>Ga0209628_10003655_pt1 | contig 10865 bp, 4 predicted proteins | sample TergutCu122P4_FD_187285 | JGI IMG/M metagenome (GOLD analysis project Ga0209628, IMG submission 187285) | Cubitermes ugandensis P4 segment gut microbial communities from Kakamega Forest, Kenya - Cu122 P4 (SPAdes) (version 2) | ecosystem: Host-associated > Arthropoda: Insects > Digestive system >...
CTGTAGCTAAGACATCTCCTTAAATGCCTTGAATACTTAATGGTCTAGAAAATCGTAGGATTTTCTCTTGAAATATTTTAGAGATGTGCAGGTCTTATTACCAGCTTCAAACCGACAGTATGAGGAGGCAGTTTATTCCAAGTAAATTTATTCTATTGCACTTCATCTTTTTGTCTAATGCCACTGATCTCTGACCGACGTACATAAAAACTGTGTCAGCATTCCGCATTAGTCACAGAACAAGTTCCACACAACGCGGATCCTCTCCGTGTAGATAGTCATGAAATGTCTACAGTAATTATTCTCCAATTGTGCATGAAAACATCTTGAGAGAAATCTTTGTAAGAATTCAAAATAAATTGGATAGGATGAAAGTATGTTTCTTGTTCCTGACAAAAATATTCATTAATGGTTTAGACTCAAAACATAATTCAGACTGCCCTGCAGCTTGTACTCATTACATGAAGTCCTTCCAGAAGGCGTACCTTAAAATTTAGAGCACAGTTTTTGCTATAAATACCACCTGCTTTAAAAATAGGACACTTAGAATTTTTTCTCGGAAGTACTTTTTTCTCCTATGATTCTTACAAACAAAAATGACTGTTTTCCTATACAATTTGAGCCGGTTAATCTGTGTGATCGGGACGTGGTGTGTCTTCTGCGGGATAAAAACTTGACATTGATATAGTGTAAATTACGGCCGCCCCTGTTTACAACATAAAGGTGTATAGCAAGCTGTAAGTATAAATCTACACACACGTAACGTCGACATTAGACGAAGGTAGGCCCCGGCCGTTTTACCGCCACAAAAAGAGTGAGAGGGAGAAAAACGTACCTTACTCCTGCCAGGAAACTAACCCAGTTCCTTTGTCTCTCAGTCCGCAGCTGAGTCACCATACCGCTTACGCTGCAGAATGTTATTTAGATACATTTCAGGCCGCAAAATATTAACACAAATATCTCCCTTTCTGTAGTACCCTCTAACATCGTGAATTAGTCCCGCGGTTTCTTTCGCCAACAGCTCGAGTCATGAGCGCTTTTAATGAACGACCTGCTGCCACTGCAAGACATTATGCATAGATCATCTTACGAGCGCTGACTGAATAGGAAACAGGGTCTAACTAGAAAATAAATAAATGTGCAACTCATAGAGCTTCACAATTTGCACACACATCTTGCAGTGTTTTTGTAGTGATGAAATTAAAGACAATAAAATATTCTGGTCACGTAATACACAAGATATAAGAAATGTGAATACCTTTTATACGGAAAAAGAAAGGTAGCGGCATCGCTATCATCAGATCACTGACGCAGAGGAGTGGATAATTTAAGGTGGGAAACGCACGTGTAAAATATCAGGCAGGAGCGTCCCGATCTTTGCTTCCTGGTCTCTTCATAAATGATCATATCAGTTATTACCCTGGAGTCACATTATGTATAAAATGTTACAAACCTAAATTCATGTATTTATCTTAATTATCCGACATTACCTTTTGTATCATATATGTTATCTATGGCTTTTCTCGGTTAGTCGTGTCTTATTTTAAAATATCTCGTATATGACATAATTTTCGAAAAGAAATATATATAGTGTAATATGGAATGTATCTTTATATATGCAGATTAATAATTTCGTGTCCATAGCAAATGAAAGTCTAGCGTATGATACAATATTGACTATCATTTTATTGTTATAATGTAGTCCATCTGTGTGGTGGCTGTATGTACAATCTGTATGTTGATGCTGTCGTCTTTCTGGCCCGGCATGTATATGATTTTAGCTAATTTTATTATAAATAGGACAATTTTAATATTTTAAAGTTTTTGAAAATAGAGGTTTCAACAGCATAAAACTTAGGTGAAATAATTTTAAATTTTAAATTATATTACCAACTACTGCATTTGATATACTTTTGTAACTTGGCAAGGTACTAACTACGAACTCCCTGAGAATGACACAGTAGTGTCGAAACATGTAAGAGGAGTGTGATAATTTGCCAATTAATTGTTCAGTTGTTGATCATGGTAAAAAAAATAAAAAAATAAGAAAACAAAGGTGTTACGTTTTAAAAGAATCGTATTCAAAACAAGGTAAAGGACAATCCAGATAATTCAATGTTAACATTTGAGAATTTATCAGTAATTTAGTGTAAGGCAATTGGGCTAAATTAAATCCAGACAGTCTGCATATAAATTACAGCTACATACCTCAGACTCTGTGTTCATGTCGCCGTGAAAGACGTCACTGAGATCCGTACAAGTTTTTGCCCATCGAGTCAAATTACAGTGAGAAATTACAGCAATAAACACATCACGATAAAATTAATTAAAGAGAGAGAAAAAATGTCAGATAGAAGGCGGTGAATGTGTGTTCATCTGTGAAACAGCACTGGGGGCTGCACGTTATGTGTTGAACAGTAACTTGCCTAATAAGTTTCCAAACAGACGGCATAAGCCCATATTATATCGAACTTTAGAATAGGAATTTAATCAGGACATGAAGCAGAATTTATATGGTTACTGGTTTCAGGGAAAAGAGAATTCTATATGGCAAATTTTACAGTCGCCTGGAGATTCATTTTACATAAAAATAACAGAAAAATTCTCAAAAGTAAAAGTTACGCTCGTTAATAATTCTAATTCTCACAGACAAAATTTAATGCTTTCAGTCGGCAATAGTAGGCATGGACATAATGTGTACGCAAAACTGGAGTACAAGTATTGTATAACATTAATGTTTGCGGATGTTATAAAATATACTCAAGTGTAACAAGTCACATTTGTTGAAGTTCGCAATACAAAGTTGCGAAAAGAGCACTATTAATTTCTCCATGACCTATGAAACGGTTAGAGGGAGAAATTCTGTGTAACAACGAAACAGAATTGGGAATGACCATGAAAGTGGTTAGGTTTCATTAACATTTGTTTATATGAGAAATGCACCAAATAAAATCAAATTTTTGGTTAAGTTTCCTGCACATCTAAGGGTGAAAATCTGTAAAGGCGCCCTTATGCCACTAAACCTGCATTACTTTTTTGGTAATATACCTTGACTTAACTATTTACCATGTTCTGACAGGTTCTAATATCATCTAAGATTTTTTATATAATAAAATATTTCTATCAATATTGTGTTTATATTTACAATTCCTTCTCTCATAGTTCCTCTACAACCAACACCGTTTTCTTTCACTTCGCTTTCACACCTGCATTTTAGTTTGTATGAAAATTTACCTAATTTTCTTAATCATGTGACCTTGCTAAAACTGAACACTTCTTGATGCTGTTACTTCATGAAACCTACAGTAAAGTACGGAAAGGCAAACATCTGTGAGATAGAGCTCCTATTCAAGAAAGTATGAAACCAGAAACTGCTTCATCGCAGTTTCCTTGTACTTTGCTTTTTAATAAGTTACGAGGAAGGTAAGAAAAAACCGACGCGATTTAAATTGAGTCGATTATATCAACATGTGGATTATATTCACGATTTTAATTTGGGCGAAACATAAACTCCATAAAGGAATAGACAAATGATTTGTTTATGTAATACTTAATACCAACTTATTACAAAATGTTGGTATATATTTATTATTGCTCCGACATATTTCGGCTTCAGTTCTTCGATATCTTTGGGGATCTTGTGGTTTTTTAGATTTGTGAAACTTATGTTCAATTATTTGGCAGCAGTTTCAATATGTGATTAAAATTGGAATTAAAATTGAGATATTAAAATCCTTAAAATCAGTTTTTTCAATATAAAATTAGTTTAGACGGTATAAGGTTATATTAAGTACGCACTGACGTAATTTGTTTTATTCAGACGACTGTGTCTAATCTTTCTTCAAATGAAAAAGTCTCGAAATCCGGTACGAGATGCCTCTTGTTCCGGGACTTTTTAAATTTAAGAAAGGCTAAACACAGATGTTTGGACACAATAAATTACGTCAGTGTGTACATAATATAATTTTATTTGGCATAAACTATTTTGATATAGAAACACTGATTTTAAGTATTTAAATATTTTAATTTTAATTACAACCTCAACCATATAAGTAAGCTGCTATCCATTAATTGGCAAATGAGCTTCACACATCGAAGAAGCCACGAGCTCCCTGAAGACAGACAAGAACTGAAGTCGAAATATGTCGCAGCAATAATTAATGAATAAAAATATTATAAAATAATTTGGTATTATTTATTATATATGTAATTTAATTGCACGGAAAAGTACAATAATATAATGATTTATTATTCACTAGTGAGTGATGAAAAAAAAGGTAGGTCTATATATGAGCAAGTTTCGTCACGGGAATGAAGGACAAATTTATAACGTGAAGAGAGATAATTCCTTGAATATGTGGCAAGGTTCTAATAATTGGAAAAAACACAAACCAAAACTGTTTGCACAAGAAATTAAGAACAAGTTAAGGGCTTAGAATTATTTCTCACATACAGCTCGGAATATTCTGTTTCCCGTTGGTTATTTGAAAATACAAAATTTCAAATATGTTGAAATATAATTTTGCATGTTTCTTAGCACGGGCGTGGAAATTGGTCTACAAAATTAACGGGAAAACATAGGGTCTGGGATTTCGAAAGTAAAATGCCGTGGAAAATATTTGATCTTCTGGATAAAACTGATAAAGAGGAGCTTCGTTTATTTCCTCCTCACCTATGCTACTAAACAACAAATCAAGGGGATAAGATGAGTAGGAAGTGTGGTGCATACTGGATAGTGCAGAAATGCGTACAAACATTCGGTGAGCAAATCCGAGAGAAGGATGCTACCTGGAAAACCTAGGCGCAGATGGATCATATTAAAAACGACTTAGTTAAAGAACTATGTATGATGGGAATTTCGGGCAGGATCCACCTTGCTCAGAACAGGGATATTTCAAGGGTACTAGTGAAACGGTAATGAATATTTGCGCTACGTATCATGTGGCGACATTCTTGTGTGACTGAGGGCCTGTGAGGTTCACAACCAGCAGTCAGTACCATGAAGTTACACACAGTCTTGGAAATGTCTGTCTTTCCGCTCGTAAGGAATAGAGAAAGGCTGAAGCCTTTGCCATGGCAGTTCTTCTTCATTTCGTCCACAAGTTAGTTTTGGTTACAATCAAAGACTCTGCTCCCTTACTGTTGGCTGCACAATCGTTACAATTTCAGATAATGGAAGACAAGATTAAAGGGATACAACGTGTCATTACAGAGCATTTTGTTCGAGTTTTGTGAGTTAACTTAAAACTATGCACATGCGAGCACACACGTCACTTGCGCTTTCAACCGTAAACACATTCATATGGAACTTAAATTCCACAAATTCCACATAAGGATTATTCATAGCAAAGTTATTTAAATTTCATAGAAATAAAGAGTAAGATGACACTTTCCTGTCTTCCTGCACCTGTTCTGTATATATTTGAAAGTAGAATACGGTTTAATACAAAAAAAAAACCGTATGTATTACGAGGTGTTTATAAGAGAGGTTAAGGGTATATAGCTATGACGAAATTAAAATTTGTAGGCTATAATTTCTTCTAATGGAATAACGTCAGAATGTGAAGAAGGCGACACTTTTTATGACTTGAGGATATTTTTCATTTACATTCACCAAATTATATTACCACATTCCTAAAGACATGTAAAAATCTGAATAACATAAAAAGTTGCCCATAATGTGCAAAGCCACATGTAGGTATGCGTTTTTTGTCCAAGTGTAGAGTCCAGAGGACGCTGGAGCCGGTACAGTTGCAGTTGAAATGATATACAGCAAAAGAAGTACAGAAGGTAACTAATATTATTTTTGTGGTTTTCTGTGATAAACTTTGAAGACAAAGACAGTCTTCAAATATTATAACACATACAGAATGGAGAAAACTTTTATGTAAAATCAGAATCCATCAAACTCATATCAGTCCGTGAAAATCTCTAAAATTTCAAAACAGTCGTAGTTCTTTTGTAAGAGTGAAGTACTCGGTAGGTTTTATTAATAATATTCAAAGTCGAAATGAATATACTGTAGGCTCTGGCATTAAGACAACAAACATAGTTTCTTATAAAACAAATTTCTGCAGTTTTAGCACGAGTATTTTGTGATTTTTAATTCGAATAACAAAAACACTAATAGACTTAATAGACTTAAGGGTACTCTAAACTGTAAATCACAAGCAACCCCCCTTTGCCTTTTCGCAGAATGTTTAAATACACTGTGTATAATTCTCGCACAGAATGGAATCAAGATTCACACAGAGGTAAGAGAACCAGGACCACGTGTAGAATATTGTTCAATCCAATTCAAGAAATCATTCTCCCTGTTTTACGAAAGGGCGGTCAGAAGTCAATACCTGAAACTGAATAAGACATGTCAGACATTAAAAAATCGGGAAATCAATTAACAATAAAGGCCCTTAGTGTGCATGGTTGTCGCTGATGTGGACATTATTCATTACTTCAAGTTATTTTCCCATACGTAAGTTAAATCACAAGTCTGTTACGTCAGTTAAAGAGTGGCATAACTGATATACCATATTCCAGTCGAGTTCTATAGACCAACTCAGTATCATGTGATAATGGCGGACTCGTAAATTACATTAAATGTCTATTCCCATGCTGTGCACGACATATAGTGTCCATATTAGAAACATCCGCTCTTGTGATCTGATTCCACGAGGTACGTAATGAGATCAACAAATAGAAGTATTCTGTTGTCTTTCATAGTTTCAAGATATTTGTTGCCGTTCGATGAAAACAATTACTTATTGCCATGAATATATCAGTTATAATTTAATACACGGTGTTAAAATTGACACAGTCAATTAAAAATGTAAATTTATTTCAATACCCATAACTGCCTAGCTGTTACAAAGTAACTAATAAATGGGCATACTTCTTTAGAATTACATTTATGTCTTAATACTTAAATTCCTACATGTTTTGGTCCTTACTGGTCCAACATCAGGGACTGCACAGTTGTATGAAACAATCGTCCAACTATTCTGTCAACCCCAGTGTGTAGAATTGTCGCAAGGTTTACAGTTTATGAAAAAAAAGATGGAAATGTGAACAGTACTTGGAGCAGCCTGTAGTTTTGAGCGTGTTCACGGCACACGGCACACGGCACACGGAACACGGCACACGGAACACGGAACACGGAACACGCTTAAACCTGCAACCCAGAACACGCGCAAACCTACAGGCTGCTCCAAGTACTGTGCACATTTCCATCTCTATACTCATACATTGAAAAACTTGCGACAGTTCTACATATTGAGTTTGAAAGAAGGGTTGGACGACTGTGTTATACAGCTGTGCACTCCATGATGATGGGCCAGTAAGGCCTGAAACACGTAGGAGTTTGCGTATTAAAACATTATTGTAATTCTAAAAAGAGTGTGTGCATTGATTGGTCACATTATAACAATTGAAAATGTACTAGCTGTGTCTATTCGGTCAAATGAACTATGATGAACTACAGGTGTATATTAATTTAAACAGAACAAGAGGATTCATCATCTGCTAACAGGTGAACCTACGAGTATCTATTGTATTGAAACACCAAACGCGAACGGTTAATATTACATTTTGTTTAAAGAAACACAAAAATAAGAAAAGTTCGACAGAGTAAAGAGACGCTTCTCTTTGCAAAAGTTTTGTATCACAAATATCAGCAGCGTTCCTCATTTATATTAATCTCTTCTAGCCGATTGAAAGCCCCTTCGTAACTTTGACAGAAGCAACTGAAAATTGGAACTCAGTTCTCACCATTCATTCCTTTAAACATGTAGTATGTTTATCCTCTTCCCTCTTCATTCGAGTTTTTTTTCTTCTTTTTCTTTTCTGTTAACTTAGATATCAACAATCAAACGTATTGAACCATAAGTGATGTCTGTCCTCTGTGAATCCCTGTACTTGCCTAACTGACAACATAGACTTATGTACGGAAGGCCAAAGCTTGCTCTTCCTTCGTTATAAGATCATGCTCCAAAACTACAGCAGGATAAGCTCCAAGAAAAACAGCAAGGTAAATAAAAGGGGATCAAAATTGCCACCAATATGAGGCATCGGTTTAGCATGTACGTGTGTGTCACTTCGTATTTTAATCTCTAACTCTGCTGAAAATAATTACGTCTAAACAGCAGCACAGTCTACAAAATTACCTTTTCAGAATGTTTCAGTTCCAAAATATTCATATCCAAAGAATTTGTGACTTAAAAGAGTAACTAAAGATTGTAATGCACAGAAAGTGATCAATGGACGAGTTATTTTTGGTAACCGTTGCTAGAGATGGGTTTCGTCACACATTAGGATTAAAATTTTAAAGGATTTTGAAGTAATGAAAAGGAAGAGCAAACCTCATGAGTGTTTTCTGTACTACGACGCCATAAATTCAGTTTCAAATTAAAGCTGTAATTTCCTCCGCAACAGATTTACTCACTTAGCAGTTTACAATGTGGAATAGTCCAGAAGACAGTAACAAAAACCTTCACTACTGCCGAAACCTCAAATCCCACTGAAGAACAATCACAATTACACAAGGGACATATAAAGTCACAACTCTCCTTGTGACGGTGTGTAGATAGAGGGCACTCATTCTCTCAACAAATTCGCAAGCAGTATAAAGTTTAAAACATTTTACACCCGGGTATGAACTGAAGACACCGAAAATTTCTGTTTATTGGTTACTAACGTAGTCCGAATTAGGGAGATTTCGGATTCAAATCTTTGCTCAAGGACTGGCTAACCTGACTGATGTAGGTAGTACTAGAACTTACTGAGTACCTACAGACCTACCGGAAAAGTAAACCTTTATCTAAAATTATGCATCTGACGAGAATATGATTACGCTTAAGGGGATAATTAGGAAACTTACTTAATAAGAAGCGTAAAATTTGTATTTTTCGTATAATTTTGAGGATCAAAAAAAGACATCTCAGTATTTACTAAGTCGCTGCTAGCAATAACATACATTTAACGCTCTTTTGGCCACTTGAAGCTACGTAACTTAATTACATCCTTTCGCACAAACAACGTTATGTGAATCACTGATTTCGTTTATAAATGCTTAATATTAACTAACTAACTAGATGGAGCAAAGTCCTTCTTGAGAAGCTCGCAGGTTCTCAGCTAGTCAAGAAATTTCCCTCATTTTATGGAGTCCAGCAGTTTATTAGTGCATCCAAAATAACCCGCCACCTGTCCCTTTCCTGAGCTTTATTAATCCAGACCACGTCCTGCATCCCCCTTCTTGAAGATCCATTTTAATATTATTACTCCTTTAATATTTTTCTCTTTACAAATTTTTAATGACTTAAATGTTGATACTGGGTTTCAGTACGCAGAAAGCTCAATGCGGTCCCATTGCAAACGATCTTTAGGGTAGAATGATGCCACAATTCTACAGTGGAGATGGAGGCAGTAGGATCTACAAACCGTTGGTGACCTACTGAAAAATGAAAAGTGTTATGCCTATATCCCAGAAGAAGTAGTCTTAAAATTCAACGTCATAAAAATCTCGCATCTCATACAAACGTTTATTGCTCGTAACGAAATGATCCCTTTTTATGGTGCAAATCATATGGAACACGTAAATACAAAATGTGGGTAAAGTGCAGGTTTAAATACAAAACTACCGTGCTCTGAATCGTTAATGGAAGAGAAATCTCGATCACAGATGGCGCCAAGAGATAGAAAAAACTGTTGCAAAATACTCCAGTCGTCAGGAGTTCCATTGCATATTATTCCACATGAATTTTAAATACGATATTTTCTTGCTAGAAGTTTCAAAGAGTTGTTTTACCTTCTCTCAGAATCCAGTTACAAATCTCATACAAGTGACTTACGTCGATATTCCACACAGCAACCAGCCAAACCGCATTGCTTTCATTCAAGTTTCCTTCCTATTCAATCATTTATTCCTTCCTTTTTGTACACAATTCGAGGTTATCCAGGATACAAGTTTTACAGATTTCTTTCACGATAAATATTCTCGATTCTCCACAAAATTATACCTCAACAAATCTGATTCAACAAGTTTTGCGGGATTTTTTACTGTGGGGCGCTTTACAGTTTGTGCTCTTCACAGAATAACATTCAAATAAAAAAGTTAAGAAAGGGAGACCATCACGTAGTAAAGGAAAAGAAGTACTTCCAAAATTTTTGTCGGAATATTAAGGAAATACTGCCACTTGTGATATCTAATGCATCGATGACGAACTAATATTTAAAAGGATTATAAGCAAATTGGATATGGTAACGTGGATAATGTGCAACTACCCCAGCAGTGGTTTGTTTTAAATGTGGTGGTAAAACATCGGCTGAGGCAAAACGTAAAGGATTTTTAGCAGATCTTCTGAAGGACGATTATGCTGCGTGGGACATTCGTTTGGATGTTAGTTAATGAAATCAAATGTAGAAATTATACCGTCAGTGATAAGTGAATAAATGAACATAGAACATCTGTGGGATCATATTGACAGAGGAAGATGGAAATACTCGGAGAAAAAACTGTCTCACTGCCAATTTGTACACCATAGATCCCACATGTATTGGCCTGGTATTGAAACCGGGCTTCTGTGGTGACAGGCTGGCAAATAAGGACCTTAGCCATGGCAATGCCTGCATGGAATTACTTATAATTTTTAAAGTGCCGTGTCGAAAAAAAGGCTAAGGAAATCAAGTGCAGATGAGTCTAGCAATTATGTTATAAATATGAAATCATTTTTAATCCTTAAGTAGTAACGCTACTTCTCATCTCATAAGTACCTGCGCGGTGTATTTTATACACCAGCGTTAAAACGGCTATTTATACCGGGTGTTTTACGACTTGTGGACATTACTGCAGGAGGCGATTTCCTAGGTCTTTG
>Ga0209628_10003657_pt1 | contig 10865 bp, 9 predicted proteins | sample TergutCu122P4_FD_187285 | JGI IMG/M metagenome (GOLD analysis project Ga0209628, IMG submission 187285) | Cubitermes ugandensis P4 segment gut microbial communities from Kakamega Forest, Kenya - Cu122 P4 (SPAdes) (version 2) | ecosystem: Host-associated > Arthropoda: Insects > Digestive system >...
CTCTACCTGACAACACACAACACTCACAACAGACAAACATCCATGCCCTCGGTGGGATTCGAACCCACGATCTCAGCAGGCGAGCGGCCGTAGACCTACGCCTTAAACAACGCGGACACTGGGACTGGCACTATCTCAAACATTATCTGTAGCAAACACAAATGTAACTACATCAGTAATAAACAGATACTGTTCACTGTCTAATACAACTAATATATTTTTGTAGTGGTTTCATTACACTAAACCCAACATGCTTCAAACTCATCATCATGGACATCCTTAGGTTTCCATTGGGGTTGAGTTTTTTACAGCTTTACTGATGGCACAAGATAACTGACTCCTACTTTATATCATTTTTAAAGTAATTCCATGTGAGTCAACGTATGTATTATCATCATCATCATCAGCAGCAGCAGCAGCAGCAGCAGCAGCAGCAGCAGTACTACAGCCCTTAGTGAATTTTGGCTTCCTTGTATGTATTTAGTATGTACTTCTTGGTCTACAACAGTAAACCCTTTTTTGGTGCAAACTGGTTATAATTAGGGCACGAAGGTGCCTCATACCAGGGTCATTTTCCATACAGCACATTATCTATAATTCAAAACAGCAGGGTTAACCACTGCAGACGAAGATGTATACTAATACGTACCACAGATTGAACTAACATACTGCAAAAGTAGCATAATATGGGAGTAAATTATCACACACCATCAAAAATCTGTAATAAAAAAGAAAAACTAAAACAAAAACCTGAGAGAGCCCATGACATTTGAAACATGTCGGGCTTAATGCCACACAACTACAACAGAAATACAGCGAATATAAAGAGTATATCCGTAGTCTTGAAACTTACAAGACAGCATGCACCTTAAACCAATTTATTTGAGCATGGAGGCAATCTCAATGACAATTAACTTCTATAATTTGAACAAAGCTTTTTCATACTTTTGTATGAAAGCCCTATAAAATCTGCAGAGTATGAAGATATGGTACGCATTACCTCAGTGCATCAGCCGGATGTGGCAGTCATCAAAGTATACACAACAAAGGTCAACATCCCCATTCAATGACGTACTCCCCATGCATAATGAAAACAGACCTTAATTTGATACGTGTATCACCTCCTGCAGCACTATGCCACGGGTAGGGATGGTTAATGGGCTATGTTAATACGGCAAACAGTACAACAGCAAGTCATAACCCATTGCTGTCACATAAAATAATGACTCTTTACTATAGTATTAACGTTTTGTCACTGGCTTCCATAATCCCAATTAAAATCTGGTCTTGAACCCAACACCCCTTCTGTGATTTCATTAACTGTTCTGCACAGTGACTTACATGCACTATTTATTTAAAGAAGTCCTCGTACCCTAAAATTGCAACATGGAGCAAAACAAACCTCAAGTGAGTTAGGAAACCACAATGCAGAAGTAAAGTAAACAAGGTACACCACATAAAAGCACTGAAATACACTCTGTGCCTGGTGAGAAACAAGGAACCACTAAGCCGCTGAATTCGGCCACTGGAGAACCCATCAGCTGCCAGGAAAAACATTAATCCAAATAAAGAAAACATGCCTTAAACCTCTGTTGCTAAAATATGTCACTGTGTTAACCTCACTACTCCTTACTCTACATTAAAATCTGTCCCACACACCACAATTCCCATAACAACCAGATATAACTCACCCCACTTGAAATGGCAGTAGATTCAGGTTTTGCAGGACCCTGAATGCTGTCTGCTCGGCTCGGAGAAGGAACACTGCTGAGACAATGACGCTTGGTGCCATCCTCAGCAAGTACCACTATATTCAAAAACATACCAAATCAGAATGCAGCTGTTACAGTATTATGACTGAAGCTAAAAACAAACTACTTAAATCTAGTCCTTATTACCTCACCCACAGCAAGTTAATACACAAAATCATGCCATCAAGGCATATCAGGAGTACAGGCATAGCTCCAGTTCTTAAGGGTGGAAATAGATTGAGGCAGGTAAATGGCCAGCTACTCATCCAGACTGCTTTACCCCAGGGAAGTACCCCAGTACCAACTGAATAGGTGGCTGGGTGGGCCCCAGAGCTGGTCTGGGCATTCTGGAGAAGTCAAAATATCTCTTGCCTCTGCTGGGAATCAAACGCCAGATTGTCCAGACCGTAGCCTAGTCACTATACTGACTGAGCTATCCCGGCTCTCTGTCCACAGCAAGTGGGAGAATACATTTCTGGAGCCCTGAACAAGATGGCCCAGAAAACCAAAACCGTCTAAGGATGACGTTTGCGACCTCTTCTCAAAATAGTCCCATTTTCTGAAAATAAAAGATACTACACCTGCTGCTTATGAGAAAAGGCATGTAAAGAATGTACTGCCTGAAACACCAACACATTAACTCTGTCCCTGTGTAAAGAGGCAGTACTGCATCAGCCTGAATTAATGGGTATCAGAATCCTTGCAATTTACAATTTATTTTCTGTATCTGTTTGAGGGACTGACTATGTCTGCCACATTCTTTTAAACTCATTTCTGCATCAGTATTTCTCCACTCATGTTTCCATCACAACTTTGGAGCACTACACATTGTACTGGGGATTTAAGACGAGTAACCCCTTCATTTACAAGCTTAATTCATTCCTCAAAAACTGCTCACAAAATAAAAATGAATTTCCCATTACTTCCTACATTATAAATTTTAAATGTTTCCAAATCTCAAATATTTCTCCTCAGACACATGAAGTTTGTCTTAATACAACACCCAACAGAACCTCAGTATAAAAGAATAGCACTAATAGCCAGTTCTATACTTAAATACATTCTACATACCTATGCACAAACAAGTCAGGTCACTAAAGCTGTATGGGAAGTGCATGAAAATTTATATTAATAAATATAATAAGCAAAAATTGTGGCAAACTAATTTACATCATGGAGGGAAAAATTCACAACAAAGACATACAAAAAATGACATGTTACGATGCTGCACATTGGAAAACAGATGACAGCCAAGAAGAGACATCAGTAACAATGATCAGTTTGTGAGAGGAAGGGATATGTATAACCAAAAACTGGTTTGCACACTAAGGCATTACTCTATTTTAATTAGGGCTGCTTCATAAAACCCTCTCAGAACACAGTAATTGTAAGTTTTCATTAGAAATACCAGCCAGTTTATTAACCCTGTGGCACCAGAACTAAATGTCTAGTGTGACGTCCAGGAGACTGGAATTTCAATAAGGGCAGCATAGTGAGGCCATTAAATGGCCATCACCTCACGTACACCTCACTTCTGGTGTTTTAAACATCAAACTGCATGGATGGACACACCTGATATTAGGTGCCAGAGAGTTGTTGTATGAGCAAGCATGATGTTTGATTCAGCACCAGATGCATATATCAGCTTTACATTCTGGCTCCCCAATTCAATCAGAAAAGGTACCCAACCTCACCTGGGTGGCAGGTCAAATGGTCCTCACACTACTCTCTGCATGGTGACAAGTAAAAAACACTTCCAGTGCCCCGGACAGAAATTAAGATGCTGGTCACAGAGTCTGTAGCAAATCACATCAACCAGTAATGTAACTTTTCCAAAGAAGCCTTCACAGGTATGAGGATGGCGGTGGTGACGATGATGATGACAACAACAACAACAACAACAACAACAACAACAACAAAGACAATGGCAACAACAGCAGCAGCCCCAACAACAATGGCAATGGCAACAACAGTGGTGGTGGCGGCGACAGCAGCAGCAGCAAACAAAAACAAAAACAACAACAACAACATACAATCCTTGCCACAGCTGTTTCTAACCAAATGAATCGGAGAGTCCTTGGATTTAGAGCATGAGCCATTTCATATCACTGACCTTTAACTTCATCATCTTCATCATCTGGTTGCAATTTCCTCTTTTGTGATGTAGTCTGGCATGCTTCAGCTATTACAGGGCTGCCACTACGACTGCCTGTGTGGATAAAGATAACAAATTTAAAACATACAATTTTAACACCATCACCAAAATTTAGGAAACTTTAAGACAAATCCTCTGTTATTAGTAACACAACCATATATTTTAAAAATTAAATATTACATACAAGTGTACCTGACAGATTCAGTAAAAGTCCATTTATCCAGCAAGATTGGGGAAGAGAGTGGGCCAGGATATTGATTTTGCCAATAGTTAGTATGGTGACAAAAGCAATTTCCCACAGGCAATGATGAACAAGAGACTGTAAGGGTAGTAGAACAAGTAAGACTGGTGAACAAACTCACCAGAAAAGCCGTAACTAAAAAGTAAATGTGGCCAATCAGCTAAGCTAATCTGTGAATGCAGCACCACCAGTGGCGGACTACAGAACAATCCAGAATGTTCCACAGTCTTCAAAAGGTGGTGCTACACTTGCACTTCAACTGTTTTTATCTATTCATGATCTGTGCACCTTTAAATCATGGTGTCTAAAAATATAACAAAGCATGGTAAAAATAAAATGCAAGAAATGTGTTAACTTTTCTTCAGAATACTGAAGTTATCAGTACAATAGACACAGATGTACATCACAGTGCACTCTATGGAAAAATATGCCATTAGAGTAAACTTACCACTAAACAAAGTGCTGGATAATCAGAATTTTACTGCATTTTCAAAGGACAATATTCCAAGGGACATATCAGCATAGGGGGTTTGTACCTATTGCAGAGTGTCAACACTAACATGGAAATATGTAAAGTACCTGAAGTATCCAATGACTAAATGATTTTTTGCTTCAGCTCATTTTTCTGAAGAATATGAATACATTAAATATGTCAAAACATGATGGCATGTCGGGTAACCCTGTCCTCTAAACCTTGGAAGGAGGGTTTACTCCAAAAATTTTCAAATAACACAACTGCTACATTTATACTACAGAAAACAACTCACCACCAAGATCCACACTTGGAAACTCAGAAGCATGGCTCTTAGCAATGGGGTCGGCACATTCCAGCTCCTCTTGCTGAGCTGGAACAATTACAGCAGCCTGCTCCTCAGGCAATACTACAACATCATTTTGTATTTCAGGTTCTGAAGATTTATTTTCTGTGGCATCTGCATTACTGGTGTTACTCGATTCTTTAACCTGTCGACGAGGTGGCTTTGTTCTCCTGATATTATTCCCAGTAAATGAGTACCTGAGGCCTTTGTATGGACGGTAGCGCCGTTTTCCAGTTTTCGTATATGTTGGAGCATTAGTGCTGTGAACATGACTCTGTGCTTTCACAGCTGTTTTCACAGTAGGCAGAGCCTTAGTTGTTGTAGAGTGCGCTGATTTATTTCCTACTGAAGATGATTTGGTAAATGGTTCTGCAGCTGTACCTGCACCATCTTCAGACTTCAAAGACTTTGCAGAATTCTGATCATTATGTGAACTCTGCTGATTCAGTCTTGGGGACTTAGGAGGGAGTGGAGCTCTGGCAGTAGGGAGTGGAGCTCTGGCAGGAGGGAGTGGAGCTCTGGCAGGAGACTTGGAGGTTCTTGTTGTTCCTGCAGCCTGGTTCCTCTCAATGGGACTAAGACGAGGTGAACGATGTGCTAACACCTTCAGATTCCGTGCAACACTAAGTTTATCTTCACCTTGACCCAAGTTACTAAATGACTTCTCTTTACGGGCAATAGCACTTTGTAATACAGACTCGCGTGGTGAGTCTTTTGAACGTCGTCGGGCTGAACGCTTCACACCTGCAGGTTCTTCAATACTAGCCTTAGCAGCTGCTGCTGCCTGGCTTCGTAATGAACGCTTCCCTGATACCAGACCAGATGCAGATATGGCACATGTGTCACCACCTGTTTCACCCCCCAATTCTTGATTGGCTGAAGTCCAGACATCTTCACTATTTGACTCACTGTCCTGTGTGCTTTTAGCTCTTGTCTTCTTGGTCCAATCATTGGAATCCTCTCCTGTCTTCAAAGTAATTACAATTCGAGGTTTAGCATCATCGCCATCATCATCGTCATCGTCTGCACCACCTGATAAACCATCACTCTTAGAAGATTCACTTGGGACCTCTGTACTATTTGCTACTTCACTCTCCTTTTCCTTCATGTTACCTACAGCAGCAGATGCAACATCACTGTTTTGGTTCTGACTGTCCAATTTAACTTCAGTCTGACTCTGTTCACCAGTTCCACATTCTTCACTTTCATTTTTTACTGTCAACGATTTATCATTAGTCAATTCTGTGCTTGCATGGTTATCTTTGTCTTGATCATTCTTTGAGTTGTCAATAGTGTGCACTTCTCGATTAAACTCACTTTTCATTTCCCCAAGAATGGTCTCAATCAAATCTATGCCCACTTTACTATTACACTTATGGTCCATTTCCAGGACTGACGCAGATTTATCAGTTTTACTATCATTTTCATTATTACTGTTGTCAACTTGGCTCATTTTAAAATAAATGTAAACTGCACCACTACTTGATAATATACAATAATTTATTTACTATATACTGATGTTTGAAACAAATGTGCTGCGCAATGTGTCCATGTTGATCTGGGTATTTTCTAAATCTTGATTTGTTTCATTTCACATGCCAGTAACTTTAACTAATTAATGAGGATGTACTCAGATCAGTGTTGTTCCTTGTGTGGAAAATAATAATATTACAATTAAGGTCCAATTAACCTGAAAAACAATGGATGCATAATGAAATAAAAACTCCACGAAACACACTGTAAAACCCCATTATTGAGTAAAATATTTAACCAACTTACTTAAACATTAAAAGCATTTTCACACATTAAGAAGATCACAATGAAGGCAACTAAAAAATGTTGACAGAACAAAAACAATACCAACATAATTTCTTGAAAATGAGCACAAAGAAAAGTGTGCATCTTGCGAACTTGCACTAGAAGAAACCAGTTCCAACCATACTTCTTCCATTACCTCACCATTCAAGTAAAATATGCAATGATGGGTAAAGTAACCAAATATAGTAGTGGAATCTACCCAATACCACATTAAAATAACCAAATATGGCAGTGCAATGTCCCAGTACCATATTACAGTCTTTATGGTACACACCTGCCCAAATTTTAAGTTTTAAATAATTAAATTGAAATAAAATGTATCCAACAAGTTTTAAATTTAATTCCAATACTGCAATCCCAAGACACTCCAATGTTACAGTCCCACTGTGTGAACATATGAGGGTTCTGGCTGGGGTGACACCATTCACACCAACTTTCGCTTCAGAGATTCAGACCGACAGTAGCCACAGCAAACTGACTGCATTGGTAAGCCTCTGCTGTTTCACTGATGCATCACCTTCCATCAGAATTCCATATGGGATACACATTACAACATATGTTCATATTAGATACTTCATTGCAAAGTGGCTCTGTACCAAATGTAAAGATTCAAACACAATGTTTCAGGATGGAGGACCACAGTCTCAACAAAAAGCTATTTATGCAATCATAATAAATTAAGGTAGCATTCTTACTAGACAAAAAAGAACCAAATCAAAATGTTGTGGGTGAAGAGAAATTGTATGAAGTGTGTTATGCTTTAACATTCCTTTCCAATATCCTCAGATACCTTGCACAGGAGACAAAGGTGTAAAAATGTGAGCACAAAGTGCCACAAAATTCCAGAAACTGAATAATACAAGACAAGAGTAATCAGCTAACCCATAATGCAGGAGCTCATATCACAGCAATGTCAAATGATTTAATCAAGAACAAATGTTATGGGTACAGGCTGTCCATCTGTCAGCAAGCTCGAAGCTACGTAGTTTTAGCAAATGTAAGCTGTGAATGTGCCTTCTGTCTGAGAATCTAAGTAAATAATTTTCAGGAAGAACTAACACGATCAAAATATACTGCACACGACAGCCACATTTTGAAACTGGCTAAACTATAAGTAAATTGAAACACTTTCTGTCATATCATTTTCTGCGAATTCATGCGTTCATAATACTGTCAACATCAATTCCATTAGGTACAACTGCTTATGTGTTCAAAATTTCAGCATTTATTATGTTGCAAGTGAAATTATGCCACTTATGTCATAAAAGAAAATAATATATCAACATTACATATAATATGCAAAATCAAAAATTATGACAATTACTGAAATGTAGTATGTATCATTTATATTATTTTCCATGAAACCTGCATAGCAAATATCTCATCAAAATACGAATGAGCATTATTTCTCATTATCTTAATGAGATGGATCCCACTGTTAATGGTATCAAAATAACAAAATATTCATTTCACAAAATTTGTTTTATTATGTTGAGCTTATAAAAGCTATAAACACAGATTTGGCAATAAGTTTCAGCCCCTTTACAGGTCATTTTCAAATCTTTCACAGAAATGTTAACATTTACTTCAAAGTCTGATGTAGTCATCAGACAGCAATCGTGATCTTGTAAGCAAACAGCTTATTAGGTTGTCTAATTATATATATATAAAATTCTGTGGTTGTCACAAAATATAACCACAATTACAAAAGCATAAAAGCACAAAGCTATGAACCTAAAAAAACCACCTGAGTCAGTAATATAGAGAAATTTTTTGTTAGAACTTTTATTTAGCGATCACAGCATTGAAAACAGTTAAACTGATCACAGCACTTTGTTGTCTTCCATCTCTGTATAAACAAATTTGTCTAATAATAGTGTTTGTACCCTGAAGTTGAGCTATGCTCCACTGATTTCTTCAATTCACCCTCTGTGAAGTTATACGTGTGTGCGCAATGGGGCTCCTATGTTTTGGGGGACAAATTATGGGTAATTCACCAACCTGAGAGACATGTTGTGCTTCTCGGTTACTGGTCATCAAATTTACATGTAAAATTTCTGAAAGTTTACTGTAATAAAACCATCGGGTACAAGGAATATATTTTGGTCATTTTTATCATTTCTCAAGATTTCCACTACACTTTCCATCTGCACCAGCTACTTCACACTCAAGAGACTGGGTGCAAATCAGGGTAAGAAATCCTCTAAGTGACCATACTCTGGTCTCTAAAATATAATGGTGAATGGCCCAGCATGTCATATATTGGTCTCTGTGTGTCTAATTTCTAGCTATTTAAATGACCATTTTAAGCAAGGGAAACTCAAGTTGTCATGAGATACAATGTGCATTGAAGTCCATCTCATTCAAGGTTCAAATACATTGTCTTTAATGTCACTAGATAAATAAACAATGGTTTCTTGCAGGCTCCTACTGCAAACCTACTTAATTATCAAAAATATACAAGCAATAACGTTTAACTTAAGAACACTCATTATGATACCAGATTGTGTTCACCTAAACCCAACTGCTTTATTTTATTTATTTATTTATGGTATATTTACAGACACTTCCACTACATATGGTGGATACATAATGGATTGGAAAGTATGTGCATGGAAGCAAGTCATGCTCTGAGCAGCAGTTCAGACATGGCTGAGAGCAGACATGTAGGAAGCAGTGCAAAATGGCAGTAGACATGGTGTTGGCCTCTTTGGGCAAAAGACACTGCAAGTTGCTGGTGAACAATCCAGATATAAATATAGTGGAAAGTACACATACATGGTTTTTCAGACTTACAATTGCAGTTATAATGATACCGGGAGGAGCAGAACTGCATCCAGGGCCAAAAATGGAATGAAGGATGGTCAAGCTAACTGAATTCATGGTGGAAAAGAAAGAAAAGGAGAAAGATATATGTGAACGGTTAGAAAAGAACAAATTCAGTTTGAATACAAGAGTTAAAGTGGATATAATGAATGGATCAACCAAAATAATGATGGAAGAAGGGAAAGAATCATAGGCTACATGAACTGATGGGAGGTAAGGTAAAGGTGATAGAAGAAGAACTTTATTTTATATACAACTGGCAACAGAGGAAAAATCTATTAATATTCAGAAATTCTGTCCTCAAGAATCTTATTTTTGTACTTTAAAAATAACAGAAGATATAATGAGAATGAAACTAAGGATACACATTTCAAGTTGGTATACAGAGGGTGTTCATGGACTGGGCAAGAAGATCTTGGTCAAAATTTACATCCTTCATGAAGAAATAAAAATTACTGCATGCAATGAGAAATCTAGCAAGGCCAAGGACATGAACAGAAGAAGCCTAGAATATTAAAGTACAGAAAATATGTACACAAGAGATTCCATATTTGAAAGACACCAAAACAACAGCTTACCTATATAAATGCAATGGTGATAAACAGAAAAGTGTATGATTTGAACTTTTTACAAGAAATTATCAGTGAACAGTGACCAAAAGTTGGATAGCCCTCTGACAGAGGGAAACGTTAGATGTCACACTGACCACAGAGACAAAGCCCGGAGGTCTACAGACATGAGTTCCACAAGGTTCAGTGTTGGGCCCTCTGATGTTTCTTATTTACATTAACGATCTTCCAATAACATTAAGTAAAATAGCCACTTCTGTAATATTTGCAGATGATACAAGTATTATTATAACAAATAACAATAAGATTGATTTTGAGAATGCACTACAACAAACAATGATAGAATTGAGTAGTTGGTTTCGGAGTAATCTTTTAACTCTAAATTGTGATAAAACTCGTTTTTTACAATTTTTAACCACCCACAAGAATGAAACGCAACAACAAATAGTAACCTTTACTTCCCTAATTACTGATTTAAATAGACCAGATTTCTAGGTTTAAAAATTGACAGTACACTCACTTGGAGAGAGCATGTTACTGAATTAACACCAAAATTAAATAAAGCTTGTTATGCTATAAGAACATTAATGTTTCTTAGGTCCCCCGAAATACTGAGAATGGTCTATTTTTCCCATTTCCACTCTATTATGTCATATGGTATTATATTTTGGGGAAATTCCCATTCCA
>Ga0209628_10003658_pt1 | contig 10865 bp, 11 predicted proteins | sample TergutCu122P4_FD_187285 | JGI IMG/M metagenome (GOLD analysis project Ga0209628, IMG submission 187285) | Cubitermes ugandensis P4 segment gut microbial communities from Kakamega Forest, Kenya - Cu122 P4 (SPAdes) (version 2) | ecosystem: Host-associated > Arthropoda: Insects > Digestive system...
CTTTGGCGGCGGTTGATGCTCCACTGACGGTTGATGGGGCGGGTTTTAGCGCGGGGAGCGAAGCGGGTGGACTTCAGTCCCCTACGACCCGCGCGAACCCACCTACTTCAGTAGGTGGTCGTTCAGTCCATTTTTAAATCAGCCGAGCACGCGAAGGCGAAGCGCAGACAGTGCGGTTGCACGGCAAGCGAAGCCGACAAAGTGACCGGTTGATTTGGAAATGGAATCACGAGGTCAACTGACGACGCAGTTCGGCCAACACCGGGGCGGTGTCCGGGCGTTTGCCGCGCCAGATGCGGAACGCCTCGGCGGCCTGTTCGACCAGCATGCCCAGACCGTCGGCGCGGCGCGCCGCCCCCTGTATCCGCGCCCAGTGCAGAAAAGGCGTTTCGCCCTTGCCGTACATCATGTCGTAGGCCAGCGCCCCGGCCGCGAACAAGTCTTCCGGCAAGGGCAGATTTTCCCCGGCCAGGCTGGCGGACGTGGCGTTGATGACCAGATCAAAGCATTTGCCGGTCAATTCAGCGAAATTACTCGTCGTTACCGGCGCGATGTCAGCAAACAGATCGGCCAGCGCCAGCGCCTTGTCGGCGCTCCGGTTGGCGATATGCAGGCTGGCCGGCTTTGCCGCCAACAGCGGCGCGATCGCCCCGCGCGCCGCGCCGCCGGCCCCGAGCAGCAGGATGCGTCGCCCGCTCAGGGGAAAACCGAGATTGCCGGCGATGTCCTGCACCAGCCCCACGCCGTCGGTGTTGTCGCCGCATATCTCGCCGTCGCTGAAAGTCAGCGTATTGACCGCGCCCGCCCGGGCGGCGCGCTCGGAGAGGCGGTTGCTCAGGCGGCAGGCCTCTTCCTTGAACGGCACCGTGACGTTGGCTCCACGTCCGCCTGCCGCGACGAATTCGGCAATGGCCCCGGCAAAGCCAGCGAGCGGCGCCAGCCGCGCCTCGTAGCGCAGATCCTCGCCGGTGGCAGCGGCAAAGGCGGCATGGATGGCCGGCGAACGGGAGTGTGCTATCGGGTTGCCGAAAACGGCGTAGAGGTCGGGGGCGGACATGGGGCGTGCTCGGTTCAGGGCGTCCGGCTGACTGGACGTGATGAAATATTCAGCGCGGCGCGGCGGCGGTACTCAGCGCGTCGCCCTGGGTGAAATGCCAGGTGCGGGCAAAGGAGAGAATCGTCGCGCCGTTGAGCGGCTCGCGCGGCACCGGCCCGAACGGCCCGGCCATGCGCAGGATGCGCAGAGCCGCCTGGTCGAGTATCTTGTGGCCAGAGGGATGGGAAATTTCGGCGTTGTAAATGCTGCCGTCCTCGGCGTTCAACTCGACGTAGATGACCACGGCCCCGTACAGCTTGCCGCGCGCTTCCTCCGGGTAGTTCAGGGTGCCGATGCGCTCGATTTTCTGTTTCCAGGCATCGAGGTAGGCCGCCAGCTTGTATTCCTCGGTACGCGCGCCGACGAACATCTTGCGCGGCCGCTTGTTGTATTCCTCGGTGTTTCTGTTGACTTCGGCTTCCAGGCGCATCATCGCCCGCGCCCTTTCGGCCAGATCAAGGCCGGAAACCGGGCTGGGCGGGGTGGCTTGCTCGTTGGCGGTGTGGCTGCTGACAACGGGTTTCGCGCTCCTGGCCTGGGTCAGCATGGCCTGCTGGGCGGCTTCCAGTTCCCGCACGCGGCGCTGCATCTGTTGCAGATCGTCGCCGGCGTTTTGCCGCGCGGCTGGCGGCAGCGGCGTCTTGGCCCGGCGCTTCTCGTCGGTGTTGCCGCCGCCGTCGAGGTTGGCCTGGGCCAGCGCCTGGGCGTCGGTCGGTTTGCGCGCCGACTTGCTATTGACCAGGATGATGTCGAGCGCTTTTTCGCGCACGGCCTGCGCGGCTTCGGGGAAAACAAAACTGATTCCCAACAGCGCTACGGCGTGGACGGCCAGCGAAACGCCAATCGCCGGCCACGGCCAGCCGCCTCGGCGGGGCGGCTGGTATTTGGTCGTGGGCAGGAGCGTGGTCGTGCTCACTGTTCCTCTTCCTCCAGAGCCTCGGCCAGATCCCGTTCACCGAGCAGGCCGACAAAGCGGCAACTGAGTTCCGGCCCGAGCAAATCGATCTCCGCCACCGCCAGATGTACCCGCTGCCCCGGCGGCAGATCGGCCGGCAGCGAGGGCACGCGCAGCAAGAGCGGCAGGTGGTCGAGCTTGACCAGTTGTTCGCGGCGCACGGTGGCGTCGATTTCGCTGATGCCGCGTTGTTGCAGCCAGCGCAGGCACCAGTAGCGTTCCATCAGGCGCTGGAAGTCGTTGTAGGCGGCGGAGGTCTGCTCGAAATCGCGCATCGCGGCGAACAGTTCGGCCGATTTGCGGGCGAAGGGCGGCGCTTCACCAGAGAGGCAGGCGATCAGTTGCCACTGGTTGACTAGGTCGCAATAGCGGCGCAGCGGCGAGGTCATCCAGGCGTATTGCGGCACGCCGAGTCCTTCGTGCGGCAGCGGCGAGGTGGTCAGCCGCGCCTTGCCCTGGGTTTGCGCCCGGTACAGGCCGGCGATGTTGTTCTCGGCGAGCAGCCCGCCCCAGGTCGCGTTGGCGACGATCATCAGTTCGGCCACCAGCTTGTCGAGCGGGCTGCCGCGCCGGCGTTCGCTGATGTCGACCGTGCACGCTTCGGGGTCGGCCAGATCGCCCGCGATGATGAAGTTGTAGTCATGCACGCCCTGGGTCGCCGACGGCTTGCCGCGCCGTCCTTCGCAGGCATTGGCAAAATGCCACAGATGCAGCAGTTCATCCTTGAACGGCCGCTCGGGGAGTGTTTGGTCAGAACATAGCCCACCCACCGTATCCTCGTTGAACCACGGCTCGACTTCGTGATGGCGCAGGTTGGCCGCGATATGGACGATTTCGAGGCGCGATTCGTGGCCGACGATTTCCAGCGCTGCGTTGACGGTCAAGTAGAGCGACAGCGCCGGGCAGTCGACGCCGCCGGCCAGCGTGTAGTTCTGCACCACGGCGTCGGGCAGCATGGTGATCTTGTGACCCGGCATGTAGACGGTCGACAGCCGCGAGCGGGCGATGCCGTCGAGCGGCGAGCCGTGCGCGATGGCCAGCCCCGGCGCGGCGATGTGGATGCCGATGCGCGTGCCGACGCCGGGCAGCGTGACGACCGACAGCGCATCGTCGATCTCGGTGGTGTGCGCGTCGTCGATCGAGAAGGCGCGAACGTCGGCGCGCGCCAGATCGGTCGGCGCGGCGGGCAAGGCAACAGGCGGAAAGCCGGTTCCCTTGGGAAATTGCTCGTGCAGAAAACGGCGGGTGTGCAGGTGGTAGGCCGATTGGATCGCGCCGCACCGAAACAGCAATTGCGCCGCCGAGAGGCCGGTAGCGGCGCAGGCCGCTGCGAAAGCCCTGGTTTCGGGCTTGTTGCGATCCGGCGCGTAAAGCAGGGCGTCGGTCAAGGCGGCGATGGCCGGCGGCAGGCGGAAAGCGGTCAGTTCGGCGATCCAGCCTTCGATCGCCAGCGCTTGCTGACGCTTTTTTTCAAGACTGGCCAGAGCAGCCGCGAGAATGTCGGCAGGGGCCTTGCGGAAGCGACCCTTGCCCTTGCGGTGGAAATAAACGGGCGCGGCCTGGAGGGCGAGCAGCACCGCCGTCGCCTCGACTGCGGCCGGTTCGTGTCCGTAATAATCGCGGGCACAATCCAGAAATGAAAATTCGCCATCGCTGACACACTCCCAGAGAAAATCCGCCTCGATCCCTGTGGCCAGCGGCGTCGCCTGCTCCAGCAGAGCCGCCGGCCCCGGCTTGTCGAAACGCAACAATACCGCCGCCGCCTTGATCTTGCCGCGCTTGCCGGACGGCATCTCGATTTGCAGAGAGCTGTCGTTGTCGGCCATCACGACACCGGCCTTGAAGCCGCCGTCTTCTTCAAACAAAACATTCATCGCAAAGATTATATCCCGGCAAATTCAAGTATTTGCGGCAACAATTCGGGAAAACGGGTGAAGCTGTGATCGCCGCCCTCGAACACGTTTTGCCGGCAGCCGAAGTAGAAATCCTGCGCCTCTCTGTAGTCGAGCGCCTCGTCGCCGGTTTCCAGCAACAGCCAGTAGCGCTCCGGCGTCGGCGTCGCCACCTGGGCCGTCAACTGGCGGGCATGCTCGGGGGTGAAGCAAAAGGGCGGGCCGCCGTCAAACGGTAGGTGCTCGCCAACGAAACGATCGGCGTCGAGGCGGGCAACCACCGCGGGATTGACCAGCACCGCCCGCAGATCGTACTTTTCCGCCAGATGGTTGGCGTAATGGCCGCCCAGCGACGAGCCGACCAGCGTCGGCGAATGGCTGGAAACTTCGCGGCAACTCTCGATCAGCCGCGACAGATCGGATACCGCTTCATCCGGTACCGGCGACAGCGGCGGGCAGAGAAATTGCCCGGCCAGCCCGCGGCGCGCCATTTCAGCAAAGAGCAGACGCGCCTTCCAGGCCCCCGGCGAGGAACGAAAGCCGTGCAGGTAGAGAATCACGGCGTCCCGCATTACGGCGTCCACTCCACCCAGCCGAAATGCGCGGTGAGCAGCACGACGATGCCGAAAGCGATGCGATACCAGGCAAAAATCGTGAAATCGTGGCTTGAGATATAACGCAGCAGCCAGCGCACGCACAAAAAGGCCGACACGAAGGCGGCCACGAAGCCGACCACCCAGATGCCGAGATCACCGGCATGGAGCAGGGCGCGCTCCTTGTACAAACTGTAGGCGGTCGCCGCAAACAGCGTCGGGATGGCCAGAAAGAAGGAAAACTCGGTCGCCGCCCGGCGCGACAAGCCAAACAGCAGGCCGCCGATGATCGTCGCGCCGGAGCGCGAGGTGCCGGGGATCAACGCCGCCGCCTGCGCCAGACCGAGCTTGAGCGCGTCGAGCGGCGTCATGTCATCGACGCTTTCGACACGGATTTTGTGCTCGCGCCGCTCGGCCCAGAGAATCACGAAAGCGCCGGCGATAAAAGCCAGCGCCACCGGCACCGGCTTGAACAGATGGACCTCGATGGCCTTTTTGAACAACAGGCCGAGCACCGCCAACGGCATGAAGGCAATGGCCAGATTGAGCGCCAGGCGATTGGCCAGCCGCTCCCGGCCCAGGCCGGCCAGCACCCCGGCGATGCGCGCCCGGTACTCCCAGACAACCGCCAGAATGGCCCCGGACTGGATGACGATTTCAAACAACCTGCCGCGATCGTCGTTGAAATTGAGCAGATCACCGGCCAAAATCAGGTGGCCGGTCGACGAAACGGGCAAGAATTCGGTCAGCCCCTCGACGACGCCGAGAATCAGGGCTTTGAGCAGAAGCATGAGGTCCATGAGACGTTTTTCCGAGAAAAACGCGCATTCTACCCGCCCGGACGAGTCGCCACCTCCAGCGCCCACAACCCGGCCAGCGCCTCTGCCGGCGAATCGCCGCACATCTCGACCGACGGCCGCAGGCCGCTACCGCCGCTGCCACACCCGCCAGCGCTCCCGCCCGGCGAAGAGGGGCAGCGAATCGGTGGCCGGGGCATCTTCAACAAGCGCGAAATGGCCGCTCAGCAGGTCATCGAGTTGCTCGGCCAGAATGCCGAAGGGTGGCCCCTTCGCCTGGTCGCAGATAAAGAAGTAACCGGCCAGCAAGCCGCCCGGCGGCAGCAATTCGGCGACGCGCCGGCCCCAGTCGGCCCACAGCTTGCGCGGCAGGGCGCAGAGAAAGGCGCGCTCGTAAATGAGATCGCAGGGCCGGGCCGGGGTGAAGGTGAAAAAATCGGCGCAAAGCAGGTCGACGGCGGCTGGGCCGAGCACTTCGCGCGCTCTGGCGATGGCGGTCGGCGAGAAATCGAGCGCCGTTACCGGCCAGCTGGCGGCGGCCAGATGGGCGGCTTCCCAGGCGCTGCCGCAGCCGGGAATCAGGGTGGCGAGCGGCCGCGGCTGGCGGGCAACAAAATCAGCAAAGGCCGCCGGTACGCAGCCGGCATCCCAGGGCGTGACGCCCTGGCCGAAGCGTTTGTCCCAGAAATCCGGGTGCTCCGGGCGCTGGTCGGGGGCTTTGATCGGGGACGAAAAAGAGGGCTGTCCGCTCATGCTAAGATGCCCGCCTTTCCCCGTCCTGTGGTGTGCCGCTTCATGTCCGCTCCGTCCAAAATCATCATCGCCTCCCGTGAATCCCGCCTCGCCATGTGGCAGGCCGTCCATGTCCAGGGGCGGCTCTCTGGCCTCAATCCGGGGGCGGAAGTCGTCATTCTAGGCATGACCACCCAGGGCGACCAGATTCTCGACCGGCCGCTCGCCGAGATCGGCGGCAAGGGGCTGTTCATCAAGGAGCTGGAAGTGGCGATGCACGAAGGCCGCGCCCACCTCGCCGTGCATTCGATGAAGGATGTGCCGATGGTGATGCCGCAAGGCTTCACGCTGGCCGCCATTTCGGCCCGCGAAAACCCGCGCGACGCCTTCGTCTCGAACCGCTACGCCGGCCTCGACGAACTGCCGGCCGGGGCCGTGGTCGGCACCTCCAGCCTGCGCCGCGAAGCCATCCTGCGCGCCCGCTACCCGCACCTGACGATCAAGAGCCTGCGCGGCAACCTTGATACCCGGCTGAAGAAGCTCGACAACGGCGATTACGACGCCATCATCCTCGCCGCCGCCGGCCTCATTCGCCTCGGCCTCAAGGCGCGCATCAAGGCCATCCTGACGCCGGAACAATCACTGCCCGCGCCGGGCCAGGGCGCGCTCGGCATCGAGTTGATCGACGGCGATGCCCGCATGGCCGCCCTCGTCGCCCCCCTGAACGATCCGCAAACCGCCCACTGCGTCAAGGCCGAACGCGCCTTCTCGCGCGCCCTCGGTGGCAGTTGCCAGGTGCCGCTCGGCGGCTACGCGGTGATCGACGGCGGCCAACTCTGGCTGCGCGGCTTCGTCGCCAGCGTCGACGGCCAGGAGATGGCGGCCGGCGAAGTGCGCGGCGACCCGGCGGCTGATGAGGCGCTGGGTCGGCAACTGGCCGAGACGCTGCGCGAACAGGGGGCGGATGCCATTCTGGAGAAACTGGCGCATTGCCGATGATCTAGGGGTGCAGTCAGACATCACATGCGGCGAGAGATCAAAATTGCAGGTTGGTTCATGCTGATACTCGGTGGCTTCGGCCTGCTGGCGGCAATAGACACTCTTATAAACATCAGACCACCGACGCCAGGTGTCGGATGCCGCGCTATATGCGGCCTGACGCTCATGGCTATTGAAATATTTGGAGAGGCTGTAGGCGCGCGTTTTGGCGGGCTTCTTTGGTTAATCCTAAGCGCCGCATTTGTCGTATTTGGCTATCGTGTGCTTAAAGAGAGCCAATAGCCCATGGTTTCCGGGATAAACCCCTCCCGCCCGCTCATTGATCGCACCATCGTCGTCACCCGACCGGCGGCCCAGGCTGGCCCGTTGGCCAAGGCCATCGCGGCGGCGGGCGGCGCGCCGCTGCTGTTTCCGCTGCTGGACATCGCGCCGGCTGCCGATCCGCAGCCCTTGGCCGCCGCTGCGGAACAACTCGCAAGCTACCGCTGGGCGGTTTTCGTCAGCCCCAATGCCGTCGAATATGCCTTGCCGGCATTGCTGGCGCGCGGCTCCTGGCCCTCCGATCTGCAACCGGCGACGGTCGGGCCGGGTACGGCGCGGGCGTTGGCGGCGCATGGCATCGGCGGCTGTCTGGCGCCGAGCGAGCGTTTCGATTCGGAAAGCCTGCTGGCCTTGCCTGAACTGGCCGCCGGGCAGGTGGCCGGACAGCGGGTGGCGATTTTTCGCGGCGACGGCGGGCGTGAATTGCTGGCCGACACCTTGCGCGAGCGCGGCGCAACGGTCGATTGCATCGCCTGCTATCGCCGTTCGCCGCCCATCGGCGACAGTCAGCCGCTGCTGGCCGCCTGGCGGGCGGGGCGGCTCGACGCCCTGACCATATCGAGCAGCGAGGGTTTGCGTTATCTGCTCGATCTGCTCGACGACGAAGGCCGCCATTGGCTCAAGGCCACGCCGCTGTTCGTGCCGCATGCGCGGATCGCCGCAACGGCGCGGCAACTCGGGCTGGATAAAATTATCCTGAGCGGCGGGGCTGACAGCGGCATCATGGCCGCCCTGCTTGCTTATAATTGGTCGCCATGAGCACTGATAACAGCATACCTTCTCCCGACGCCGCTCCCGCGTCGCCGCCGCCCGAACCGCCAGAACCGCCCGTCGCCGCTGCACAGCGGGTCGGCTCATGGCGGTTCGTCGCCATCGTCATGGTCATCGCGCTCCTGGCCCTGGCTGGCTGGCAATGGCTGGAAACACGCCGGCAATTGTATGAAATGCGGGATGCAATGCGCGGCGAGGTGACCAGCCGTCTGGCCGAAGTCGACGCCGCCAGCAAGGAGGAACGCGGCGCGCGCCAGCAGTTGCAAGAGCAGATCGAGAGTCTGCAAGCCAAGCTCGGCGCGGCCGAGAGCCGCCTGGCCGAGATGGAAAACCAGGGCGCGGCGCTGCGCGGCATGTATGAGGACCTGACGCGCGGCCGCGAGGAGTCGATTCTGCTCGAAGTCGAGCAGGCGCTGACGCTGGCCGGGCAGCAGTTGCAACTGGCCGGCAACGTCGCCGCCGCGACGCTCGCCTTGCAAACCGCCGACGCCCGTCTGGCCCATCTCGACAAGCCCCGCTACCTGCCGCTGCGCAATGCGCTGGCCAAGGATCTGGGCCGCCTCAAGGCGCTGCCCCAGGTCGATGTCGCCGGGATCAGCCTGCGTCTGGAAGACATCATCGGCCGTGTCGACAAACTGCCCTTGCGCGCCCTCGACCGTCCGGCGGCGGATGCCAAGCCGGCAGCGGATGCCGAGGCCAACGTCGCCTGGTGGCGTCTGGCCATGGCCGATGCCTGGCGACAAGTGCGCGGCCTGATTCGCATCCAGCGTTTCGACCGCGAGGAGCCGCCCTTGCTGGCCCCGGAGCAGAGCTTCTTCCTGCGCGAGAACCTCAAGCTGCGCCTGCTCAATGCCCGGCTGGCCCTGTTGGCCCGCGACCACGACACCTATCGCGGCGAATTGAACGTGGCGCAAGACTGGCTGCAACGCTATTTCGCCGCCGACGATGCAGTAGTCAAGAGCGCCGGCGAAGCGTTGCGGCAATTGCTGGCCGCCGCTCCCGGCGGCAATCTACCGGGTCTGGACGCTAGTCTGGCGGCGCTGGCCAAGCTGCGCGGCGGCAAGGACGGGCGATGAGAGGCTTGTTCTGGCTCCTGGCGCTGTGCGCGGCGGCGGCGGCCGTCGCCGTCGGCGCGCGGATGAATGACGGCTACGTCTTGCTGGCGTTGCCGCCCTATCGCGCCGAAGTCACGCTCAACCTGTTTCTGCTGGTACTTCTTCTGCTCTTTCTGCTGGCTTACGGCGCCTTGCGCGCCTTGTTTTTTACCTTCAGCCTGCCCGAGCGGGCGCGCCGTTTTCGCCGCCGGCGGCAGCGCGAGCGGGCCAGTCAGGTATTTCAGGATGCCGTCCGCCTGCTGTTCGAGGGCCGTTTCGGCCAGGCGCTGAAAAAGGCCGGCGAGGCGCACGCGACCAGCGCCGCGCCCGGCCTGTCGGCGCTGATCGCCGCCCGCGCCGCTCAGCGCCTGCGCGAGCCGGAAAAACAGCAGGAATGGCTGGACAAAGCCAAGGCCAGCGACCCGCGCACCGAGGCGGCGACGTTGATGCTGGAAGCCGAAATGATGAACGAAGGCCGCCATTTCACCGCGGCGCTGGACGCGCTGGCCCGCTTGCAGGACAAACATGGACGGCACATTGCCGCGCTGCGCCTGGAACTGCGGGCGCGCCGGGGCAGCGGCGACTGGGACGGCGTGCTCAAGCTGCTGCGCCAACTGGTCAAACGCGACGCGCTGCCGCCGCAGGTGGCGCATGAGGCGCGCATTCAGGCGCATCTCGGCAACATCGCCCGGCTGGCGACCGACAGCGGGCCGCTGATCGCCTATCTGCGCGCCCTGCCGGCCGAGGAGCGGAGCCAGCGCGTGATCCTGGCGGCGGCGCGGGCGCTGGTCGCCTGCGCCGCAGGCGACGAGGCGCAAAAATTGATCGAGGCGGGGATCAAGGCCACTCCCCATGACGAATGGCTTGGCGAACTGCTGGTCATCTACGGCGGTTTGGCCGATGGCGACCTGCTTGAACGTATCGCCCAAGCCGAAGCCTGGCTCCGGCAACACCCGGCCGATGCCCGCCTGCTCCAGGCCCTGGGCCGGATGTGCCGGCGTCAGCGGCTGTGGGGCAAGGCGCAAAGTTATCTGGAAGCCTCGCTGGCCATCGCCCCGACGCAGCAGACGCACCTCGAACTGGCCCAACTGTTCGACCAGCTCGAGCGCGGCGACGAAGCCAACCGGCATTACCGGGCCAGCGCCTTGCTGGAAGCGGGCTGAACGGCATTCACTGACCGAGACCGAGACCCCCATGCTGAACATCGATCTGCGCAAAATCTACACCTTCTATCCCGTGGAACCCGCACCCGATCCCTCGGCCTTGCCGAGCGGCGGCGATCTTTATTACGAATGCCTGGACTGCACGGCCATCGTCAATTCCGTGCCCCACATCAAGGCCGCCTGCGTTTGCGGCAACCTGACGGGCGGCGGCGGCAAGCTGACGGTCAAGAACCCGGCGCGGGTGCGCGTGGTGCGCGGCAAGCTCAAGTAGCCGCTAGATTTGCTCCCCTCGCCCGCTTGCGGGAGGGGGGAGCAGCAGCGATCAGCACTAGTATTTCGTTTCTTTAAAACATTTACTTAAACTCTCATCTCTGCGATCATATCTTTCCAGTGCAACAGACTGGAGAACACGATGTCCAGACCGACTTCGAGAGCCGCTTTGATCCTCAGCG
>Ga0209628_10003660_pt1 | contig 10861 bp, 9 predicted proteins | sample TergutCu122P4_FD_187285 | JGI IMG/M metagenome (GOLD analysis project Ga0209628, IMG submission 187285) | Cubitermes ugandensis P4 segment gut microbial communities from Kakamega Forest, Kenya - Cu122 P4 (SPAdes) (version 2) | ecosystem: Host-associated > Arthropoda: Insects > Digestive system >...
GAACACGCCATAGAGAGCGCTGTACCCCACTGTCCCGCCCCTGTTTCGGTTGTTACACCCTTGAGCCCTTGCTTTTTGGCATAATAAGCCTGTGCGATTGCAGAGTTGAGTTTATGGCTTCCGCTGGTGTTATTTCCCTCAAATTTGTAATAAATCTTTGCAGGCGTGCCGAGCTTCTTCTCAAGACAGTATGCGCGTACAAGCGGCGAAGGACGGTACATCCTATAAAATTCGAGTATTTCAGTAGGAATATCAATAAAAGGCGTTGTGTTGTCAAGTTCCTGTTTTATGAGTTCTTCGCAGAAAACAGGTGCAAGGTCTTCCGCTGTAACAGGCTGGAGCGTTGCGGGGTTAAGCATGGGCTCAGGCTTTTTCTTCATATCCGCACGGATATTGTACCACTGTTTCGGCATCTCATTTTCTTCTAAAAAGATTTTGTAGGGTATTTTTTCGGTTGGCATAATTTTTTCCTCTTTTCTATATAATATTTAACTTGCAATAACAATTTTAAAATTCCCGTCATAGTCGCACGCAAGACGCAGGGTTCGGATATACTTATTGTAAAAAATTTCAATCTCTTTTTCGCTTGCAGTTATCCTCGTGTTCTCATGAACAAGTCTTGCAAGCTCCAAGCCGTTAAATTCCGTAATTCTCGGAAAATACTTCTCTAACTCGCTGAACAGAACAGCCCTCTTTAAATCGTCGATATTGCCCGTATAGAAGTCGTCTATTGAGCAGTAGTAAATATCGTTTTCGGAAAGTGCGTCTTTAATCGCCTGACCGCATTTTGAATACTCATACATTACAAGGAAACTCGCTTTGGGAAGAGACGTGATAAGCCCCCAAAAGTCGGAGTCGCTGGAAAAAAGTATAAAAGAGTCGATACAGTTCTCATAGAAATCCTTGCAGACCCCTGCCGTCATCTTAATATCTACAAGTGATTTATGGTTTTGAACACGTTCGACTTCTATATGCTCAACAGGAATCGAAGAGAACGGTTCAAGCCAGTCCCATCCGCTTGTCGTATGGCAGTCGTCATACAAAACTATCTTATCAATCTTTTGAAGTTCCTGTGATTTAAGATTTTTAAGGACGCCGTAAAGCTTGAAAACATCCGAATTTTCGCAGTCTACCGCAATTGCAATGCGGTTTCCGCTGTTTATAAAATCATAAATATTGTTTTTGGTTTCGCTGTGGGCGTCTTTATGTTTTGAGAAGTCGTCAAAGGTATCGTTGTGCTGTTGGTACAAAATATTCAGAAACTTACCGTCGTTATACAGTATGCTGCCGTAGTCGGCAGGTTTCCAGTGGATATACATTTGAAAAGGATAATATAAAATGTTAGAAATAAATTTTTCAAACTCCTGCTTCATCACTCCCGGTTTTGTATACTTAGGGACGCTGAATAAATCCCGTATATATGCCCAATTAATCCAACCGGGGAATAAATGGGAACAGCCGTCTATATGTTCGATGATTAATCTTGTAATGTCAAGCATATAAAGCTCCGAACGGTAATTCGGCTTAATAAGCGATATTCCAGCCTTTTCAAGCTTCTTAATATTTTCGTGGTCATACGGTTCAATAGTGTTAAGATTTTTTAAATTGTACCTCATCTCATCATCGGTATGTTTAAACTTCAAAAAAAGCGTTGTTCTGATTTTCGAAAGATAGCGTATAATCATGGCGTTATTATCAGCAAGAAGTCTTTCGATAACATCGGGACATTCCTGTTCGAAACAGTTAATAATTATATGTTTTTTTACTCCGATTAAATATGCTATTGTACATACCAATTCTTTTGTGTCAACTGTCATAGTTTATTTACCTCCCTAAAATATTTTTCTAAAACCCCTTTTAATTTGTTTCAGAATATGATATAATAATATCATACTGTTTTAATGATGCGACTCCCGCATTTCGGTAATTTTATCCTCGCTTATTTTAATCAGATTAAGCAGGGATGACATATACAGCGGATATTCCTTAAAAAGAGTAGATGTTGTTAAATAGACGGCGTTGAAATCAGCGACGCAGTCGTTGCTGCCGATACAGACTCCTGACAAAGCCGATTTAATGTCGGATTCGTTCATGAAAATCACAGCAGTGGCGCTGTCGTTGGCTAGTACTTTCGGTATTCGGAAGAGCTTCTGGTCATTCTTGGGGTTGGCGTTGTAGACGGTTCTGAACAGTTTATAAACCGACAGCATGAGATATGACGAAACTTCTTTTATCAGCGTAACGCTCTCCGACTTTTCGGCAAGCGAAAAAAGAAGACCGATTGAATTGCTGATAATCTTACGGTTAAAGCCGATAACCTCCAGCGGCATTCCGCCCTCGCTGTCGGGCACACCGTCAATATTAACCGAAGTCCCCACTGGTTCAGGAGTGCGTCCGAGTAGATAGTCGCATGATACGCCGTAATAATCGGCTATTTTAACAAGAAAAGTCAATCCGCACTCACGGATTCCTTTTTCATAATGAGAAAGCAGCGCTTGAGAAATTCCAAGTTCTGCTGCCGCCGTTTTCTGGCTGATGCCGCGTTCTTTTCTGAGCAGCGTAATTATTCTCGCAAAGTCTGAATTATTCATCCGTTTTCACCTCTTTAATAATTATAATACAAATTGTATAATTTGTAAAGAGGAAATTTGATTGAATATACAGAAAAAAATAGCTCTGTCTTTGTAAGAATTTACAGCGCGTAGAAAAATGCAGTCATTTCTTGTTTATAATGACTAAAAATAGCGAGTGATTTTCCTTTTAGTTTCCAATTTAAACTGAGGCAAACATTTTATTCATTGTTCACTGTTAATTTCTAATTGCTAATCAATGTCGTCACTTAAAGGTTTTTCTTGTTTCTTCCGCCGCCCGCCAACATAGTCGGCGAGCGTAATCTTAGGCTTTGCCTAAGATTACAAGATTTAAGATGAAGGGTTCTGATATTATCAAAGGTTACAGATTAAGCCTGATTCGTCACGGGCTGACTTTTGCCAATGAAAACGGCATATACATAGGAAAAACCGACCTCCCTCTGAGCGACATGGGGGCTTCGGAGCTTTGCAGCAAGCTTGAAGAATATGAGTATCCCCGTGTTCACAGGGTTTATACATCTCCGCTTGTGAGATGTACCGAAACGGCGGAAATACTCTTTCCGAATACAGAGACGTGTGTTGTCGAAGATTTGCGTGAACTTGATTTCGGCGAATTTGAAGGGAAAAGCGTGCATGACCTTATAAATCTGCCCGAGTATAAAGATTGGATTAAGGGCGGTATGGAATCGCGTCCTCCGTGCGGCGAGAGCATTGCCGAGCTGTGCGTAAGGACATATAAGGCTGTTCATGAAATCCTCATGGACATGATGAACGACGGGATTACTCATGCTGCGGTTATTACACACAGCGGTATTATCTCTAATATGCTGTCATGTTTCGGGATACCGAAAATCGACCCGAAAGAACTGCAAATCCCTGCGGGCGAGGGCGTCGAGGTCATCGCCACGGCACAAATGTGGCAGCAGTCTCAGGCGTTTGAAATCTTAGGACTTGTTCCGTATGAGAAAACCTCCGACAGTCCCGAAGTATAATTCTCCTCAAAATAACGCATAATACAGTTAACAGTAAAAAAATGTTAATTGAATTTAGGGTGATGCGTTATGAAGACCACAATGAAAACGTCGAAACTTATCGGCTACGGCAGAAAAATCCTCAAAGGCAACCGTCGGAACGGTTTCGCCGTAAGTTTTGCACTGCTTGGGACAGTCATGTTTTTCAGGCTTGTTGAAGCGGCTGTTGCATTGTTTATGATTTACTATGTCGGGATTAAGCCAGGCGAACTGTTTTCTCTCAATAATTATGTATGGCAAGGATTCGTCCTAACCTGCACGTTACTCAAATACATCGTTCTCGCACCGCTCCTGCCCGCAGCGGCATACTGGTTTACTGAAATATGCGACACAGGAACGGACGTTGCGATAACGTCCGGGCTTGACTTTTTCACTAAACCCCGTCTGCTGTTCAAGAGTTTTTTTACGCTTATACTGATGAAAACAATCTCGCTCATATTCCTGATACCCGCTGCATTTTTCGGCTTGCTTTCATACAATCTAGTGAAAAGCGGGGCTGATTCGCATATGCTTTTTTATGCGACGCACAGCGTCTCAATGACGGCCGTCTCAATATGGATATGGCTTTGGGCAGTTTCGGGTATGCTTGCCGTACCGTTCGTTATGCTTAAAGACAGGCAGAAAAACGCTTTCAGCATAGTTTTTGCGTCGTTCAAACTCATGCACAGGCGGCGTAAACAGCTTGCTTTTATTGCGTTGCTTCTGCTTCTGCCTATGTTTCTAATCGTGACAATACCGTTTATGCTCCCCGCATTTTTCATGGCGGTATCGCTTTATATAAATGTAACAATCAAGGAGGCTGAATACTATAATACTCAAAGTAACGGGGGAGAAACCTGTAACGCTTCAGAATTTTCTAAAAAGCCAGGGCGTATCAAGGAGACTGCTGACACGGCTTAAACGCCAAGAGGGCGGTATTCTCCGAAACGGCGAGCATATACGCAGTATAGACACGGTGCATTGCGGCGACGTCATAACACTCAGCGAGACGGACAGCAGTTTTGTCGAACCTAACGGAACGCTTTGGGCGGAAACAGTTTTCGAGAACGATAATCTGATAATATTTGACAAACCGCCTTATATGCCCGTTCATCCGTCAATCCTTCATCAGGACGATACTCTCGCCAATTATTTCGCCCGCCTCTATCCCGAACTGACATTCCGCTGTATTAACCGCCTTGACAGCGGCACAACGGGTCTGTGTGCCGTTGCCAAAAATGCGTATACCGCAAATGCACTGCAAGGAAAAATCAGGAAGATTTACTATGCCGTATGTGAAGGAGTCTGTCCGCCGCACGGCACTGTAGACGCCCCGATTGCCAGAGTTGAAGACTCAATCATTCTCCGTCATGTTCATGAAAACGGACAGCGTGCCGTGACGCATTTTCAAAGAATAGACCTTAACAGCACACACAGCATTGTTAAAGTTTGGCTTGACACAGGACGTACTCATCAAATCCGTGTGCATTTCGCCTATATCGGTCATCCGCTCGCAGGCGATACGATGTACGGCGGGTCGAAGGATTACATAGGACATCAAGCCCTGCACTGCGGAGAGTTGACCTTTGACGAGCCTTTAACAGGTGAAAGCATTACGGTCAAAAGCCCTATGCATGAAGATGTTTTTCGGTTAGGAAGCGTTGAGGAATCTTTAATTGATATGAGAAAGAGAGATTTTAATGAATAAAATTGCAAGTTTCCAAGTAGACCACACAAAAATCGGTCTCGGGATGTATATTTCACGAATTGACGGTGATATTACTACATATGATATAAGAATGGCAAAACCGAACGGCGGAGTTTATCTTGAATATGCCGCTATTCATACGATAGAACATCTTTTCGCAACATATGCCCGCAATACGGAATTTTCCGACAGCGTAATCTATGTCGGGCCTATGGGGTGCCGTACGGGTTTTTATTTTCTGACACGCAGCCTGCCGAACGGGGTTGCGTTGAAGACAGTCAGGGACGCATTTGCGTTTGTTGCGGAATTTGACGGCGTAATTCCGGGCTCAAGCGAAATCGAATGCGGAAACTTCCTTGAACACGATTTAGACGGAGCAAAAAAGGCAGTCTTGCCTTTCTTGGAAGCAACGAAAAACTGGACTGAGAAAAATATGGCGTACTAAAACAGTTAACAATTAATAGTTAATATTAAATGCAAGGGATAGAGGCGGCGGATGATCTTAGGCTTTGCCTAAGATTACAAGATTTAAGATGAATAATTGCAACTGTTCAGTATATTGCATAATGCACAAAAATATTTTTTATCAACTGCAATAAACACGAAAATACGGGGTTGCGAGACGAAGCCTCGCTTCTCGGGGACTTCGTCCCCGAAACCCTATTATTTTCTTTTTCACCCTCTAGGTGTAAAAATCAAGAACAAAAACAATTCCAAAGCATCGTATTTAAGCCGTTTTTTCGCCATTTTATAAAACGAACTCTACGGATTAAGGGTATAATTATCAAATGGCATTTATCGAAAACTACAGCACATAAAATTTCACTCTGATAAATATTCATTATTAACTATTAATTATTAACTGTTATAAGGGGGCGTGATTGAACGTTGTTTAAAGGCATATATAAAATATTCATGGCGGCAGGACAAAACAGTGTTAAGATTATTGCCGCAGTAATGCTGATTGTTCTAAAAATACTGAATATATTTCGGCTGATAATTTCAGATATATTCAAAGCGGTTTTCTCTCTCTTTAAGTATATATATACCTCCGCAGCGACTTCTTTTAAAAAGCGAGTCAAACTGACCGAAGAGCTGATTTATTCGGTTAAGGCGGCAAAGAAACAACGGTCGGGCACCAAATATGCCATGACTGTTTTTGAGAGGATTTCAAGTTATCTTTTTAAAGAAGACGGAGTTTTTTACACCGTGTTCAACTACGTCCTGCCTATACTGTCGGTTGCATTTTTTATTTCTGTAATAAGTTACGGTTCAAGCCTGGAATACGGTATATGCGTTGAATATAACGGAAAAGAGCTTGGTATAATCCAAAACGAGAGTCAGTTCAATACTGCTGTTAAAGATGTTACACAAAGGCTTTCTTTTGTAAGCGGCGAAGACGTCACCGACTTTAAGCCCACGATGTCGCTTAGGATTGTCTCGGAAGACGATGAAATTCTGAACGGCACTCAGCTTGTAAGCAAGCTCCTTGAACAGTCTCCGCATGACCTTGCCGAGGCTTATGGCATATATATTGACGGTGAATTTGCTGGGGCTGTTGTCGAAAAAGCGCCGATTGAAAAGGCCTTGACAGAAACTCTTATCAACTACAAAATCGAGGGTTTTCAGGTGAAAAATATATCTTTTCAAAAAAAGGTGACATATCAGTACGGCACATATCTGAAAGATAGCGTCATGGACGAAAAAGACGCAATTTCGATGATGACCGCTTCCAAGAAAACCCGTACGCTTTACACTTTGCAGGAGGGCGAAACAGCGGCTTCTGTCTGTCAGAAATATAATATGTCAATAGAGAATTTCTATCTGCTTAATAATAGGGCTGCCGAAGAGAGCCTCCAGGAGGGCGACGTTGTCGTTATTGTCATGACGTCGAGTTTTTTGCCCATCCAGTACACACGGGAATTTGAGACCGTCGCTTTTATAAAATACGAGACAACCGAGGTTGAGACAAGTTCGCTGAACGTAGGTGCAAGAGAAGTGCTTACAATGGGGCAGCGTGGCGAAAAGGTCTGTAAATTTGAGATTATGTATGTCGACGGAATTGAGCGTTCACGCATTGTGACAAATTCTACCGTTACTAAAGAACCTGTAGTCGAAGTAATCGGAATAGGAACCTATCTTGCAAAACCGGCAAGCGCAGATACGAAGCTTTACGGCACGGGACAGTTCAGCTGGCCTGTCGACGGCGGATATGTAAGCGACACGTTTAACAGCATGATTGAACTGCGTGACGGCAGAGCCCACAAGGGAATGGACATCGCCGCACCTGCGGGAACGGATATTTATGCCGCCGCCGAGGGCGTTGTTGTTGAAGCGGGCTGGAATCCTGGCGGATACGGATATTTCGTTATGATTGACCACCTCAACGGTTACGAGACTGTTTATGGGCATTGCAGTATGCTTTATGTTGTGAAGGGGCAGACGGTTTCACGCGGACAGCTCATTGCCGGCGTCGGAAACACGGGCAATTCGTACGGCAACCATCTGCATTTTGAAGTAAGGATTATGGGACTTTTCTCCGACCCTGCACTGTATATTAATACTGTCAAATACGGCGACGATTAGGGATTGCCGTTCAAGTTGCATTAGAAATAACCTCCGAGAGTTTTTCTCGGAGGTTATTTAATATCAGTTAAGAATCACTTCGCATATTTTCACGATAGCGTCAGAACCGCCTTCGCCGTTTGCAATGAAAAGAGTTTTTCCGACTCAAACGTAATATAGGGGTACATCAAGTTTTCAGGCGTAGTTATTTTAGCATATTTACTGCCGTTTGATACGTCATATACGTATATATATATTCCGCCGAAATGAGAGCCGCATAACCGCCGTTCGGTGATATCAATTCGGTGAAATTTTCGCCGCCCGATGTTAATTTTGGAGTTTAAGCAATTTCAAGACGGCGGGTTTCGGGTGTTGTCTTCCCTTTTTTCGGGAGAGTAAGAGAGAGAATGCCGTTTTTATATTCCGCACCGATGTTGTCGGTGTCGACGGTTGAGATGTCGAAACTTCTTGTAAACTCTCCGCTGTAGCGTTCGCGGCGGATATACTTGCCTTCCGTCTCGTTGGTCTCCGTAACCTTTTTCGCAGAAACGGTGAGATATTCTCCCTTGATGTCAATATGGATGTTTTCTTTATCGAATCCAGGCATTTCCATTTCAAGAACAAAGCTTGTTCCGTCATCTCTTATATCGGTTTTGCAGACAGTCTGCTCCGTTTTTCCGAGATTGAAAAATTCTCTCTCGAATTCATTAAATAAATCAAAAGCCTTTCTTTCATACGGTGTAACTCTGAACATGATATGTTCCTCCTTATAATTTTTTATTTTTGCGGTCATTCTTACCGTCTGTATATATAATACTATACTTATTTGATAATCTTATGACGGAAATGTGATGATTTTCTGAAAGTTAGCACTCGCACACAGCAAGTGCTAACAAGCAGCGCAGCACAGTGCCAACAAACAAAAAACGGAGCAACTCTTTGGTCGCTCCGCTTTATTAATCTATGTCAAATACTGCTTCAAAACCTTGAATACCTCACGGATTTCAAGGGGTTTTCCGAGATGACCGTTCATTCCTGCCTCAAGGCACGCTTCAATATCCTTCTTGAAAACATTGGCGGTCATAGCGATAATCGGAACATTCCTTGCCTTGTCTGACGGCAGCGACCTGATTAGGCGTGTTGCTGTAAGTCCGTCCGTTTCGGGCATCTGAAGGTCCATAAATATCAGGCCGTACTTGTCCGGATTTTCAGTAAACATACGTACAGCCTCGTTTCCGTCAACCGCAAAATCAATATTCACGAGTGACGGTTCCAAAATTGCCGCAATAACCTCTCTGTTTATATCAACGTCTTCTGCAATAAGAATGCATTTGTTTTTGAAAGTTCCGTCAAAATTGGCTCTGTCGCTCTCGGATTTGTTCTGTTCGAATTCTTTTGCGGTGAGCTTGCTTACCTGCAATTTAACGTTGAATGTGAATTCCGAGCCCTTGCCCAGTTCAGATTTGACGCTGATACTGCCGCCCATCATTCCGACGATAGTTTTTGCAATCGGAAGCCCGAGACCGGTTCCGCCGAATTTTCGGGATGTGTTCTCTTCCACCTGAACAAAAGGTTCGAACATCTTATTCTGATTCTCGGAAGAAATGCCTATACCTGTATCCGTGACAGAAATCTGGATTTCACAAACTCCGTCATCTATTCCGAGAAGTGACGCGCTTACTCCGATTAAACCCTCATCTCCTGTAAATTTAACGGCATTGCTGAGGAGATTTGTTATAACCTGCACGATCCGTTTGTCATCGCCGTACAGCAAGGGCGGAATATTTTTGTCCATTTTAAGAGTAAGATGCTGACGCTTCTCTTTAATACGGGAGTCAAGTATACTTATTGCATTCTTGAAAATCTTATTGAATTTGAAATCGACGCACTCAAGAGTGAAGTTGCCTGTTTCAATCTTTGATATATCAAGTATATCGTCTACGATACCTAACAAGTGTTCGGACGCATCACCGATAACGCTTAAGGCATATTCCTTCTTCTCAATGCTCTTTTCCATCTTGCCGATTGACGTCATGCCAATAATAGCGTTCAGCGGCGTTCTGATTTCATGACTCATGTTGGACAGAAAGTTGCTTTTTGCAACGCTGGCAACTTTCGCTTCTTCCAATGCGGCGTTAATATCCGTCCACATATTCTGAATTGTGCTCGCCAACAGTCCGTACTCGTCGTCTCTGTCAATTCCGTAAACAGTTCCGCTAATCATTTCCGATTCCGCAACACTGTCTGTAAGTTTACGTATAGGACTGATGGCCAGACGGAGCATTACATAAACCTTTGCAAGCATAGCAATTATCAGAATGCTCATAAGAATAAATATGTTGGCATATGAGGTTTTATTGTATTCTTTTATAAAGTGGTCTGCAATGTCAACACAGACAATACCGATAATCTTACCGTCTTTATAAAGCGGAACAGCACCTGTATTATAACTGCCCCACTCATCGGTAACGTTCATGATGCCTGCCGAAGTTTTTCCCTCAAACGCACTGAAATGGACGGTGGACAGGTTGTCCTCGTCATATGTGTCAAAAATGTTTTCACTTAGAAACGGGTCGTAACCGTACTCGTCCTCATCCGTGTCAAATACGAAATAATACTCGCCGTCGACCATTTTAACGGCATAAATATAAGTAGCGACGGTTTTAGACTGTAATGAGCGTAAATTTGTCAGCGTTTGGCTGTAACGTTCAAAATTGTCGGCAATGTCCTGTTTGCTGTTATAGCTTATAAACTCATCTTCATTAATTATCTCGGCGGCGGCAATCGAAATTGACAGAAGTTCGGATTTAATGCTTTCGTCAAGATATTCCCTGAGAGTTTTATTGTTTTTGGTTACAAGTATGACGGTTATGGCAATAAACAACAGTAAAAACCCTACAATAACCCAAATCAGCGTTTTTTGAATTTTGTTATTCTTTTTCTGCTTGTTTTTCATTAATAAGACTCACCGCCTTTACAATCGTTGG
>Ga0209628_10003661_pt1 | contig 10860 bp, 8 predicted proteins | sample TergutCu122P4_FD_187285 | JGI IMG/M metagenome (GOLD analysis project Ga0209628, IMG submission 187285) | Cubitermes ugandensis P4 segment gut microbial communities from Kakamega Forest, Kenya - Cu122 P4 (SPAdes) (version 2) | ecosystem: Host-associated > Arthropoda: Insects > Digestive system >...
CTAAAGTTAAGATGATTGAGATCTCATCATCAAAGTAGTATACTTTGTCATCAGGGTACATTACTCTCAAGGCTAAGCAGATACAACCTGACGATGGCCCCCAAAAAAGGGCCAAAACATGTAGTTGTGTAACATATTGTACAATACGGTGCAATAAAATTTTGTTGTGTTTTGACTTCTAGTTATATATATTGTATTTAATCTATAGAACACAACGGGGATGTTGCACCTAAAAGCTGAAGGACAGAGATTGCCTGCAAGACCTATGAATGGATGGGAAAACAATACTAAAATGTATCTTCAAGAAATATGCTCAGTGGGCACTGTCAGAATTCCTCTGGCTCTGCATATGGAGAGGTGGTGGAATCTTGTGAAGATGAGAATAAACCTTCAGGATCCATAAAATGTGTGACATGCATAAAAAGCGGGATAGTGTTGTTTTACTTTTGCTCTTCTCATGTCAGAACTTTACTTTATTAACTTCAGCATGTTGGAAAATCACTGTTCATGTAATTTTAGAAAAGTCTGGAGGAGGATACATTGTACCTGTAATACAAATGTCTCAGAAGTGTTTGATTCCTGTACCCTCAATGAACATACCGATGGATCAGCACTTACTGAACACAAAGTGTGAATTTCATTTATAAATATTCCATCTGATGACTAAGCTGCAATTTACAGCAAAACAACAGTTCTCAAGTTGTATAATACATACTGGTACACTCTCGGAAATCATGTCTTCAGAGACAGAATTATAGTTTTATAACCAAAGCTGAGTTGGAGAATAAGTGAAACTTTACATGAAAGTGAGCAAGTATGAAGTTTTCAAGATGTATTAAAGAAAGTAATGGTTTTCTACTCACACAGCAGTTGGATACTTAGAGTAACCATGAAAAATTTACATTTACTTAGTGGGTTTTCATTCGCACGCCTGTGCAGTTTGTCTGCCTATCTGCCCATCAGTAGATTTAGTTTAAACTTAACTAATTTAACATGTTTACCAAACTCAGTGAGAATATTATAAAAACCTTCCTTCTAAATGAACCATAGGCTTTCTTAAAGTCCATAAGTAGCAAATGTACTGCCCCAATGTATTCACATTGTTTCACAAGAAATTTTATGAATGCAGACTTTGTGATCAGTAGTTGATATGAGGCCTGCATTCCTCTGGGACACTACACAACTTATGTTGGTAGCTGTTTACTAACATTTCAGGACAGTTCTATCTTCAAGGGTCAAGCAGTCCAAGAATTACGCCAGGAACAGGTGGATAGTCAATATACAGGGGATGGTGTGAGTGGTGACTGGTTCTCAGGGAGGAAAAGGAGTCAATCCTGCAGCTTAAAGTTGCTACCACAATGACATTTCCAATATGTTCCCCTATGCATGGAGTTAACCTTCACAGAAGAATGTTGGATAAAATTTTGCATGTAGCTGATAACAATGATGTGCCTCATTATTTACTACTATCTTTTGTCACCCTTAATTTAAATAGGTACAAATAGTGATTCCTTCCACTGCTAAGACTAGTTTATGGACCATAGAATGTATTGTTTTATCCCCTGACTATCAATTCTACTGCAATTTGCCCAGTACCTGGTGACATATCCTCTCAAGGTTTCAACAGCCATCTCAGTCATGAAAGCAGAACATGCTTCATGAGCAGAGAACATCCACCAAGCAGATGTACACCAGTCATTTCTTACAGCAACTTTCCTCTAAGTTACATACACTCAGCTGTAATTGCCTGATAATTGCCACATAAACAGCGTTGAGTAACAGCAATCTGCCTGCATCGTCTAATGGTTAACAGGAATGGTGAATTATTGTACACAAGAGAGCATTTACCAAAAGCTTCCATCACATCTGCAATATCAAGACAAAGACACTGAAAACACACACACACACACACACACACACACGCACATTTAAACCACTTCATATAGTACCACAGACCATGAGTTCAACCCCCAAAATCTGAATCAAATGCAAAATATCTGGCATTACAAATATTATTTCAAAACTGTAAAAACACTCTACTCAACAACTTGGATGTATCACCACATGTTAAAGTTACATAGAAAGTTCTTTGAACACATATGTTCATGTTGGGGGGTAGGTAAAGGGGGCGGGGAGGGGGTGGTGGTCATTTATTTTGGTACAACCATACCATCATCAGGCAAACTTGTAAGATTATATTCTAGCATGCATAAACTTACACATAATGCATTGCTAGACAGAGAGATATATATACATACAAACATACACACATACATATACATATACACACACACACACAAAACAATGTACATATATGGTCAAAGAACACTGTATGTGACTAAAATATATAGTGAAAAATGATGTGCACAACATGAAGCACAAATATATTTTTGTTTGGCTTTATTTATAAAAATTAAGATGACAGAATATCAGAGTCAAATAATATAAATAAAGTGTTTATTTATAATTTTGGGTTTCAATATTTTTTAGTTTTGTATTGGTGTATATTGCTATTTCAGAATTAAAAAACATTCAGAGTCTGCATGGTATATAACAACATTCAGACTGCTATTCTGTACACTATCCATCATTTCTGTTTTTTAAAACCATGTTATTTAAAAACTGGTTCTATTCTTTCTTCAGCAGACAACATAAAATAGACTCCTACTCCATGCAGCCCTCAGTACAGCTGTTTCAGACCACAACTACCATGGTCCCACTGAAGTAGGCTTCCTTACTAAATAACGACACCATGATTTGGAAAAACAGGAACAGTGGACAACATCTACAGTAAGTATTAAAAATGAGCATCTGCAATATTATTATACACACACCCAGGAGCACAAATTGTATGAGTCATGGTGATACTGAGCATTGGGAAAGTGATTCCTGACATTCTGAAGTAACATAAGTGCCTTGTGGGACTGCTCAAACGATGAGGATACTATGTTCCTTTGAAACATCAGGAACCACTCATCCATCAACATGGTATCACAACCCAGAATACATGAACCTTCAGAAACACTGTTCATAGAACATCAAATCTTGAATGCCTGTATATTTCTCTACACCAAACAAGAAGTATGAAGTGTCCTAGTGCTGCACTGAAAGGCTGTCCATATAGTGTATTTTACCAGCCATTGGTTCCCCTTTTATCTTCAAGCCCATACTCATATTGATGCTCAGGCTCATAACATACAACCTCACCCATATTTTGTTAGAAATGAGGTTTTCACAGTTGCCCTGTGAAGATTACTGCCTTCTGGAATGCGACACCATATATTCTGGTGAACTTGTACACTAAAATGCCTGCACACCTCTACCAGCTTACACAACGTCACATCCCTGGTGACAATAATCTTCATTTTGTTTTACATCATTATTTTATCTTTGGTGTCCATGCCACTGAAACTCTGGTTCATGTAAGATAACACCACCAAAAAGAAGAAGCCACAATGAACCAGATGTATAACACATATGGACAAACCAAATATTTATTCAAAATGTCTACATTTTGTGTGAGATTTAAGGTTCTCACAGTGGGGTTGGTGACAACACGTCTTCTTAGAAAAGGCTGTGTCATTGGGTGGGTACCTCTGACATTTCAAAAGAGTGAACTACTGCCATTGGTTCAATATGTTTCAAAGGAGTGCAGTGCCTTCTTTCTTCTTGGGTTATTTATCTTAACACAAAAGCACTATGATCCTCTGAAACATCAGGAACCTCTCGCCATATCAACATAGCGTCATATCCTGTGAGACTTGTATGCTTTACATATTCTGTCATCATCTATTTAATTCAGCACTGTACACACTTTCTGAATTCTCTGCTCGATAACAATCTCCGATATTCAGATTTTAGGGTTCAAACCACAATGATTATAAGAGTACATTCACTTAAATGCTCTCTAGTTTCTCATTTTAGCTTACAGAAGTGCTGGAAGGTAAGCTGGATGCAAATTTGATTTAAAAAAACTATAGAGGGTGTTTTTTTAATGCCTGCATGGACAGAAACTGTTCTGTTCTGTATGTACAATGGTTTATGTTGATAAAGTCTGCATATGTTGATGGATGTATCACTGGTTTGTACACCACTGATAACCTGGAAGGTACATTCGATAAAATTCCATATACTTTCCAAACACCAAATCCACATATAACCCTAAGTCATACACAATACTGAAAACTCTGTCCACAAAAGCCTCAAATTTAGCCAAATTTTCATTGTCTGACAATGTCATGTTTCTTGCAGCAAATGTTTAATGGAATATGCAGTGTACACAGAACACTGAATGTATATTTATCAACCATAAGTTATTAATAACAATTGGCTGAAATTATGTATTATACACAACTTATAGTCAGTTTTTAAATGCTGATTAAGTTGTTGACATACGATGAGAAATGTCAAGTAATATCACACTGGTCGGCAAAGAAAAACATTTTTTGTGGCTCCCGGTTAAGATTCAGGGTGATTCTTATAGTTTTGTCATTGCTGAATGTGAATGTGACAACCAAACAACATCACCCACCTATGTTAAGAGAAAGGGGATAAATAAAAAAAAGTAATAAAAATGTAATATATTGGTTTCTAATTACAATATACAGTATCAACTAACAAACATCTCTATATCCTCAATAGAAAAAAATTCATTAAACACTCACTTTGTCTTATTTTGCCTCTTACATTTGTCAGTTGGTGTCTCCCTTATAAGACTCCAGTAGCAGTCAGCCAACATATTTGGACTCCAATTTTCCATTGTACCTCTTTTCAATTTGGGAAATATCCTGACAGAACCTTTCACCATGTTCATCAGAGACGGCTCGCATGTCAGGAAAAAAATCCAAATTGGAATGCAGAACATGAAGTTTCAATGACATGTTACACCCCGTAGCACTGTGTGATGAAATTAGTTCCTGCACATTTCAACTGTAATTTTCCACTTTTCCATTGTCTAGAAAGTTTCTGCTGACATTTTCTTGTGCCTACCAGGCTCTTCTTTCTGTAGAATTTAATTCTGTACTAAAGTCTTGGTCTTTGAACAGTTGTTTAATTTGTGAACCAATGAAAACTCCTGCTTTCATCTTGGCCTCCCTTATTTTGGAAAATTTTTTGCCTTAAATAGATAAACCCTTTGCTTTCTTTATCCATCACTTTCACAAATACTTTTTATCAAAAATGCAATGATGATAAATAACACTTTTGACTTATCCACTAAAGCAGGATGTGCCACATTCTACTGACCTGGTGTTGTTTCTGAATAGAGTGGCCATTTTTTTATTCTCTAGTGGTAGTCCCTCGCTCAACTGGACCATTCACATTAAAAGCAGCAGAACTAGTTTATCCGCCTTGCTGTAACTTGCAGATCAGCACATATATTGCACTGGTGTTCTTCACAGCATATTTCTCGCAGTGAAACCTAAAGGTTCTTGTACGTTTCTTTAATATGCAGTGCATAGGCCCATGGGATGGAGGGGATCTTATTTCCATTGTGGAGAAACACTGCCTTCAAAATGACCTTTAGATGGATCAATGAAGAGCCTCCATTGCCTAGAGGTGTGTTCAAGATGCAATTCTTCCACTAACTCTTGGATGTTATTTCAGTACACAAGATCACTACCCACTGAGTAATAAGTTGCTATGTCTGACTGCTTCCTCCTACAAATGATATTATCATTACCTTTCTCAAGAAGACTGCGCTGCTTAAGCCGTGATACAAGACGCTGAGCCTTTGTTTTGCCGCTGTGATAAAATATTGGCATATTTAGCGTCCCTTTAATTAGTATTGTGATAATATCACACTACAAATGAATGGGACGCTAAACAGCAGACAGGACAACTTTTCAGTTTGAGATATAGTTGGAGACAATATTATTCTATGGATTTAAGTGACTTATATAAGTAAAAATAAATGAGCAGTAAAAACCCCTTAGGCCAAGCCCCTAGTTTCGGTTTTTGGCCATTCAACTGAGATTTCAACTGGTATCATCCAAACGGAGGGTGAAATAAATATTTTATTCACACATTCGAGTTTGTAAACCTACTTCCAATAAAAATCTATCAATATTATTTCAGGGACAAAACTGATGCCGACCAGTGTTATTTACTCATTCTCAAATAAATTAGAAGCTCTTTTAATTCTGAGATTTAAGCAACTCTTCAGAAATCTAGAATAAACCCTGAAACAAAATGCAACAGGTTTTTCCTGGCTACTTTCCTTATAATTTAAAAATAATGGTCCCACTGGAATTTAAAACATGTTAACTACATGTAGGACTAAATGTTCTCTAATGGTAAATATCCAGATTATGGTCTTGTAAGAAGAAACCCTGTGTAGTTTCCTAAGTAGTGACATGTAGTTACAGTGACTTGTTGCCTCCATCTTCAGGACAGAGGAATGATTCCTCCACTCAGAACGGTGAGACAACAAGTGCACCTGAAAGGCGGTACACTGCACCTCTCTACATAGCTCCACCTCCACAATGCCAGAGTCTTGATGCTTGTAATGGTTTTACATTTTATGTTTCATGCATTACGTTCAATTTCTTATGGATTTTACAACACATCACACTGCACATGTCACTATGATTCACTCATTAGTTGATCCATAAATCTGATAATTAATGGTGACTTAAACACACTGCTATGTTGGTTTTATATGCTATTTAATTAAACAAATATGATTATGTTGCAACAAGAAACTATTCGGAAATCAAAGAAAACACTTTCATGGGATTTGAGGTTCTCATGGCGCAGAGTATGAGACTGCAATCATGTGGGTTGTGATACTGTGTAGTTCGACTGATGGTGCTAATATCTTGGTGCACACTGCTACCTACATCCTGAGTATACAGTCACTCCTACTAGCCCGCAGATGAATACAGCAGCATGCTGCAACACTACCAAGAGATTGATGGGTCTGCTTATTTCTTTCTCAAATTTAACAGAATCGTTTTCACTCTGTACTGCTGAAACACATTCTTCCCCCACTCTGTAGCTACCTCTTGTCCAAGTGAAGTGTGGCTCAGTGTATGTATACATTGTAGCTCAAAAACATGTACACATATGCACCCAATGCATGTACAAAATACATACTGAACTATATTCATGGACATTTCACTGCATGGCAAATATCTTAAAAAATTACACATGACTGAAATGCAATATTCTCAAAGTGTTGGTGGAGAATTTGAAGAATATCTGCAACTTTTATACTTATAGTTGATTGCACATAGAAACATACACAACTTAAAATGACGACTAATGAAACAATGAATTTCAGATATAATGCCCAGAAAATAATGCTGAAATGAGATAACATCATAAGATTTCAGGTTCTCACAGTGGTGTTGCTGAAGATGCAAGTCTGCGGGAATGTTACACCATGACACTGAGCAAGTGGTTAGCAATGTTTGGAAGGTACGCAGTGCATTCTATTTCAAAAATGAAGGCAGTATTATCCTTCACAACATTGGTCACTTCTTGCCCAGGGACACAGTGTAACATCCCAGGACAGGGTTTCCCAAACTTTTTTGCTGGCAGACCCCTCTTGGATTCAAAAAATAACCACAGATCCGCACATCCTTGCTCATGTACATATGGAGTTTCTGGATGACAGGTATCCAAAATTAAAAATTTATATCTCAGAAATGATTTTAGATAGCTATGAACACATACCAGTAAAATATGTAAAAATGCATTGCAAAATTTGACCTTAATTGAAAATGACTGTTGCTCACTTCATGAGTTCAGAAAGCTTCTTAATATGATACTCTAATGGTTATACAAAATAAACAGATCAACAGTTAAAGACATTTCACGAATACTTTTAAAAAACATAATCTCTTTAATTAAAAAAAAAAGTATATTTCAAAGTAGCCATTATAGAAATGGAAACCCTGGGAATTGGATGCAGATCCTTGGGAGTCCATGAAGCACACTGTGGGAACCACTGTCCCAAAACACTTGAATCTTCAGAGATTATTCTGTTGCATACCAACCTACAAATAAACTGTATTCTTGAATTTTGGCTCTATAAATAGAACTAAATCAGATGAAAATGCAGTGAATTACCATGCATTAGCAATTTGCAAAGTTATACTCAACTGAATTTTCCTTTTTCACGTCCCTTAGAATAGGAAAGGTGTGGTCTACTAATAATAATCTAGCAGTCAAAGTACAGCAGAACTGAAACACATGGGAAACCTTGATAATGTGTTATGCTGACAGAAAACTAAATACCTGTTACAAAAATACAGGTCTGCTTTAGTATACATGTTTCCAGCCAGTATATTTGACTGCTAGTTACAACTGAAAACACAACTAAGCATAAATTGTGGAATAAGTGAAATAAATTTCCAATTAACAAAACACACATTTCTCAACAAACAGAATATAAAGTATCCACATTGGCTAGGCTGTGTAAATTCACATATCCCTGAAGAATTTCCGGTAAATAAAATTCTTATTTCCTTTGACAATTATTGTCAGTTTGGAATTCAACATACTTTTTTTTTAATTTTAAAATTGTCCATTCTATGCACTTTTTGTATCAGCATACGCCACTTATTATTATACCAACTATATGCACATTATTATTTAGTACACGCATTAAACGAGCTTCAACATGTTTTGGTACATATGCACCATCTTCAGGGAGAACACAATGCCAGTTCTTAGAAACCAAATGTGACTGCAAAGCAGCTATTTGTGTTCTTCCTAAAGATGGTACACATATACTGAAACATGTTGGAGAAGCCCACTTAATCTTGTACTAATGAAGAATGTGCATTTAGTTGGTATAATTGGTGTACACTTAATATATGCAGGTTTTCATAAAAAAAGTCTACTCTTTGTTCTTACAAGGACTTATTTAAATAAAGAGCATATTTCAGAGTCAGCATTTTACCCTATCTATTTACAAGTATTTGGCTTTTGTGTTAGGTAAGAAAGAAGTTGCATTTTACTTTCTACCACATTCTCTCTATCAGCAAAACAAGATACATTTATCTTGTATTAAGAAATAATGTCAACAACTAAAAATAAAATATCAGGCTCCTCGCATAAATCAACATTGCAATTAATCTTGAACAGAGCTGTTAAAAATCTACAACACGCAGTGCAAAAGACAAAACAAATATGATCTTTTGCTCTGGTCAGAACCACTGCTACTTAGGGAATGTGACATTTAAGTTGAGCACACAGAAGAAATTAAACATGTATGAATATATAAGTATCATTAAAAATTGCCTAGCATAACCAGCAGTTGAAATGGTACATATGTAAGTGCCAAAGTAAGAAATTATATTCCACTTATTCAAAGGAGAAAAACAGGTATGAAAGAAAAACCAATACACTAAAGACAGCAGTGCTCCAGTGAGACACACACAGACACAGAGACATCGTACACAGAGACATCCATCACACATGCCTCTGCCAAAGCATCATGCGTCTGTCACATGACAGAAATGCATTTCCAGAACCAAATCTGTGCTAGAATGTGCCAGGTTAAGTGGATCAAACACCAGAAACAAACAGACAGCTGTTCCCTTTCAATCAAATTACGTACTATACCCATAATAAATACTTAATTTGTCTGGTAACTACACTTTGTCACTTCCCACCAGACAAGTGAGCAGTCAGCTTGAGTGGGCTATGTAAATACAATAAAACAGCCAATGGGAAGTGGCAATGTATAGTTGCCAGATAAAATAATGACCCCATACTTGTGAGATGATCAAAATACTATGCTATGCTATCGTTGTAATAAATACAAAAGTTTCCTTCAGTACATTATTTTAAGCGCCACAGATGACTCACATTCCAGAAAAATATTTATTTTGGATTCAACAACTTTTATAAATACAGGTGAACACCTGAGCACAGAATCTTACAACAGAAAAACACAAACACAGGTCATCAGAATTGAACATATCTGATATACAGCTGAAATCCATTTTACTGCTTGGTTTTAGAACTGCTTCTAATGCAAAAATAAATGTAGCATAATATATAATTTTACCATTGTAAATTTCAGTAGCTGGGTTAGTGAAGATGGTGCAGTGACTACGTTATGGGCTGGGCTATCCAGTGTTTAATTCCTGGCAGGGAAAGAAACATTTCTCTCTATCTCTGAAACATCCTGACTGGCCTAAGGCCTACCCAGCCTCCTATTCAATGGGTACTAGAGGTTATTTCCCCTAGATTAAAGTAGCTGAGGTGTGAAATTGACCACTCACTTACTTCCATGCCAAGACTAAGGCTGAGTAGAGCAATATGACTGCTCTCCCTGTATGCCCTCATTGCAATCACAGGGCAAACTGTACCGTTAATGTGTACAACACAACATATATTTACCGTATTTCCCAGCCCAAAAGACACACTTTTTCCCCAAAACATGTGAACTAAATTTGACCTGCGTCTTATGCGCCGAGGGTAAGCATTATTTCCAAACTTATAAATACCCGTACATCTATTATACAACATCTTTATCGTGAGATAGTGAAATTTGCTTCCAAATCATGAGATCTGGCATCACTGCTTGTGAATGGCTTACTTTCTTATCCGGGGATTTACCTTAACGTATACATTGCATCATATGTGATTCCTGGTATTTACGCTGCTGCAGTAGCAAAGTGTAGTCAAGTGTAATTCAAGTGCGTTACACATTCCTTAAAGTATATCTGTTTTGTGTGTATTTATGTTTTTACAACCAGTGATTAAAGAGTCAAATTTAAAGTTTAAAATCAAAGAAAACCCTCATGGGATCAAAAGAGAGATGATTATCTTACAGTATTGCATTTAAAATTGAAGTCGTGAATTACGCTGAAAAACATGGAAACCGGGCAGCTGAATGGTGTT
>Ga0209628_10003662_pt1 | contig 10859 bp, 11 predicted proteins | sample TergutCu122P4_FD_187285 | JGI IMG/M metagenome (GOLD analysis project Ga0209628, IMG submission 187285) | Cubitermes ugandensis P4 segment gut microbial communities from Kakamega Forest, Kenya - Cu122 P4 (SPAdes) (version 2) | ecosystem: Host-associated > Arthropoda: Insects > Digestive system...
CGCTGGGATCTCTCACGTCGTGGCGGACGTGGAGGCACCTGGTGGTGAAAAGTGGGAACATCTAAAAAGCGGGGGAAAGCAATGGCAAGCTTGCCCAGGATGCAGCGTACCAGAGCCATACCAGTCGCCTGACAACTCTGGTCTCTGCCCAGAGCGCTGGAACCAATAATAATAAATTAATTATGTATGTAGACAGACAATTGTCTACAGATATTGCAATGTAAACGAAATGGGATCTCAATTCCTCACGTAAAATGATATGCAAATTTTTAAAACTATGTAATATAAATTTCTCCACGTGTTATAAAGTGTACAATATACACGGAATTGAAGTTGTATTAACGACTAGATGATTTTTTTTTTTAGAACTACAGGAATAGTACTTGTGTTATCGCGTTTCTTGCGCATAGTACACGTGAGTACCAGTAAATGCGCTGTAAGCCATTGTCCCAAATACGTCGCGTCAATAAATGAAAGAAGAAGCAGCTTCGTTGCCACGGATTAAAATTGATTTACTAGTTTTAGAACTTCTCATTACTTATTTACTAGTCAGGGGCGAATTAAGTTATTTGGCGCCCATAGGAAGTGAAAACATTTGCGCCCCTTATTTCAAGCAGTGTTTCTTTCGGGGGGGGGTATTACCCCCCCAGACTGAGTCAAACACTACGCCTCCCAGTCCCAAGTCAGAAATAACAAATATTTTATTTCGTATATTGAATTTTGCATCAATAATAAAATATAAAATGTAACTTTCCTTTAACATTTTACCACAACAAGAAACAAAAATAAAAGATTATGGCAATTTAGCATCAATTAAAATTCCCATCTACATTCATGGAATATCGCTCTGTAAGTGAATGGAAGGGGGTGGCAGTAATTAGTAACTTTGACAGCTTAGAAGGCGCCCCTTCAAATCTACCGCCCTAGGCAGCTGCCTAGGCCTAAATTCGCCCCTGATACTAGTATACCATATGAATTGACATAATTTTTTATAACAAAAGTACCATCGTAACTGATAGTAAACGCCTTTTAACCTTTTAAAGCCTATTGGTCACGTGATGCACCAACAGTTTAACATTCAACGACTCTACGTTCTGCCCACACTGTATTTATGTGTTTTGTATTTATCTGAGAACAAACAGCGAATTGTGCCACTTACAGTATAAACTGATTGGTTTTTATAACCGAGATGAAAAGTGTTTACAGCGCGGTACGGACTGGGTCTTTAAATAAAGCGGTCTGCGCTTCGTCTTTAAAGGGTTAATGTTATAACTCTACGTCTTGCTCAAGAGTATTTTATAGTTAAAAAAAACTTTTATAATTGGTGTTACACACACCATGTAAACATTATAGGATCCCATACCGTATGGGCGAAATGATTGTACGTACCATCTGGAAAATGTTGGCCCAAAGTTGATCTAGAAAAAACTGAAACATGTAGCCATTCGAGGGTGCTGATGATTGTATGTTGTTGTTTATCGACGGGATAAAATATTTTTACTTTGAGAAATCAAAACACAACGGGATGTCGTTTATTAAAATATAAAAAATTGACGTACCATTCTTAATTCTCATCCATGGTCCCTATTAATTTGCGTCGTAGGAGGGCAGCACAAGACTCTGTTTTTCCAGGAATTAGCAATGCGTTCGGCGTGCAGAAACTATTTGCGTGTTGGAAACTGTGGTTAGTAATCTGTGGTTGGAACAACGAAAGTTTAAATCTGTGTTGATATTTATGATCTGTGGTGGGGATGGTGAGCGTATCCTTTTGATATATTCTGTGGTTCGTATGTGTATGCACGTGTGTACGCGATGTGTTCGTAGGGTTTTGATTTGTTGCTAATAATGGGTAAAATTAAAAATAAAGCTAAACGGAAACGTCTGTCAGAAAAGGTAATTAAAACCGATTCCCAAAAGAAAAAGGCGCTAAATCCCTTCGAAGTTCACGTCAATCGTCAGAAATATGAAGTTCTTGGACGGAAAACGAAAAATGATTCTGGTCTCCCAGGAATTGCTCGTGCGAAAGCAATCACTAAGGTAACGTGTCAGTAACAATCATATCGGTCGTCACGATGTAACTTATTACGGTAGTTTACGGTCATATAGTAGCATGAAATAGCACACATTTCGAAGAGTAGATCGAACCCATGACGCTACGTTTTTTTATATTATTGTAATTTAATATGGGTTTCCAAAGATGCAGTTCTTTCTTCGATGTATTTGAAGTTATATTGTCTAAACTGCTTGAAAGAGAACATAATGTTATTGAGGTAATGAATGTTTTCAGTTAAGGTTAACTCCATTTCAAACATTCCGATTTTATTTTAAATTTGGAGCATCTGTAGTACTTATTGTGCTTTGGAGTGATGTAAAAATGTTCAGTTTTTTACTTTCAGAGTTACATGCTGTGAAGGTATGGTAACAAATTGTAGAAGAGGTGATTTGCAAGGTACAGAATGATGTGTAGTTTAGAGCCAAGTAGAACAGAAATTGTATAGATTTCTTAGCAGCTTTTCATATTTCATGGTGATAGTTCATCACTTGACATGTGTAAGATAAGTACCAATAGAAGGTGACAGTTCTAAAGTAACTTCTTTTTTTTTCAGAGGAAAAAGACATTGCTTCAAGAATACAGAATAAAAGACAAGTCTAATAGGTTCTTGGATCGGAGAATAGGTGAAAAAAATAGCGCAATGACAACAGAAGACAGAACTATGGCCCGATTTATGGCTGAAAGACTGAAGATGCACAGTAAGGTAATATTATGCACTTAATCAAGAATTTGTGTAGTTTGCATGTCATTGATAAAATCTTACTGGGCAACTAGCCGAATAAACTTGGGGCCAAATCTTGTTTCAGAAAATTCTACCACCATCACTAGGGAAGTGTCTGAACTTTTTTTCAAACCAGCATTGTTAATTACTTGGGTAAATTTTGTTGTCATGATGAAGGTGTCACATTTTATAAGTGGTATGTCATACCAACAAATTGTTCATTGAACACAAGGCAAACATTTTTTAATGTTTGAATATTTTTATGCATAATTTTTACTGTATTTTCATGTTGGATTATATAGCCATTTTATTACCAGAGTAAAAATTATATTAGGATCCAGATGGTGGGAAATTTGTATTGCTGTAACAAATTCTGATCTTTACCACTGCAAATGAAATGGTATTTATGTTAAGAATATTTTGAGCGATGCTACATGTTGTGTTCATTACTATGGATTGACTGCTTCTGTTACTTGCAAGAACAGACAGTTTGCTGGGGGTAGAACTGTCCTGTTGCATGTGACAGATTATTAGGTTCTGGTAAGATATGAGGTTCTAAGGACATTGAGTATTAAGTTTACAGTCTCTGGGAAGTGACACCATGTGATTTGGTGTGTGGAAGAAGATGTATGTCTTCTTGAACTTATTTAACTGGTTGTCATATTACATGGCATCACATTTGAGATGAGTTTGTTAACAATGCTTTTTCATCTACATAGATTACATAGTGTTGAACAAGATGAGATGATGATCTGTAATGGATAGTATATAAGGATTTTGAAGAAGGTCCTAAAAGGGTACTGGAGAAAATTACATGATGCAGATTGTAGAAGCAAATCCTGTTGAGCTAAAGAATCCTGCTGATGAACCATTCAATTGCAATTTCAAACATCCCTTAAAACTGAATTTTAGGGAGGCAAACTTGTAATTATTATGTACAAATTTATTGCAGAAGTCAATTTTTAATTTGGCTGATGATGAGGTGTTGACACACCGCGGCCAAACATTGAGTGAAATTGAGAAATTTGATGACCCCCGAAGCGATGATGAAGAAGAAGAAGAAAGTGAAGAGAAAGGAAAACTGGGTGGTGAGCATTATTATATTGCTGCTGGACACTAGTGGTGATGCACAGGTAGTGCCTGCCTTGCTTAATGCTTCCAGGCATGTTGATGCATGCAGTTTCTTATTGGTTGATTCTAGAGTCACTTTCGTGCTAGTGATTATTGTACCGTGCATTTTCACCTGTGGAAGGAGTGAAGGACCTTGTAGGATTGTGTGCTAGGCATAAAACTGTTGTCCTACAGACAACTTGAAATGGTAGGCAGGGTTAGCGTAAAGAAATATAACAATCAAATGGTTAATTGTCAGTTGTTAATGGATAATGAAACATTGGTGGTGACAAAATTGAGGGATATGTAGCGTGGGATAACATGGAATGGGTGGGGAGGAAGAAAAGGAGGATTGTTGATGAAGGTATTTAGCAAATATCTGGCAGCTTGACTGTGTGTTCTGGTATGAAACCACGTAGGTGTAACAAAAGTTCCCCCTCTCCCCCCACACTGCCCAGAACATACCAAAAATTCATCCCAAAACTCGTACTTTCGGAAATTATTGAGTCTTTATTTTCAGAGCATTTTTGACAACTTTCATGTGTTTAAAATTTATATTCTGAGTTTTAGTGATAACTTACACATTCGTTTTACAGAATATTGCATTAGTGTCAGTACATGGCAAGATACATTTTGTGTCACAGATGTCACATACAAAAGACATGTATGGCACATACCAGTAACAGGATAATGTATCTTATTCATAATATTGAGGAAGTTAAACTCATGACCTTGCATGATGAGTGTTGCTGGATTTCAAAGGTTTGTGAGCCATGTGAGGAAAGGTAGATTATGTAGTGATTTGCTGAATCTGATATGAATACTACATCAGTGATGATGTGTAACAATTTTTCTACAGATGGTGACATTTATAGTAACTTAGGATGAGTTTTCTTGTCCTCTGTCCAGAGAAATCAGTGTCTGTCCTTTAGCCATATCGTTACTGTTACTGGCACATAATTATCATTTTAAATCTCTGGCTCCCTAGATGTCATGTCAGTGCTGGAAACAGGTGAAGCACCATTGAGAGGCCAAAATTGATGATGTGGAAACAACATTGAGACAGTGTTGGAAGGAATGTTTCACTGACTTCTGCAGACATGGAGTAGAAAAATACTGGTTTTGCAGGATGATGAGTGGCTGAATTTTCAAGGAGTAATTTGGAGAATATAGTTTCCTACACCATCTTCATAGTCACTGTTGTAAAATGCATGTTATGTAGAATACAGTGTACATAGAATTTTGTTGTATTTTTTTGTTGAAGTCGCACATTTTGTGATCCATACAAAACATTATGTGAATCACTTGAAGGCAAACTTGGATTCATATTCTTTGTTGTAATTAGTGTGGTTACTTCAAAGTTTTAGATTAATTAGAATGTTCTGATTACTTCTTTTTTAGCGGAATTTGTTGAAGATGCTCATTTTGGAGGAGGTATACTAAAGAAGTCCAGTAGTGAAAGTCATACAAGAAAGGATTTGATCGAACAGTTAATTGCTGAGTCTAAAAAACGTAAAGCTGAAAAACAGCAGATCCGTGAACAGACAATTGAACTGACAGAAAAGCTGGATGCAGAGTGGAAAGATTTGCTTCCAATTGTGTCTTCTTCTAAGATGTCTTCGAGTAAAGTGGTTGATGATATTGACAAGCCAGATTCCTATGACACTGTAATGAGACAACTTAAATTTGAAGCGCGTGGAAAGGTACGTTATTATGTTAGATAAGAAGCCTGCCTTCTTGGACCAACGAGGCACTTTGCAGTGGTAAACGTTGCAATGTTGTTCTTTGAAGTAATGTAACATTTAGTCCATTTGGAAGATTTAGATCCAAATTTCAGTCCTCATCTGGTAACATGTCATTGTGCATGACTGAGCAAATTATTTAAAGTAGTAATGCTTATTACTGGCATGCACGTGGGGCCTGGATCAAAACTTGGTGAGAATACTGACTCTTCTAACTGAGGTTTGCTTGGTCCATCTAGGCAAATGTATGACATTTCATCACATTAGACCACAACCACTTCCTTCTATATCCTCTCCAAAATCATTATAATTACTTGCTAATTGCATGTTGTATAATATGAGGTACTGAGAGTGTCACTGAATAAACCTGAGTTAGATGATCTGTGCAACACATTTGTAGAGATAATCCAAATTTCTAAGGCGTAAACTTTTAAATCCTAGTAGTTACTTTACGTACTACCAGGTTTAACATTCAGAAATTCTATATGGTGCTCACATTGCTTTCATGTGTTGTGTACAGACCTCAGAAAAACAGCAACTTTTACCTTATGCAACATTAACAGACTGGTTTTGTATAACTGAGGTGAAGAGTGTTTACTGCACAGTATACACTAATTCCTTATATAAAACTTTAACATTTCATCTTTAAAGGACTAAATACAAAGTTCCACTGCAAACCTTAATTCTTTTGTATTTACGACAGCCTACAGACCGACTAAAATCAGAAGAGGAACTAGCACGAGAAGAAAAAGAAAAACTTGAAAAATTAGAAATGGAACGATTACAGAGAATGCATGGCTTTAAGGAAGATCTTGTTCCTGAAAGGAAGCACAGAAGTGCGGATGATTTGGATGATGGGTTTGTATTTAATGTGTATGATTTTCATATCTGATGTTTGGGTTTATTGTTGTGGCAGTATACAGTTGTATTGTTGTACCACCTGTATACAACTGGTGATAGTTTGTGACTGCATACGCATGTTGTCAATGTGTGTATATTATGTTATTTTCATGCCATTGTAGTTTTCACATATTTACACACATGGCAGGTTAGTGTTCCAGACTGTACTATCTGTAGGGTAAAGACGTAACTCTTTTATTAGAGGAATTAGTATGAATTTCAATGGTCTGTTCCACTGTTTATACAGAGTAGTTTTCACATTTAAATTACATCTGGTAATTTTATTGGGGGTGGTAAGGATGAGGATGTGAAGGAAATGATTCCCCATATAATTCTAGTGCACATACAGGTTGTATTGTTGTGCCAGTGTATAGGTTGTATTGTTGTGTTAGTATAGGGGTTTTGGTGTGTGCATTGTATTGTTGTGTTAGTGTATGGGTTGCAGTGTCTTGTTGTGTTAGGTTATGGATTACATTGTTGTGTTAGTATGCAGTTTGTACATCTGGTAATTTTATTGGGGGTGGTAAGGATGAGGATGTGAAGGAAATGATTCCCCATATAATTCCAGTGCACATACAGGTTGTATTGTTGTGCCAGTGTATAGGTTGTATTGTTGTGTTAGTATAGGGGTTTTAGTGTGTGCGTTGTATTATTGTGTTAGTGTATGGGTTGCAGTGTCTTGTTGTGTTAGGTTATGGATTACATTGTTATGTTAGTATGCAGTTTGTATTTTTCAGTTTTGAGGTTGAGAGTGAAGAAGAAGTTACGATGACGTACAATTCTGATGGGGAACTGGATGTAGAGTTGGAGACAAACACTGATCAAGTGGAACAGGATGAGAACCAAGGTCATAGAGGTGAATGTTCTTGAACTTCTTCTCTGCTATTCCCTGTTCACACTTGGTCTATCAGGGAAAATTTCTGGCATGAAGCACATTATTGTCCGTCACATCGTCTCAATATTCAATTAGACTGACAGTTTCATTCATATGTTTTTCAGAAGGTGGCAGCACTCTGTGAAGTAGTTTACTGCTGCTTTCTTTGTGCAGTAACAGTGTATGTTACATTGAGAGGGCACATAATGAATTGGAAGTCTTCATTGAAGGGGTTAACAGCAACTAAACACCCAGCACCTAGCAGGTTGGAGTGGCAGTGGGTTTGTGCTGAGGGGGTGCTTGGTTTGAGCTGATTACCGACTATTTTGACTTCAGTTTTTGAGGTTCTTAGTCCAAGAAAATGCTGGGAAAGTGCAGTGAATAGGCTGCAACCACTTCCAAAGAAATTCTTACATAACTATCTCTGTGGATTATGTGCCCTTGAAACAATGTGTCTAAATAACATAAGACTCAATCAGCCATCTACATAGGTGTATCTGGTAGCGTTTTGTCTGAAGTTGTTTTGGTTATGACGCCGTGTAACCTGAGATAGGTGGTTACCAACATGTGGTAGAAGACTTCTGCCTCAGTCTTCTTGGTATTGTAACCACCTACTGTACCTGCAATGTACAAATTATCTAAGATTGTAGGTGCCATGTCCAATTTCATGGTGCCAGAAGGATGACATGGAGCAAGTTCCATGCTGAGTAACCACAGTTCTGGAGTGACCTGTAAACCTTGCTGTTATCTGGCAGAACATAGTCCAGAACTTCACCAGCATTAAACCCTGAGAAGACTGTGGCAGAATAAACTCTGCTGATATGCTGATATTGAACCGTGCCATTGGACATGATCCTCAGCTAGTTATGTCAGCCTAGCTTCCTCAAAGTGTACTCCCTTGAGATTTCTGTTCTCCATCCAGGTCTTCCAAGTAGTGACATCATTCAGAGAAGTTCCTGTTCTGTTTGTTTTATACGTTTCTGTTTTGTACCAATCACATAACACCTCAATCTATCTACCCTACCAGAGTTATGTGACAGGTAAAGGGAAAGCGCTCCCTTGTATATGCAGTGGAGGTATACTGAGGAGTGGAGGCATAGCTCCACTCATTTGTATCTTTGGCACTAGATGAGGTGAATAGTCTGCTTTGTGCAGCAACCGCTTTACCCCCCCCCCCCCCCCCCCCCTCAAGGGAAAGAGCTAAGCTGTTACCAATAGTGTGTACTTGTACAAATTACAAAACTACTTCTTATGTAACATCCTGAATTTTTCACCAATTTTGTCCGTTCTGACTTGAAGTATTTTATGTTTTATTTAAAGTAGGTTATCATAATGGCAACTTTTTTTTTTTTTTAAATAAAGTATGGTGTAGAAATGAAGAAGGTTTGATGGCAGTCAGTTTAGCATCATCTGATAGTTGATGTGTTTGCCTTGCATTTGTTTTATTTGACTGCAGGAAGAGAAGGAAGAGTAAAGAACACAACTGATGCTTTGGAAGAAGTTGAGAAATCTGATGATGATGATGATGATGATCCAGAAGAAGAAGAAGATGATGATGCTGATGAAGAAGTAGATGACATTGATGATTTGTCTGACTTGAAGAATGTTTTGCAGAGTGATGATGAAGGTACAGAAAATGAAGGTTAGTATTATACGTTCTATGTTGGCAGGCTGTGTTCTTTATACAAATACTTACAGTATTTATTTGACAATAAGGTAACTCTTCTGTTCACAATTAAGTTTCCAGTGTTGTATTTCTTTGGCACAAATATAACCTCTCCTGCGTATGGAAGTTGTTGTTTCCTTCCTTCATGGCTGCACATTGACTGCAGAAATGTTTTACTGCTGGAATGCTATGTTATTGTTACTTTATTGAGTACAGTTGATAATCATTATCTTCAAATCAACATTATGCACTGTTGCAAAAAACAAGGCTGTGCATGTCATGAGTCTTGCTTTTTTTTTTTTTAAATATATAAGTTGGCACTTGTATTTTGAATGAAAATGAGAAGAAAATAACTTCTTTTACTGTTTGTAAATATTTTATCCCATTGTCATTAATATCAGTGCCATAATATTTATTAAGCTTTAGTGTATGGCATTTCAAATGCCAGGTTGCTTCTTTGATGGCAGCACTATTCAGTTTAAATCCCCACTGCAGCAGAGTGTTTTCCTGTTAGGATGAAAAGAATGTACATTAAGATTCCTTTAATCCAGTTTCTAATAATCTTGAAATCATGGTAGTTCAATATTTGAATAAATTAGTCCCAAGACTTGATATGATTGATATATGACTGGAAGTTTTGCTATTGATAACTGATTCCGTGACTTTAATTTGGGATATCTGGACTTTATTGAGCCCAGTGAACTTTATTAATGGCTTCAAAAGACCCCACAATGAGTAAGGAAGGTGCTGTTGGAAGAGGAAGCAGGTAACATTAATGATTTCACAGAAACATGAAATAATTAGGAGGCTGGAAGGTGGGGAAAGCCAAAGTGTGGTTATAGCTGCTTACAACATTGGATTTGCAACTGTCTATGATATGAAGAAACAAAAGGACCAGTGATGATTTTTATGGCATCAAGTAAAATTGTTAAGGGCCTTTTCAAGTGAGAGACATGAAAGAGCATAAAATAGCACAATTAGACAAGGTGTTGTGTAAGTGTTCTGCAGCTTTGCATTTCAAAAGAAAACCCATGACTGGGCCTATTATAATTTAAAAGTAAGGTTTTTTTTTTTTTGACTGAGCATATTATAAGTGAAAATGCTAAGTTTTTTTTAATGATTAAATGTAAATAACTGAGAAGTGCATAATTTTCTGTTGGCTGGCTGTGAAGTTCAGGCTGTCTGAAAATCTGGCTCATGTCCGTTGGTGCCAGTTTAAAGGAATTCTTCTTTACATTCAATGGGACAGTGTTGTCCCATTTATCCATTAAAGGTTAATACATTGTGTACTTTTGTGGGCATGCAGTTAGGCAGTTGTGTGAAGTTAGGCTGATGCATGGGCACACTGTCTAGAAAACTTATTGTAGTATCTATGTGGCTTCTGTTTCTAGGTGTGGTCACTGAAAATGTGAAGTCAGATAAAATGAAAAGCATAGACAAGAATATTAATAAATGCAAGGCAGAAGACAGGATTAAAGCTGATCTTCTTGCAAGGAAGGAGTTGATGGAAAAAGCAAGGCGGGAGTTGCCGTACACATTTGAAGGTAAGACTGTGTGATGCAGCTGACACATTAACCTTTTGGAGCCGGAATTTTACATTTAAATTTTAGCACATTCTGTAGGTAAAATGCGAATAATACAAGAACCAAAAAAGGTAGCATTATGAAATAAACGGAATTTTGAAGAGAAAAAAACGGAGATTATGCAGCATGTTTAAAATATTCAGTATGTGTATTTGTTGAATAAATATTTAAAATGTAGTGTCTGGAGGTTAGCGCTGCGGTACGACATAT
>Ga0209628_10003663_pt1 | contig 10858 bp, 7 predicted proteins | sample TergutCu122P4_FD_187285 | JGI IMG/M metagenome (GOLD analysis project Ga0209628, IMG submission 187285) | Cubitermes ugandensis P4 segment gut microbial communities from Kakamega Forest, Kenya - Cu122 P4 (SPAdes) (version 2) | ecosystem: Host-associated > Arthropoda: Insects > Digestive system >...
TTGCCATTATCTCCGTAACTGTTCAACTTTGGATATAGGTGTTTTGGGTTATATCGGTATACTTTAACATAAGGAACACCCTCCCGAAGTTTGGTCCGTTCCTCCTGTGACACCCTGTATATGGTACATGTAGTGCACTACAATAGTACAGTTTTGTAGTGTGTCAATATAGTGACAGCTCAAGAACATAAATACTGAGTTCTGTTAACTTGTCAAATAAGAGAAATGTTGTGAAAAAATAAAAGAACCAGGGTGTTGTCAAACACATAACAGTAAAACTGTCAGAAAGAGGAATTTTTACAAACTATTCACTTATTGCTGGAGTGATGTTCATAGTGTGAAGTTAAAGCCAGGTGCATACTGAGATGCACAAACAGGGCAGGACAACACAATTCAGGCAACACACAGAAGTACAAGAAGAGATTCACACATTCAGACAAAGTTTGGTCACATGTTTAGCTGAGTGTTTCTGTCAAGGTAAATGTAACATGCGCATTATTAAAATTTTGTTCAGAGTCAGATTCATATTTGGAAATGAAATTCATGTTAGTGTATGTCATGGCTAAAACATGGCAGAAAGATACTTGCATGGGGAATTTGCCTTATCACCTTCATTTTCAGATGCAAATGTAACTAATTATTTCAGGCCATACAGGGAGGAGTGTAATTATGCGCACATTCTCCTTGGAAGTGATATACTGGCTGAAGGGTGCAATGCTCAGAAACCCAGTGGAAATAAATAAAAACTAGTATTGCAGTATATCAACTAGGGAGATATTTAATGAACACTAGGGCCATATGCCAAGCAGGAAAAGTACTATGTTCCTCGTACACAAATTCACGCCAGCCTACATAAGCCTATGCCACAGCTGCCCTCCCCTGTGCTACGTTGTATACCTTACCTATGTGTCTCAATGTGTGCCCAGCATTCATGTCCTTGTTTGCAGCTGAGTAATAACATGAGCAACAATCATTACTCAAGTACAGCTAAAATATTAAATTTGGCACAAATTTAATGTGCATAACTTCCTAAAAATTCCATGCAATACAGTTCTCTTTGCATTGAATAATGTTGGCATGTCGCTCTTTTACACGTGCATATTTTATGGTTTCAGGTTTAACCAAATAACTCAAATTAATGTCTTATAAATAAAATTGCCCCATTCATTACTTAAGTACCAACTTGGGATCACAATTATATTATACATTATAAATATCTAAGTAACAATTAATTACAGTGTTATTACCTTTACGAAATGGGGTTTTAATGTCAAAATCATCATCCGAACATCTTCCTGTGACATCGTCTATAATGCTGTGTACAGATTCAGGCGTATTTTCTTCCTCTTTAGGACTGCTAAATACAAAATGAACACAAGTTAAACGCTTATAAAAAGAGTTCTGACGTCCATCAAGGATCAGGCCAGACGCTTTCTTAATTCAGCGCTGGGGCCAAAATACATTAGCAAAGCAAACATATATTGCACAAAGTTTCTCCACACCCCTGTAAAGAAAATATCACAGAAATATGTAGGCCTTCGCTTTTCTAACACGCTGTATTAGGTTCCATTTCAAACAGTGATAAAACAAAAATTTGAACCACCGTTTCTTACACTCCACTACCGCCAATGGACAGCACTTGTAAAGTGTATTCCACACTGCGAACGTGTGAATTGGTTAGAATGAAACAATATCAAATAACGTGCACTATACACTTACATATTATCTGTCCCTTCTTCCTCAACTTCTCTTAATACATCACTCTTTTGTGAGCACACTATATTTGGCTTGCACAAGAAGTTCGTCAGTTTAGGCTGTGCTTTCTTCCTCAGAGAGGCACTCAAACTGAGAGACTTCTTTGGCTGAGAAAAAGAATTCATTATAAGGTACGAGTTTCATAATAATATAAATCAGCACAATTAACACTCCTCAATTTCGTCTCCCATATAAATCTTACGCGGGACGAACAACAACTTCGCGATTGGACACATGTATCGACTTCTTGTCAGAATCGAATACTGTTAGCCACGACACGGAGAATACATCATAAGTGAACGGCCCCGCTTCCACAGATCATCTTCAATCGCCTGTGGCTCAAATTTACCTTCGGAGCCATGGTTGTAAATTTATCCGCGTGGTGATCACAGATTATCTAGTATGTAGTGATCAACGCTTGGCATTGTAGCAGCGACACCTTGTAACATTTGCAAGTTTTCGGTTCGCATATTTGACGCTAGTGCAATCAGCGATGGGCTGCAACAAGTCATATATATAATCTGTGCATAGTGAGTCTGTGGGCGTAAGCACGGATGAAATTAGGAATAGGCGGGGCGGGTCCGTCGGGTCAAAGGTTTTTAATATTCAGTGGCGAAGAAGGTGTGGTGTGAAAAGTCGCGAAGTGTTGTGTAAGCTGTTTTGAATGTTGCGAAGCAAAACATGGGACTAAAAAAGTTTCAGATTGTCTTTGATAATCCATGGTCAACATACTACAGTGGCCAGCCAGTGACAGGGAGGTTGCTTCTGACTGTCGATTCGCCTAAAAAGATACGGGGTATGCTTGTAGTCTTGAGTTTTGTGTCTGTATATCAAGTGAATAAAACGATGCTCATATGCTCCACATTACTAGGGTGATCAAATGATATAGATAAGGCGGGCGGGCCGTTTAGCACGCATGGGATAGGAAAGGGTGTACACAGGTTTTCTTTGGACAGCCCGCAAGAGAGACGTAGCCGTAAGTCGGAGTATAATATTAAATTTTACCGTCAAGAAGTAGAACGTGAGTGTGGGCTGCATTTGTCTGGGTCAGGACCAGTGGACGGCTGTTGTGATTTAGCTTTTGGGTCATAGAAAATGTGAGGAAATTTTTAGGAACTGCCACTTTCTCGGGCACTACTTAAGAATGTGGTACTTCAACAGTGTATGTATCTATACAAGATGATCTGTGGTATGTATTGCGGCTGCTGCATGCTTATTCAGTGTCTGAAAGTACAAATGGGTGTTGCAGTTTTATTGAATTCACAAAAGGACAAAATGTGCAATTTATTTTGTAAGTAGAAGGGCACTGACAATGTGATGAGAAACAAGAGAGGAATAATGCATTAATGTATTTTTTGAGAGGGAGGGGCATAATTGAAGTTTTATGTGCAGTTTCCTGTCTCCTGCAATGAAACTAAAGTTTTTGGTAAAAAACAACACTTCATCCTGAAACCAAATAAACATTACATAATATTAGAGGTAGCCCACAAGGTGGCTGAGGTGTATGTTAGTTATATATTGTAGCAGTGAGTAATTCACATCATGAATTTGGTGTGACGTGTATCTGGGATGTGGACCACATTTGATGGTTGAATTGTTAACACTTATCAATCGCTTCTTTTATTCCAACAAAACGTACATTATATGTTAAATACGTATATTTATCATAATTATGATTTATGTAAATATATATATATGTATTCAACATAATGTGTGCATTTAATTAGAATAAAATAAGTAATTGACTGCAAGAATGTACTGGGTGGAAAGCTTCAAAATGGTAGCATGTATGTTCCTTATTTTCAGGTCCTGGACTTGATTCTCAGTCTCAAGGTCAGCTGTCTTGAGATGGTGTGGCAGTAACTGCACCATAACTACAGAATTATAACTAGTTAGCACCTGCATTTTTGGTGGTCTGTATTGTATGTGACATGTGTGCTGCCTTTTCTTTCAGGTATTGTTATACATTTTAAAGGTGAGGCAGCAGTTGAATGGAGTGAAACAGAAACTAGAACAAAACCCAGCACTCCCACAGTCACTACTTCTGCTAATACTGGGAATGAAGGCACTACAACTGGTGCTGCTTCTGCTGGTTCTATTCAGAATGTCACTGTAAATTACTCTTCACATGAACAGTACTTTGAAAACAAATTTAACTTGCTTGGTGGTGGCGGTAAGTACTATATTTTATGTAATTTTTGTGTATTAAGTGCACAAAGTGCATTCAGTAAATTCAGTGAACTATCTGTCTGAATGTTTCATTTATGATATTGTGGCATCTTAAGTGTTTGGGAAAATTTAATTTTGGTTTGTAATCTTCTTGAATTTACTGTTGTAGGAAAAGTGTATGAAGTTTTAAATTCTTTATTATGTGATTTCTAGCTTTCCCATGTAGTGCGTCTGTCTTAGATGTGAATATTTATAGCATTTCTTTTTAAACTAGAACTTATAAATCTGTGTTGTTCCCTGATGTGGAAGTGTCATCTCAGAATCATGTAAGACAGTGGGTAGAATTATATATGTGTATATCTGGCAGTCCAAAATGCATTTTTTGAATATGCTGTGGAGGGAATTTGTGCACCGTCAACTGACATTGCAATACTTGGAATTTAATATATGTCTGTGACATGATTGAATAGGCAAAATAAGAAATTTCTTAATTACTGTGTTATGTTGTGGTCTGCTATGGAAGAAAGTTTTGTGTAGTATTGACCCGGATATGTCACAACTGTGGAAGGAAGTCATAGGATTCCTGTACAGATATAACACCTTAATCACTACACACCAAATCCAAGTAATCCCAAGTTCTGACAGTTAGGTTTTTGCAGTCTCATAGTGTGTATATGGTTTACAAAATTTTTCAAACTCACATAATCTGTGACTTAAAATCCACACTTTTCCTTCATCTGTGAAATGTAATTAATAATGAGACTGCATTTTTTTTACATAGAGTCACGTAACAGACCTGCTTTGGATTGCAGGTGGTGAAATTGAATTGCCAGCTGGAGATCTTTGCTACCCATTTGCTACTCACTTACCTCCAAATCTTCCATCTTCATTTGAAGGGGAACATGGACACATTCGTTACACAGTAAAAGCTACACTGGATCGACCTTGGAAGTTTGATCAAGAGGCAAAGGCAGCATTCACTGTTATTTCTCCTTTGGATTTGAATACACACCCCACAGCAAAGGTCTGAATCTGCACATATGTCTTGTATTACAATTATATGTCAGTTGCCATTTGCAGACTCAACAGATCCCTAGAACAATCAAAAGGTACCCTCTTCCTTTGGTGTAACTCCAGTTCACCTTACAGACCAGAATAATTCCCTTATGGTGAACCTCCTTGTAGCCTTGTACTAGAACCAATTTTTGAAAGGAAGTGGGTTAGAGCTGGACTTCAAGCTTACTCCAAGGGCCACCAAAGGAAAGGCTGTTTTTAATTGCTGAATATTAACCCTAGAAGGCCACAAAGTTACGGAATAAAGACTAAACAGATATCAGATAAAGAGTTGTCAGTTACAGATTTCCTTGGAAAAAGTGATTTGCACACATGTGTTACAGTAACGGTCTAGTTTTTTTTTTTTAAGTGCATACTGCAAAATTGTAAATTTTTGTTGTTGTTTTCTCGTATTTCTGACAGACTTATTGTTGCGATTTTATTATCCCCTCCCCTCCACCCTCACAGTTCCTTCAGCAACTGTGTACGTAGGCTTCACTGTTTTATGACATGCTGGATTAGTGTATTCATACCAAGAAATTAGATGAATTGATAGTTGGGAAGCAAACTGTTGTTAACAACATTGTATTATGGTCCAGGAACCTGTCAGGAAGGAAGTGTCAAAACACTTTGGTTTCTGCTGTTGGAGCTCAGGACCACTGACAATGACTGTGTCACTGCCTGTCAGTGGTTATGTTCCTGGTCAGGATATCCCAGTCTCTGTTAATGTTGAAAATAACAGTGATGTGCCCATTCGTGAGGTGAAGTGCACCCTGAGAAAGGTATGAAAAACCCTATATTGCTGTTTAATGATACACTTACTTAAAGCAAATAAGGAGACTTCAAATCCATGTTTGGTGGACTGCAAACTATCAGTTCTTACATCATGACATTGGCTATTGTGCTATATGTTTCTGCATTTCCTTACCACAGCCATCTCAAGGTGAAGTGGCCCTTGCCAGTACTTACAGTAAGGGCCCACTGGGTGGTGGGAGGCATTGTTTTTGGTTTCTCATGTTATAACTAGTGGACTGATTTGTTTATTTTGTAAAATGTAATTTTATATTATTATTATTATTATTAATTGGCCTCTGCATGTAAACAGAGATATTATGGAAGTCTGAAGACTAATTTAGCACCAGAAATTTTTTAGAGTTTATGGAACATTATGCGTAAGTAGTTTTTGATATGAATTATTCAATTACAGTTACTGACTTTCACTGTGACAAGTCCTAATAAAAGCACCAAAAAAGACAACATTACAATTCAAGAGTTGGTGTTGGGCTCTGTTGAATCTCATGGAACAAGCAATTGGACACAAGTGTTGAACATTCCACCTCTGCCTCCTTCAAACCTGAATAACTGCAGCATAATTGATTTGGACTATGATCTGAAAGTAAGTTACTATAGACATAAATACACCTTAGGTGCCTAAGTCATGCGAGGATGGGCTGAAAAGTTTTGCCTCCCTTCATGTTTTTTATTAGAGTAATAAAAACTGGATAAAACTGGTTCCACGCAGTCACCTGATATTTCCCGTTCACCATATGTAACCTTGAACCCACAGCTATCCATACCTCCAGTTCAGTGTGAGCTAAAGTGGATGGCTGTGAGCACATGCGGTACCTATCTTTTCTTGACTGTGGAAAAATTCCTCCCATCAACATTCATCGCCATATGCAGGCAGTGTATGGGGATAAATGTGTCAATGTAAGCACAATTAGACATTGGGTACAGCATTTTAAGCAAGATGAAGTGGGGGAAGTAAGTATGTTTGACAAAGCAAGGTTGGGGGGCCAGTGACTGCAACTGACGAGTCTCGTCAAGAACGTTTTGAAGAAATGGCCCAAGAACATCATTGAATCATATAGCAAGACATTGCTGTTACACTGAGAATCAACCTGGTTGGTTTCTGATAAGTTTGTGCCAGGTGGGTAACATGAAAATTCCTTGATGAGGTAAAAGCTGAAAGAGTCAAGAGTTTAAAGGGTGGAAGGTGAGGGATTTCTACAAGGAATAGTGACAGGTGATGAAAATTGGGTCTATCACTATGATCCTGAGAAAAAAGATGGTTTGTAGAATACCTCCACAAAGTATCACCAGCGCCAAAGAAATTCAAAACCCAAGCCTCTGCTTGTAAAGTCATGTTGACTATATTCTAAAACTGTGAAGGTGTTGTACTGACTTCCTGGAAAAAGGTACTACAGTGATCTCAGAACACTATATTGCAACCCTAAAAACTCGCAAAGAATGCATCGTGAGGAAGGGTGCAGAAATTGATGACTTGCTTCAGCAAGACAATTCCAGGCCTCACACAAGTGCTGCCACAACTGATGCCATTGCATGTTTGGGGTTTACAGTGCTACCACATCCAGAGTACAGCCAAGATCTTGCTCCTTGTGATTTCCACTTGTTCTACAAACAGAAGAAATACCTCGGGGACCAAAACTTCAGTTCTGAATAAAAAGTGAAGGCTACAGTGCACCAGTGTTTTTGGAGAAAGTGAAAGAATATTTTAAGGACGGAATTCAAAAACTTGTTAAATGTTAGTAAAAGTGTATTGAAGTTAGAGGATATTATGTGGGAAAGTGAATGTGTGCAGTTATAAATAAAGATTAAAGCTATGTTTTTTTTGTTACGCTTAAATGTCGCCCCTTTTTAATTTTTTATTTAGCTGGAGGAGGTAAGACTTTTTAGCCCACCTTCCTTAAATTATATTATCCCAGTGTAGCAACTTTTAATCCTCTGGAGACTCATTAACCTAATTATGTTTAGATATTCTGTTCATACCTTACAGCAAACACACTGTATTTTGGTTATGAAAAACCAGCCAGTTAATATTGTTTAGGGAAATAATCTCTATTTATTCTGAAATTCATACAAAACATGTAAATTCACTGTGTGGGCAGAACAGAGAATTTTTTAGTGTTCAACATCTTGATACATAAAGCAGTCGCTGGGTCTTACAGGATTAACTCCAATTTAACATTTGTTCCATAGGTGAAAGCAAAATCTTCAAAATGGCATAGAGACCTTCACACAGCAATACCCATCATTCTGGGAACAGTTCCTTTGACATCATATCAACAACCCGTTGTCCCAGCTGGGTCAAAGCTTCCAGAAGAGGTAAATGGAGAGACTGCCAGTGTTCCTGCTGGCACTGGTGGTGCTACTATTGGATATAATGTTCCACCACCTATGGGAGAACCTCAAGCTCCAAACAATGCCAGCTGGAATATTCCTTCATCTGATCCAAATGCACAATCACAGGAAGCACCTAACGTACAGCCTAACGTGCCCCCGCAAGGACCAGCCCCCACACCTTCATTATATCCATACCTGTGTAAGTATATGAGATTTTCAGGGTATTCATGTAGTTTGCTGTACAAACAGTTTAATGTATTCTTACATGTTAATTTTTTGCAGATTTCCTATTGGTTTAACTCACTCTGTGATACTGAGATTGTTCTGAAAAGTTTATATTTGCAGTTGAGGAATTCCACTCTAATGGAACTAAGACATTAATTACCATGTTCACACAAGCTGGCTGTGAACTCTGTCTTAAACCAGTGCAGCCAGTCTACCCTCTCACACCCGTTGTGTAAAAATTAATTCTAAAGTCATCCTTTTACTGTAGTTTGGTTTCCTAAGACATTTCACCAGCTAACATGTAGGATGCAGTTGTCATCACCCTTGGACACTTAAACACCAGCTTGTAGACAACCGATCAGTCATAAATGGCTCTTACCACATTTTGTAGCATTAACTGCCAGCTGAAACGTTGGTATGAATGTATAAACCTCAAAATGTGTTACACTGGTTGTATACCATACCAGCAATGCTCTCTCTGCCTTTTACATTAACGTAATTTAATGCTAGAATTGTGGTTAATGGGCTGCCAAGAGTGTGGAAGGAAGCAGTTATAGGTGATTGCATTTGTTATTCCAGTGTCTACCTGAGGGGACTGATGAAAACTACCAAAAATACTGGAAACAGTCATTTTCCCTACTGAGAATGAGGCCAGAGTTCTCTTGTTGCTGAAGCATTAACTAATAAACACAAACATTGAGTCAGTTTCTTTACCAGGGTTACAAAGGGTAGTTTGAGAAGGGGTTGCAGTATGTTACAGGAAATATAGAACATGTGTAACAGAGCTGTTATGTCTACAAAGAAAGTTTGTTTGTTTTAACCGTTGAGCGGCAGTGGTGCACAGACTTTTGGTTCTCAAGAAACACCTCCTTACAAGAGAAAGGTTAAGAAACTCTACACTAGTAAATTAATCTACTGGATTGCTTTGGTATGTATGTTGAAGGTGTTCTCATACACTTAAAACTCATTGCACATGAGGAAGATATAAATGAGATGTGTGTAAGTATCACCCTGTTGGGTCAGATTGACCAAACAGGAGGAGAGGCAGTAGGAAAATTGTTCTATTAAAATTTAGAGTGCTCTTTCATATATAGGAGTATCTGCAAAAATATTGTCTTGTTTTGAGGTACCTATTTCAAGTAATTATTTTTCGTTGCAGCACTGGCTACACTTACTGAGAGTGTGTTTGGTCGAAAGAATATAAAAGATGCAGGAGACAGTCAGTACACACAAGGCAGCTTGGAATATGCTCCACGGTATCCAGTTTTCAGTTTTCAGAATAACTAATGTTGTCATTGAGAAATGATGTCCTCACTGACATATGATGGCCATATTGACTAAAGCACTGGAATCTCAGAGCCATCCTTAACACAAACTAATAATCTGGTATGTTGTAAAAGTGACCTATAAGATGAAGTCATATATTGTTGAGTTTGTTTACTGAATGTTAATTTTTTACTTACTGCTTTAACTACTGAATTAAGAAAAGTAACTATTTATGCAAAAATAAATACTCGTTTAATGGGGATGTTATGAAGAACTCTTAAATGGAAAGTCAAGCACATATGAGTAGCTCTGCGCAATAGAACTGTATTTAAATGTAGATGGGGGGTTGATTTAAGTTAGCAGCTTTTGTGGTCATGTCAAAGCCATGCATTGCAAGTGGTTTTGTTTGTCCATTGCTGTGGGAGAGCAGCTGATTTGTATTGGCCTTGCTGTTACTATGAGAATTTGTTGTGTGATTTTATATGTCTTTTGTACTAACATAACTTGGAGTAATTATTTTTATCATTTTAATTTTATGGTCATATAACTGTGAGCTGGGATGTTTTAGTTGGTGTAATGACAGCTGAGGGACCATGGTTTGATTCCAGGTAGGGCAAGAGACTTCTTTTCTCTGAAGTGTCCAGACCTAATCTAGAGCCCATTAAGCGTAACATACAGTTACTTATGGGGTGCTCTATCTCGGGGGTTAAAGCAGCCAGGTCGTAAATCCGACTTTCGCATCCATCTAGTGTTGAGATTAAGAGTGAGTGGATATTATGTTCACTGCCCTATACACCTTCATGGCATGCACAGAGATTACTCTACTACAACCATGGTATCACTGTTTCCATATGAATTCTAATAACTGGCATGTGTTACATATAAGAATAGCTGTAGTGATTTTTTACCACTGATATGCCCTGGTTATTGATCAGACTTAACTACAATACATAAAGTGTTGCTGGATATTTAGAAAGTGGAAGTAAGCTTTATATGCATTAATAACATAGGCATTTGTGCAGTAACATTAGTAGTGTAGATTTGTCTTCTGTATTAACCCTTAGCCAACAAACGTTGTATATATATCACGCTCCTAGTAAAGCCAGAAACGCAAATGTGATATATATATCACACTAGTTTTGGCAACGCTGTCAGCTCGTTGTACTTTTTCCTGTAAAATGTCTCAATACAAAATCAGTTCCTGGACCCTTTCTCTATCATGCTAGAGTGTAAAAAACTGTAGTCA
>Ga0209628_10003664_pt1 | contig 10858 bp, 6 predicted proteins | sample TergutCu122P4_FD_187285 | JGI IMG/M metagenome (GOLD analysis project Ga0209628, IMG submission 187285) | Cubitermes ugandensis P4 segment gut microbial communities from Kakamega Forest, Kenya - Cu122 P4 (SPAdes) (version 2) | ecosystem: Host-associated > Arthropoda: Insects > Digestive system >...
ATTCCAACGGTCGGGGCTTCTGGAATGATATACGCAATGATAGGAATGTTTATGTCAATCACTATTCTTTACAAAGGAGCAAAAATCAACGATAAAAGGAAATATGCTGTTTTCATACTTGCTGTGTGTCTGTCTTTATTGGTTAGCTACTTCAAATATAACAGCAATTTTTGGCTGCACGTATATTCTTTGTCAATGGGAGTATTTTTAATAATAGTATCAATTTATAAAAACAAAAAGTTATGGAAAATTTAAATTTTGGACAGGCTATTGAAGCCTTAAAGCAAGGAAAGTGCGTTGCACGCAAAGGTTGGAACGGCAAAGGAATGCACTTGTGGTTGAACAAAGGTAGTTTCGACGCAGAATTATTAGGATTTAATTCTGAAAATCATCCCGATTATCCTCACGGCTCCACCATTGACGGCGTAGATTTAGGATTATTCCAATTGGGAGAAAAAGACACCGTTACCCGACTGCCGAATATCAACATGAAAACGGCAGCCGGCTCAACTGTTACCGGTTGGCTCGCTTCTCAAACCGATATGCTCGCAGAAGATTGGGAAATTGTTGAATAACGAAAAATGATAGAATTAACTTATCAATTAAAATGCAAAGACTGCTATTCAGGGATTGAATTAAAGTTTGTTGTTGACCACAAGAAACTTGAAAATACGAAAAACATTTTATTTGACGATGTTTCGGATTCAAAATGCTTAGAATGTGGAGGAAAAATTGCTTTGTACGATAGAAATAATTTAATGGGAGAATGTGAGGTAATGATTTAATTTGAAAATATTATGAAAATAATTAAAGAAGGTAAAAAGATAGAGATAAGATTCAAGTGCGCTATATGCAGTTGCGAATTTTTATGTGAGCCAAAAGAGTGTGATACACTTCTTGAAGTTGGAATTGGAACTGATGCTATCCGATATGGGTTTTATTGTCCGAATTGCTGCTATTTATGCAAGTCGGATAAATTAAGCAAAATAATAGAAAATATATAGTATAGTTTCTATTATTCAATTACCCGATACTATCCGACTTGGAGCGGTGCATCGCTCGAAAAGGAGTTGAAGTTTGAGGTAAGTAGTATTAAGGTTTAAGCCACGAACTTTGAGGTTTAACTATTAATCGAGCATTGTTATATGCCATTTTTAGTGTTAAACATGTTCTTGCTGTATATGTAATATCATTTAATTTATGAACAACTAATGCTAAGTCTGGATTTTTTGAATTAGGTGTTAAGCATAAAGGTAATAATAACTGTATCCTTCCATTAAAGTATTGAGGAACTGCTATTTTATAGTTGGTCTTAACTTTTCTTTTAACTTCTTCGATAGATCCTTCTAATTTTCTTCTAACCTCTGCACTGTCATAATTTTTCATGTGAGAAGGAAATCTATCTTTGTTTTCATCAATAATATGATCTATTTCCGGTATTAAATCACATTTTGGATTAAATATTAACTCTTCCGGTTTTTGAAAAAAATCTGCAATTTCAGGTAATCCGGTTGTTCCAAAAGTTCTTAGTAACTCAGGATTACTTTTTTTCAAAAACGCCTTAAAGCAGAAAGGTGGATTATTAAAGCCGGATTTAGGATATTTATATTCTTGGAAAAATGCGTAAATTTCTTCCCAATTCTCTGTTACAAGACCTGTATTAAAACAAGCATAATCATTTTTAGACGTAAAGAAAATCTTTTTTTCTTGCTGTAGTTTTCTGAACATGTGTTCAAGATAATTTCTTAAAATAGAATGATTTGGTTTTTGAGAATCAGAAAAATCCCATTCGTCATCTTTATCAGCCAATTCTTCTGCAAGAAACTTTACCGCATCATTATATTTAGGGAAATACGCAAATTTAAATAATTCTGATTTTTCTTCTTTCTTTTCGCTCATAATAATTAATTGTAAAATTAAAAAAGGCTTCACTATGTATATGAAGCCCCTCTATATTCTTTCTTTTCGTTTATCTTATGTTTCTACAGATAGACCTGTAGGGTCTTTATATAAATTTGTGTCTGCAAATGTACGGTAATAAAATAATATAAACAAGTGAAATATGTAAATATATTAAAAATAAACATTTATTTATACTCAATCTAAAAAAAATCAGTTTATATTTTGTACTAATATCAATAAATTTAATTTGTTAGTAAATTTCTGCAAATATAATAATTTTTTTATTTATTGTTCAAAATACCCGTGCGCTCTCCGTATGGGTTTAGTTCTTTTGTTCAACAACGCTTTTGCCTCATCCAAAACAGATGTAGCCCTCGCAAGATAAGCGGCCGCCTCCTGTGGCAACTTTGTTTCCAGCCACCGCCACATAATGTAAGCAACAATAAACTGCTTAATCTTAATGTCAACAGGACGGGTAAGATGAAAATTCCAATCATCCGGCATAAGCAGATTGAAAGTATAATCCCTGTTTTCTGAAAAATCCTGTGTTTCAAAAAATTCAGCTTCAACCGGAATATCCTTCATATATCCCGACAATGCGGGAGTAACTTCCGCCTGTGCATCAAAAAACAACTGCCGGAACAGAATTAAATACGCCTCGTCAAAAACAAGCTGTTCAAATAAACTCTCACCGGTCTCATCTTTTTTCCTTATAGCAAGGTGCGAAGATTCCTGCTTGACAGACGCAAAAATATTATCGTGCGAATATATAAATACTAATGGATTCATTTTACTTTGCATTTTAATTGTTTGACATTCTTTGCACAATCGGATTGGTATTTTGATTAATCTGCTGCCCGATGTCTTCTGGAACAAATCCCTGTCCCATCTGTCCCGCAGGCTGAACGCCGCCCATCATTGCCGCCTGTGCATCCTGCTGCTCCTGCATCCTCGTATTAAACGACTGCAAAAGTTTATCTGCAAACGGGAACGCGCCATTTTCCAATAACTCCTGCAATGTTATTTGTCCCGTTCCGAACAACTGCATCAAGAAGTCATTTATAATCATTCTGTATGCCGGAGTGGACGTACTTTCTGTAATGGATAAATCAAATTCGGCATTTCTGACAAGTTTTGGGTCATAAACAATAGATTCCGAGCGAACCTTGCCGCTGTTGATATTGATATACCTTGGCTCCGGATACGATTGCTGAATAAGTTTCATATTCTTGTAGTCCCGTTCTTCGCGCAGTTCCCTGTATGCTTCGTATATTTCGGTAAGCGAAGTAGTCGAGTTTTGAACCTGTTGGGCGTATAAAGCCGCCGGAGTTCCCGCATTTGGCGCTTTCCCCTGCAATGCGCCTTGAACGCCCGAAATATCCTCCAATAACTTCAACTGAATACTTAAAAGGTCTGTCAGTCCAAGCTGCGTGGCATTGGCTACGATTTGTTGTGGAAGTTTTACGGCAGGATTCTTCTTTGACGTATATAAAATAACCCCGTTGAATACCGACCATTCTTCTGCAATGTCATTAATCGTATATCCATCGGGGATAGATTCTTCATCAATCGCTAAAACCCCTTTTGCTGTTGCACGAATAACAAAATCCTGCAAGGTAATCAACCGGTTGATATACCGTTGTTGGTCTATAAAGTCTCCCACAAAAGGATAAACTTTTTTGTCAAAGAACGGATATACACGGAAAGAATACGGATGCGATTCGTGCCAAAACGGAGTTTCCCCCTCTTTTAATACATCCCCGTGTGGCGACATATAGTAGTAATACCAATAATTATCAATAAACCACTGATAGTTTATCAGCTTCATATCTTCCGGCAGCACGCCGTTCATTGCCTGTTCCTGAAGGCGAGCTTTGTTTTCGGCATCCAAGACGGCAGCCTCTTCAACTTCCGCTTTGTAAAAATCACCGGTCAGCGTATCGTGAACCAATAACCTTTCCTTTGCTTCTTTTTTCCATATCTCAATAACACGGCAGCGGGTTTCGTCCTGCGCGGTAAAGAAATTAACATCTACACGGTTTCTTGTGAGGTTTTGCAGGTAACTTACTGTCCTTTCTTTGTCGCAATAACTGTACATTTCTCTTATTCTGTCTGATTTCTCCCTTGAGCCGTCTGAAAATTGCGCCATCACATCATACAGCCCGACATCGTGAATCTCGCCAATCAAATGACAATCCCAATGCCGGTGGTCCTCCATGTGATTGTCAAAGAAAATGCGGTTGTAATTGACAATATCAGTCCAAACATCCATTTTTCCATTGCGCCATCCGAAAGTAGATTTAAAAGCAGCCAATCCTGTAACAAGGAAATAGTTAAGGTTAGCGCTGTCCAATCCCCATAGTTTATTGAGTTGATAGTTATATTGGAGTGTCGCCGACATCATTTCCCCTTTTCCCTGCTCGTCTCTCGTCCTTGACGTACACACCGGCTCTGTCTGCGTTCCTTGAAATACCCCAACAACAGAGCGTACAATACCGCGAATACGATTATTGGTAAGCGGTATGCTACCCTGGTTAAGTATGTTTTTACGCTCCGTAACCCATCCTTTTTTCGTCTGTACTTTGTCGCCCCACTGGTCTTCAAAGGTGTACATTTTGTTCCTTTCAGAATTCTTCCTGAACTCGTCAAGTCCAGCCCAAGCGTTGTAAGCATCCATAAGGACAGTGTGATTCTTACGGAAAGAACCTTCATTGTCGCGAATGGTATCTATCTTTTCAAGTTTATGCTTGGGAAAAAACTTGGCCGATAACTTAGGATTTGCTTTTCTTGTTACCATATTTATTCTTTCTTTTTCTTGCTTAATTCAATCACTTGTTCTTTTAGTGAAATAATATCGTTTTCAATAGCTTTTTGTTCTTCGCCTTCTGCTTCAGGCAAGAGTTCTTCGAGTTCTTTAATCTCTTTTATATAATCTTCGTTAAGTTCGTCATATTTTTTAAAATCCAACTTTTCTAACTTTTTATCCAATCGCTCGTTTATTTCTCTTTGTTTTTCATTATATTCTAAAACTCCAATTTTTCCATTTTTCATCTTGTCATAATAATCGTCAATTTCCTTTCTGGCTGCATCTTCATAATCTTTTACTTTGGATAAAGTTTCTTTTACTTCATTTGCTATATTGTAATATTTGGCATTAAGTCCTTGATTTATCTTTTCCGTGTCAGCGGTAGAAGTATAAAAGCGTTTTAGTGGAGTATCGCGTATTTCAATATCCTTGCCTTGAGTTTTTTTGTATATCATATCAACTCCATTGGAAAATAAGTCATAAACCCCTCCGGCATATCCTCTGACAAGATGATTGATGATGTCCGGTTGAATACTTATCAATCCTCCTTCGACACCATCTCCACCTGTAAAATTATCGGTGGCCTTTGCGAGTTCAACCAACCACATAGGAGCAAAAGCCTCTCCTTTTTTATTAGTTCTGACTTTGGTATATCCTGGACGGTACGACTTTTGATTTTCTTTATAAATCTTCCCGCCCATAAAGTTACGGTTAGCAGCTAATTGTGTAAGTGGTTTGATTGCATCCGGCGAAAAAGTGGAACCTAATGTTTTTAGCCCACCTGCTAATCCCTGTTTTGTGTAATCGCTCAATGAGGCTGTAGCCGCTCCAAACGGGTCTGCCGGAATCAAGTCTGCAAAATTACCCAAAGCGTCAAGGAAAGCATATCCTACACCTTTTTTGCCCAGAAACGCTTGAGCCATATTGTCTCCGAATCCGTGAAATACCCTCAACTCCTGCGAAAGTGGTATTTTAATAAAGCCTTTTCCTGTATAGATACAAAAATAATTTTGCCTGTCGTAGTCAGATAATTTCCAATATTCATCATCTCCACCCATCAAAGAAGCGAGCATCGGGCATAAAATAGAGCCTGTGAATGAATTAAAAAGTACTAAGGCCGTCATCTTTCCGGGATGTTTTTTGTATGCCCTTGAAAAGTTAGACATACCCTGTATTCCGGCATTGACGAACAGATATAACGGACGAACAAATTGCGCTCCATATCTACCTGCGCCGCTTCGGTTGAAGTTAACAGTCAATTCCTTTGCATCTGAAACAGATTGTATAACGCTTCTTCCGGCATTCCGACTGGTAATATATGCGGAAAAACGGGTCATGTTCTCAATCAAGTCATTTACATTTTCAACTACCTCTAAAGCGTGGCGAAACATATTTTTTTTGTTGCCTTTTTCAATATCCCGCTCAACTTGTTTTTGTATTTTGTTCAGTTCAACAATATGCGAGAAACCGGTTTTAGCTCCATTCATAATGTATTCAGCCAAATACATATCATTTTTATTTGATACGTCTGCGTTTCCTGTTAGATGTCGCATCAAAGCCGCTGCCGACTTCGGAAGATTACCCTGAAACCGTAAGGCATATTTCGCATCTTCCCTCGCAAGCAAAGTAAATGTGGAATAATGATAGTCGCGGGCAAAGTTTGTCATCCAAAACAGTGGATTCTTTGATGTAAACATTTGTGCCATTCCTCGTGTGAGTTTGGCGATGTTTTTAAAATCATTCGGGATAACATTTTGTTCATTTATTGCGCGGCTCACGGAAGGATTTGCATTGACATAAACATTATATTCAACTCCGTTTTGAAAAACAGAAATGGCATGTTGATTTTTTTGTCTTGGCTTGATAAACATTCCTCCGATGTCAAGTTTACCTCCTTTCTGAACGGCAAGTCCTTCAGATGCTAATTGCTGCATCTTTTCCTCAAATACCTCTATGTTCTTTCGGTACGTTTCGGAATCTTCCGAATAGGCAGGCTCTTGTACTTCATACAATTTTTTTCCGTCTTGGTCAAGCCCTGATTTTATATACCACGTTTTATTGGCAGACAATAATCCGGTTTTATCCTGCCTTGCCAAGCGAAGCATCGTTTGTTTGAGTGTATTTTTATTTGCCGAATTGATTGCGCTTTGTGCAGTTTGTAAAATATAGGCGAATGGAGTTTCTGCACGGGAACGCCGCCCTTTTGCCTTCATTATGGGATTCACAAAGTAAGTTCCGGTATCCGGCGAATAATCCCATCTATCCTCTGCTGTTTCCGCATCATGTCCGCGAAGCGGTATATAATGCTGCCATCTATTTGTAAGTTCGTCAAACAGTTTTTTATCTATCAGTCCGCTTTCGAGTTGTTTTTTTAGAGAAAATTCCGTAGCCGCGTTTGTTCTTTTCCAAAGCTCATCAACTTTGTCTTTTCCGACTGTTTGCTCAAAATTATCAATATATTCCTGAGCGTTCATTCCGACCTCATCTTGAACAGTCAGAACACCTGAGTAATCTTCCGGCAAACCTTCAATGAATTTATCCAACTGCTCCTGTGTAGCGTCAGGATTTTTTTCTTTGTATTCATTGATTGCTTTTTCACGCATATACTCATTGCGCTCTAATCCATGTTTCAGAATAGCGTAATTCTCAACATCCCGATAAGAATAGTTTGTTGAGTTTATGATGTCATTAATAGCATTGGTCAGCGGTTTTTGGTAGCGTTCGTTATATTGTTTCAGTTGGGCATCGTTTTTCCCTTGAATTTGTGTAGCCTGCAAATAAAAATCGTTATAGTCTTTTATCTCTGTTCCGGCCTTACGAAGCACATCAAGAAAGTTTTTTACAGCAAGATGCCTGTCCTCGTATGCTTCACGTAGTCGGAAAGCTAAGTTTTTTATTTTGTTGTCAAGTTTTTGTCTGTATTCTTCGGTTGTTTCGCCGGCATTCTGTTCATTCGGAACAACTTGGAAGCTAATATCGCTTTCTGCTTGGTTTCTTCTGATAATATTGTCAATGACAGCAATTTTTTTATTTCCATTTGAATCTATAACTTTCAATACATTTCTCGGTCTTAAATCGGATACGGTATATTCTCCATTAGTATATGAATAACCGCCTATCTCCTCAAATCCGATAGATTCCATATATTTAGTTATTTCTTCCGGTGTGGCTTTTTCGGCATTAGGGACATACTTTTGCTTTATTAAAACTTCTATATAAGGTGTTTGTTGAATACTATGTATGTCGTTTGGAGCTATTCCTGTAAATCCAACAAGTTCGTATGCTGTTTCCGGGAATAGTTCGTTGTGTGTCTCTATTGATTCAAGTAGTTTAGAGACGCTATATTCTGAATTAGCTAAATTATTTGATTTAAATATTGTTCCAGTTGATTCATCAAAGGCAAGTGTGTTTTCATTTCCTCCACCTTCAAAAGGTTTTCCGAGAGAATATAAATCATCTATCCAAAGTCCATTTTCTTTTGCGTAATCAAACGCCTCCCATCTCTCAAGGTCGTTTATGTCTTGCTTGGATAATCCCTGCTGTTCTTCCTCTGCTGCTCTAATGCGGCTTTGTAACTCATCTTTGGTGTTTCTGATAAGTATTTCATTACCGCCTCGCTGTTCTTCTTGTGGGCTTCTGTTAGGTATTTCATTGTCCGCTTCTTTATTTTCGACAAAATTACTATTTTCTTTTGTATTTTGCAAACGTTTTCCCCCTGTTAAATCTTTTACCGCTTTGTTGGTAAAATCATTCAACGTCATATTTTCAATATCAAGTTTGTGTGAGATGCTTAGCATTTCTTTAATCTTGTTCCAAACATCATTCAGCCATGTTTTTAGCCGTGCAAAGAAAAGAATATCTTTGTTGGTATGGAATTGCGATTCTCCTTTGTCCCCGATAGCCCACGCCAAAGCCTCGTCAATCTTTCGTTCTTCCGAAAGGTTTTTGTACGCCTCGTTTTCGTTAACTTTCTTCCAATATTCAGATTGCTTGATAAGTTCTACACCTTTGTTCCATAGTTCAAAATTGTTTTCTTTGATGAATTTATTCCACAAATGCCCGAACTCGTGAATTGGAGTGTTGGCGTTCATTTTGGAAGGGTCGAGATAAACAGTACCATCGGGAGTAACTAAGCCGTATGCAATGCCTTTGCTGTCGGACAGATTATTTGATTCAGAGGCTAAAATGATGTCGTCTACATTATCATAGAAATACTGTTCATTGTGCAATAAATTTTTTATCGCTTCTTTTGTTTCTGTCTCGACTGTACCTTCGAGTATTCCAGGAGATTTTACCAAATCCAACAAAGAAATGTTGTTTCTTTTTGCAGTTTCCTTCAATGATAACAAATCATTTGCTATAATCGAAAGTTTACTTTTGGTTTCGTTAGAAAGCTCCAAATGTGTTGCTTTAAAAACTCTATCGAATATATCTTTGTCAACAATCACATCCTTCGCTAATCCTGTTTTCTTCAGCAACTCAATCAAAGCATCAAATTTCTTCTTTAAAATCGGTGTGAAAGCGTTTTTTTCTTGCGAAGTTTTCTCTCCTATGAGTTGAAAACGTATATCATCGCTATTTGCGTCAAAGTTTCCATTGTTGTCGGTGGCGGATTTGATTTGGTTGGGATTTCTTGCAACATACTCATCTCTCGCTGTATTTCCGTGCTTATTTATGTAAATATCGCCAACATCGCGAATATTTAAAAACACAGCCATCGGACTTCGCTCGTTTCCACTTCCTCGTGGTGTAAATGGATTATTCGCAAATCCTGTCGCTCGGCTTGCATCTGAACTAAAATAAAATCCTCTGCCGTGCTTCAAATCCGTTCTTGTTATTTTTCCTATGTCAAACGCCGTAAAATCCTTTGGAGTCCCGTGATAAACCCTCATCGGCTCTCCATTCTCATCAACAACTTTGGACGAATTATTTTTTGCTTCTCTTGCGATTTCAAAAAATTGTTGTAACTTTGTATCAACAAATACCGGTGTTTTTGTTACCCGCCCGGTTGTTCCGGGGTCGGTGATTTCAGAAACATCGGTTTTGTTATATATCTCTACATCGCTGACAAATGCGTTGTGAAGCTCATTAGGATTACGCTTCCCCTTATTTTTTGTTGTTTCTCTATGTTCTTGAACCGTAAATCTAACATAGTAATCATTCCCTCCAAATTCAACCCTTCCTAAGTAATTGTGGAATCCGACTAAATTTGGATGTTGTTTATGTCCTTCTGTTGGCTGTTCGCTCTCCGAATAAATAGGTATAGAATTGTTGAAAACCTCCTTTAGCTGAGGAATAATCTTTGCGAAGTTTCCGTTAGTACCAAAACGTAACATTTTTCCGAATACACCATGAGAAAACTCAACAACTCTATTATCAAGTTTGTTTTTTACATTTTCAATATCTCTGTAAATCTGTTGTAATTGCTCTCTGGTATAGGTATGAGGTTTTATCACTATTGCCGCCAAATCCTCAATCATCTGCAATTTGTTTGCCAACTCCCAATCCCCAAACCATTTCTTAAACGCCTCTGTACGCACCTGCAACCACTCGCGCTCATTCAAATTAGATTTCTTTCCATTCGGAGCAAACATAAATGTTCCGTTTGCTTGTGCTTCGGTTTTAATGCGCTGCATTTCTTTTGCGTTCGCTTCAGTTATATTTTTTACATCGAAGTCGTATTTCGATTGGTCGGCAAGCGCAGTGCTTGGTACAAATTGAAACGGAACCTGCTCGTCCGACTGCGTGAAAAAATCATCTTTCTGCGCTTCTGTAGGGTTTGTATCAACTTCCGATTCGGCTTGCTGTATTTTTTCCTGTGTTTCTGCTTTTTCGGCATCAAAAGCCTCTTGCATTCCTTTGTAATATTCAATTTCCTGCTCCTCTAAGCTTGATTGTGAGCCTTCAATTAATTCTTTTATTCTAACAAAATTCCCTCTTGATTTTTCAAAATCTTGTATTGCATTGTATATATCATTGGTATTGCTTTCGTATCCACTGCTCCATTGTTCAGGTTTATACTGTGCGTAATATTCACCTTCAAATTGGTCAAATTTAGCTCCTTTTTTTGTAAGCGAGCGATTCATTCGGCTTGGTATATCTTTTCCGCCATCGTGAATATAATCTGCTCTACTCAACTGCCCGCCGCCC
>Ga0209628_10003665_pt1 | contig 10856 bp, 8 predicted proteins | sample TergutCu122P4_FD_187285 | JGI IMG/M metagenome (GOLD analysis project Ga0209628, IMG submission 187285) | Cubitermes ugandensis P4 segment gut microbial communities from Kakamega Forest, Kenya - Cu122 P4 (SPAdes) (version 2) | ecosystem: Host-associated > Arthropoda: Insects > Digestive system >...
ACAGCGCCTGCATGCGGTGCCCATGCATCTGTCCGAACGTATGGTAACGACGCCGTCGTTGACGGTTATAGCGGATTCGGGGCACTCATTGACGCATATCCCGCAGGAGATGCATCCTTTCACCTTTCCCGTTATCTCGACGCCGGCGTCCTCGAGTATCAGCACCTTCTTTCCCCTAAGTTCGGGGAGGTCCGTTGCCGACCTGCGTTCGGAACGCGACGCAACAGGTTCTAACGGAATGTGCTGTATGCCGTAGACATCCATCATCTCGTTGTACGCGGACAGCGGCATCCCGTATGACCATAACGAGATCTCGATCGAATAGATATCTTTGAACGCCTGGGAGGTGGCGAACATGCAGTGCTTCGCCCTCAGCATTTTGGTCATCTCGCGAAGCTCGTCCATGGTGCGCTCGCCCATGACCATCCTTCTTGCGAGCATTATCGACGTGTTGCCGTATTGTATGATGTTCGTTGTCCCGGGAGGCACCATGCCGATCTTCTGCGCTTTCATCGGATCCACGTAAAGACCCGACGCGCCGGACATGTACGCTGTTTTGACGTCATCCACCCAGACGCCCGCTTCCAGCATCAGCGTTAGATAACCGGCGCGTATGGCACCTATTGCCTTACCGGCCTCGTCAATATCTTTCGAAGTGATGCATATGCCGTCCTGCAGGTGCAGCGCACCGTCCGTTGTATTTACCTTGGAGCCTGCAACAAGTCCCGAGTCAAAACCGCAAGCCATCGCCGCGACGACGCCCGTTCCTGTGATGCCTGTTGCCTTGCCGTGCATCGCGCCCTTCGTTACGATCTTTCCTGTCGACGGATCAACGGTGTCGCCCTCCTTCGGCAGAATGGAATCGTCAAGCACATAGCACGTCCATCCTTTTTCGTTTATCACAATGTTCGATATCGCCCCGGGGGCGGCCAACATTCCTTCCTTTATTTGCTGGCCTTCCAATGCGGGCCCCGCGGCCGCGGAACCGGTGAAGATGTTGCCGTTGTGCAGCAGCGCCATCTCGGCGTTCGTCCCGTAGTCGACGACCACGCGCGTCCCTTCGCGTTTCAGAGCGTCGGTCTCGGTGAGCATCGCCATTGCGTCCGCTCCTATTTCGTGGGTAACGGCCGGCGGAATGATGACGTCGGCGTTTATTCCCTTTATGCCGAGGTCCGATGCTTTTACGACGGCGCCGTTCCTGTCCGGCGGCGTTATGCCGAGGCGCTGTATCATTGTCTTTCCCGCGTACGCAAGATCGCGGATCTCAATGTTCTGGAATATCGACAATTGGAAAGGATTGCCGCATACGGCGATCTTGCTGACCTTGGAAAGATCGATGTTCAGGATCCCGAACAAATTGTTGATCGCCTTTATCATAAGGCCGTTGGCAACGTCCGGCCCGGAGTCCATTGCAAAGTTAACGTGATCGATGACGTTCATCCCCGGTATCGGGTGACGCGACGTCATCGCGGTGGAAATTGTCTCCTTCGTCTTAAGATCGATCGCCTGACACCTTATACCACTGGTGCCTATGTCCAAAGCTATCCCGTATGTCATTCTATCACCGGCCTTTCCGCGACCACGTCAGCCGCAGGGATGTTGAATAAAGATAAGCTTACGCTCGCCGCCGCCATAACGGCGACGCCTAAGCTGAGAACGTCATGTATTATCACCTTTGCACGCTCTTCTCCTTCCTTGTCGAACGCGTACGGGACGCCGGGCGACGATATGACCGCTCCTTTTTGTATGAGCTTTCCCGGTATCAGCCCGGGGGACGCGTTCAGTATCAATCGATTGTCTTTTATTGCGTTTTCAACGTCGGGCCTTGCCTTCACGCCTTTGTATCTGCGCTCAAGGTCTTCGGACCGTTTCGATAATATGTCCGTCACCTCAACGTTCGCTCCCTCTTTCTTTAATATTTTTACAGCTTCGCTCCCGACCCTTCCGGCGCCTATGACGAGCACGGTCTTTCCCTTCAGGCCTCCCTCGGCCAACCTCAGCGCAGTGACGTAGCCTTTGGCGGTCGCCCATATGTTGTCCGAGAACGAACTGGTCCTTGTGTTCAGAGCGATGAAACGATCGTCATCCGCCATAAAGATAATGTCGGCGTGCGACGAGAATGCTTCCGATATCCCCATGACATCGCAGAATTTTGTAACGAACGACGGCATCCCGAGCGCTTCCGTTGCGGCCGCGACCGATCTTGAGAAACCGCCGATCACGCCTTTCCCCGACGTGACGGGAACGATGGCAACATGATGATCGCTGAATCTGATACCATCCTTTTTCACGTCCATCGAATAGCACGCGAACTCCCTCAGCGTCATTCCGATCTTCTTTTCCAATTCGACGTCAAGGGCGTTCACCTTTGACGGCACATCCTTTATCAATTCTTCCGTTAACCTGGTCATCACACCATCTCCGGTGTTTCGTCGACAAATTCTTTCAGTCCGCATTCTTTCATTATCCTGTCGATGCATGCGGAACGTTTCCTTTCCAATGCCTTTTCGGACGCGGCCCCGTTTATCATCGTTCCGCGCCATTCTTTAACCCCGGGACGGTAGTCCGATATCATCTCGTCCGATCCGAACAATCCTTTGGATATCTCGGGGTGCACGACGTGCGCAAATTCTTTCTCACCGCAAGTTATGAGTTTTTTATCCTTGATGAGGAAATGTTCGTACGACGATGCGCCGTTCTTTATCGATCCGCCGAATTTCCCTTTCCTTGAATTTACCAGTTCTTCCAGTATGTTCACGCCCGTCGCGGCGAGCACCGCGGCCGGCGTCTGGCTGGGGATGCGCGCATCTATCTCTAGAACGCGAAGCCCGTTCTTTGTGTCTATCGCTTCAACGTCCATCAATGCCCTCAGATGAATGTATGACGCGGCGGCCTCCGCGATCCGCCTGAATTCCTTTTCTCTCTCATCGTTCAGTATACCGGGCGCGCATCTTACTCTTTTGCAATCGTAATTTCCGCTTAACATAACTTCAGTGGTAACGAACGATCTGTATTCGCTGCCGTTGCCGACGGCCTCGATGGAAACGCTCTTTCCCGAAACGAACTCTTGTATGACGGGGTGGTCGCTCATTTTTATTATGTCGTCAATGCCCGCTTTCACGTCATCGTCGTTGTACGCAACGCGCACGCCGACGCTGCCGCTCTGCCCCGACGGCTTCACGATCGCCGGGAAACCGCATTCCGGCCATTTGCCCGGCAACGGGATGCCGGCGGCCTCCATCATCCTGTTGGACGCGGATTTGGATGATGACAACGTATACGAGTCCATGTCGAACAGGAACGGTACGTTCGATGAGCGCATCATGTCGTTCAGCGAATGCAGTAACGTTAAATTCTCGTTCGCCGGAAGCACGGCGTCGCAGTCGTTGAATATTCTCATTGCCCGTTTCTTGTCGAGCGACGGGTCGAACACTTCGTATCCATCGGCAAGCGACAACGCAGGCGCCTCGTTCCTTCTGTCGATGACGAACGTTTCGTATCCCGCTTTCTTTGATAAGTAGACCGCTTCCGTTCCCTGTAATGCACCGCCGACTATCGCTATTTTCATGACGATCCCTCCTTCAATTTTTTTATAAGTTTCGAATAATCGCCGTTGCTCCCTACCTTGCACCCCTCGGCGTCCAGGACGCTCAATACGTGGTCTATGTACCTGCGGCCGCTGTTTATGTCAAGATCTTTCTGAGCAACGCCTGCAAGGTCCATGTGCGGCGGCACGATGGACGTTACGATGTTCGCGCCCGCTCTGAGCCTTGGAATGAGGCCGTCAATGCCTTCCACGTCGAGGCTCGCCGGTATCAATCGGCCGGGATGAGCAAGCCGCATCACGGCCATAACTTTCAATTCGTCGTTCCTGCTCTTCTGCACCGAGCCGGACATCGGCGTTCCCGGCTGCGGGACGAAGGTCATAACGCGTATCTGCTCGCATCCCTGCTCGCCCATTCTTACTATAGATTCGGCGATGTCGTCGTACGTCTCGCCGATGCCGACCATTATGCCGTCCTCGGCAAGCATCCCGTGCTTCCTGGCCCATGTCCGCTGGTTGAATCGCCGGTCGTAATCCTGTTCTATCCTTCGTTCGCTGAAAAGCTTGCGGTTGTGCGTCTCCTGATAGCACGCGAACCAGTCGGCGCCCGCTTCTTTGAACAGCGGGAACGCCGATTCGGGAACTGCGCCCGGCGACAGCATTATGGGTATTGAGACCGAAGAGTCGACCCGTCTCACAAGATCAACGAGCTCTTTGCAATTGTCGGCGTGCATTCTGTTATCTTCGCCCATCGTAAGGTCCACGAGATTCACGCCGCTGTCCTGAAGGCTCTCCGAAAGTGAAACGATCTCGTCGGCCGATTTTCTGTAACGGTCAATTGAGTTACCCCTTCTGTAATAGCAGAATGAGCAGTTGTTCCTGCAGAACGTTGAAAAATAAACGAAGCCGTATGTGAATACGGTCTTACCGAAATATTTCTCTTTGACGCTGCGCGCCGCATCCAGGAGCTTGCCGAAGGACCCGGGGTCGTCTGTTGACAGGAGTTCCTTTATCTCATCCCTGTCAAGCCCGCGGCCTTCAGATGCTTTCCTTAAGATGTCGCCGTGCATTGTATCACTTTAATCGATCTTCGCCCCGTTCAGGTATACGAGGCTTCTTCCGACCTTCTTTATGTTGCTCTTCTTTTCCATCTGCATAAGTAATCTTTCAATACCGAATCCTGCGCCGCACCACGGTTCGTTTATATCGTGCGCCTTGTCCAATACATGCGGGCCGACGGCGCCGGATGCGACCTCTACGCCGTTCACTTCAACGTCCAATGTGGTCTTGTAAACTTCAGAGCACTCTTCCGTCGTCCGGTACTCAAGGCCGGTGATGTCCATTATTTTTGTAATATAATTTTTCAGTCCTTCCGTCGCGTCGCCCTTCGGGCCCAGCTCCACGAGATTTAACATGGTGAACTCTTCGACATGGTTGTTGCTTCTCGATTCTTTCCTGAAGCACGAGCCGATCTCGAATATCTTCACCGGGCCGTTCGTTTTGTCCCTGAGCTTGCGCATCACAAAATACAGATTGGGGGCGAGCATCGGCCGCAGGCACCTTTTCTCGTCTATTGAAAATACCTGGCGGTAAAGCTGCGATTCCTTCGTTATCGTCATTTTTTCCAATGCGGCCTTTGAGATTATCACCGGCGTCCGAACTTCTATGAACCCTTCCTTCACCAGCGCGTCGGCGAGCTTCGTTTCCAGCGCCGTGAGCAGGTGGCGCCTCGGGTTCGCTATGTTATCCTTGATAGATCTATCGTTCTTTGCCGTAAGCGAATTGAACAATTCGTAGAACGCTTTCTCCCTTTCCTCGGATGTTGCGAACTCCGTGTCGTATATGTCCTCGCCGAACTCCCTCAAACGCTGTACCTGAGATTCCGTGAATTCCATTTGATCACCGTTGACATAAAGCGAGAGACCGGGGAATCGAACCCCGCTGGCGCGGCTGTAGAGGCCTACTGGTCCCAGACCGTCCCCCAAGTCATCATGCTTGATTTCCAGATGCGATTTAATACTTTTGTTTTTCCGACCTTTCCGTGACGTCCCGTATCCCCCGTTTTTCAGAACAAAAAAAGGAGGTTTGAAAGAGCGGCTTGCGCCGCCCTGTTTATTCTTACGCCGTTTCGAGCACAGCCTCTTTGTTCTGCGTTATGAACCAGATCGGGAAGAACACCATCAGTATTACAAGCCCGATGAGCACAGACGAGAAGCCGTAGACTTCCATGCTCCAGTAGAAGAGACACGGTATCAGCACGCACGCTTCGAACACTACCATGGCGGCTGCGATGTACTTCCATCCGCGCGGTGCGGAGAAGGGCCTCGGAAGGTCCTTGAAACGCTTGTCCGTCCTGGATTTGACGTACGCCGATAAAGCGACCACATGCGCAAGGCAGTATCCTATACCGGATGCCGCCAGAATGGCGACGGGGTTGCCCACGAGCACCAATGTCATGTTCACTGCGCTGACGGTGATCATTGCCATCACCGGCATCTTGTGCTTGTTCAGCTTGCTCAGGAACTTCGGCAGGTTGCCCTCCATGGCCATGTAGTACAACGTTCTCGAAGAGCCGAGGAAACCGGTCTGGATGATCAGCACCATCGCCGCCATCAGCAATACCAATGCGATCGTTCCGCCGATCTCGCCGAACGCGAACTTACCGATCGGCACGAGCGTTGCGTATCCGTTCGCATCGATCCCGTCTATCCCCAGCGATCCGAAGACCGTCGCGGACACGAAGAAGTACAGTATCAAACAGATGATACCGCATGCGAATAACGCTTTGGGAACATCCTTGTTCGGTTCCTTGTACTCGGGACCGTATAATGCGGCGGTCTCCCACGCGCATCCGCTCCATTGTGCCAAGGCCAAACATCCGAATAGCATTACCACATCCACGCCGCTCCAGTTCCACGTTGTCGGCAGCCAGTCGTTGGTGATGTTGCTGAAGTCGAACATTCCGGTGAAGAATGCCGCAGCTAAGATCACAACCATCGGTACTATCGCCACAAGCGCCAGTATCAGTCCTGCAAGCGCGCCGCCGGACAGTCCGTGGGAACCGATCAGTAACATTACCGCAACAATGATGAATCCGAGTATTATGTACACGATCATCGGGTCGGTGGATCCGAGCTGGGATTCGAACATCTGTATGAGGTAGTCCCCCATAAGGATGGTGAATATCGCCACGACCGGGGTCCATGCGAACCAGTAGCACCATGCGCAGAACGCGCCCACGAGCTTTCCGATATCATATCTCTTAGTTCTTTTCTCAGGTGTGAAGACTATCTGCGCACAGCCGGGCAATCCTGCGGCCTTCGGGAAGACGGTGACCATCTCCCCGTAGGCCGTGTTCTGAAGGAATCCCTGAAGAACGCAGACCGTCCACAACAGTATGGAGAAGGCCCACAAGATGCCTGCCACGTCGTACAACGACGGGAGGATCAAGATAGGAACACCGAGAGCGACGACCAATCCCTGTTTCCAGTTGATCGTCCTGACGAGTGATCCTTCTGTCTCTGTATTTTCAGTCATTTTTAAATCCCCTGTACATTGAAGTTTGGCGGGTGTGACGGTCGCCCGTCACACCCCTTTAGGTTTACCTTTTGGTCTTCTCCCTGAAGATCTCACAGCTGTTTATCTTGATGCCCAGAACTTTCTCGATGTTCATCTTCGCCGCGATACCGCGCGATACGCCCGGGACGCCGGTGATGACACCGATGTTGAGTTCTTCTCTGCGTTCTCTCATTATGTGCTCATCAGCGATCTCAAGCGGGGTGAGCCCGAGCTTCTTCGCTACGTACTCCTTCGCTTTTCCGATCCTCATGTTCTTCGAGAACTGCATCCTTGCGACAAGGTCACCCGCTGACCTTAACCCGCCCATTCCGGCGGCCAGGTAGTGGGGGACAGCCATACCTGCGGTGTCCCCCACGCCGACCTATATACCGTCGACCTTTGCGATCTCGACCATCGCCTTGTTGCATCTCGTGAGAGCGTCAAGAGGTGCGGTCTCGCACATCGGGATACCGCCGACACCCATGCCCATGTTGACGTGGCAGGGGATCTTTGCGGTCTTTACGCATTCTTTGACGAACGCGACCGCGCGGGCCATGTTCCATGCGAGGCTCTTGCTCGTGTTGGTGTTGACCACCGGGCCGAAGACGTTGGCGCCGGCCTTCTCAGCGAACTTTACCTGCTGGTGCGGGTACGTTCCTGCGACGATCTTCTTGTTGTATTCGATCGAACCGTGGATGCCCATGACGGACTCGCCGGCCATGCCTATCATGATGTAGGCGTCCGGGCAGGCCTTTCTGAGCCTCTCTGCGCCCATCAGCGTACCGACGAAGTCCGCGTCGCCCGCCGATGCCGTTGTGTCGAAGTTGAAACCGTCGGCACCTGCCGCCATCAGCCTTGTGGAAACGTATTCGATATCCTTTGCAAGGTGGGCCGCCGTGAGCTCTGCGCAGCGCATCGCTTCCTCGATCTTGAACTCTCTCATCAGGTCCGCCGGGTTCCCGTACGGTCCGTCAGGCGCGTAGTACAATCCTGCGTTGGGCATCGCGCCGTAGAAGAACGGGATGACTATTTCCTGCTGGATCTGTTCCATGCACTGCATCTCGTTCGATATGATCGGCTTCACCGGCTTTATGCTGTAGTCGGCGTGCGCAAGTTCGAACGTGTCCGCAGCAAGTGCTCTCTCGTGGAGCAGCGCAGCTTCCAACCTTCCGATGTCGACACCGTTACCGCTGTTGCCGTTGTCGCCGGTGAAGTCGAGCTGGCCGATGTCGTACGTAAGCACAACTTCGTTCCCGATTTCAACACCCACGACCCTGTTCTTGTCCGTTATGATCTCATATAACATTGCAAGCTCATTCGACGTGAGGTCCGGAACTCCGCCCATGTCGGCCGCGTCGGCCATACCTGCCTGGAGGTCCTTCACTATCTGCTCTTTGCTCATCGTGACCCTTTTACCGTCACCCATTCTTGTGTAGAAATTCGCCAACCGGATCACCTCTTCACTGCTTTCGCTTTACCGACCGTCTCGCTTGCGGTCTCTCCGTAGATGTCGGCACCGATCTTGTCCGTCCACGCCTGCGTGACCGGCGCGCCGCCGACCATCACGGTGACCTTGTTGCGGAGCCCCTGGTCCTTCAGCATCTGGATGACCTCTCTCTGCACGACCATCGTCGTTGTCATGAGAGCGGACATGCCGCACATCGTGCAGCCTTCCTTGATCTTCCTTATGAACTCGGTCTTCGCAACATCTCTTCCAAGGTCGTGAACGTCGAACCCTGCGCACTGCAGCATGGTCGAGCAGATTGATTTGCCGATGTCGTGGACATCTCCCTCTACCGTTCCCATGACGACGGACGCCCTCTTGGCGCTCTTGTCCCCGCTCGCTGCGAGCTCAGGACCGAGCAGGTCTATCGCCTGCTTCATTCCCGCCGCGGCAGTGAGAACGTGCGGCAGGAACAGTTTTCCTCTTTCAAAAAGAATCCCGACCTGCGTCATTCCCTCTCCCATGGCGTCAATTATCTCGGTGGCCTTAAGCCCCGCCTTCCTCGCGTTGCTGACCGCTTCTTGTATGACGGGTACCTTACAGGCTACCACGGCATCGAAAAGCGCTTTCTTATTATCTGCCATTTTTTACCCCCGTTTAAAGAGTTACCTCTTTATTTTTCAGCGGATTTTCCTTCTCCTCCGTCCTCACTTATGGTCGCCTATCGGTTCATATAAGCTGATTCCGCTAAGAAAATAAATCATCTGCACTGTATATATAAGTATCCGCTAACTTAACGGAGGTTAGGAAACAGATATATAAATATTTCTAATATTTTTTTTCTGCGTCTGTGTCTGTATATATATGTTTCTTAAAGATATTCTCCGCCGCCGTTCCCGCCGCGGCCGCCGTTCCGTATTTTCTCCGATGCGGCCGGATCGCCCCGCGGAACGCTGTTTTGTTGGATGTATGATGCATCCAAGTATCCGCACCGGCGGACGCGCACGCTTTCCGCCGTCGGGCAAGGTCTCGCGGACGGCCGCTGTACGCATCCCGACCAATGTTTTAATACTAAGATATCGGCGCCGCGACCAGTATACGGAAACGGATATATATTCTATATTAAGAATCTCAAATGCGGACGTCCGGGGGGCGGTCTGGGGACCAGCAGGCCTCTACAGCTACGCCAGCGGGGTTCGATCCCCCGGCCCCTCGCCTTGAGATCGGTGATAGGATGAAGATGGCGATCGTAGGCGCTGAACTGCACGGTATCGAAGCGGTGTATCTCGCAAGGAAGGCGGGATTCGAAACATTGGTGATAGGAAAGAGAGAAGGGGCGCCGGCGCTGTCGCTGGCGGACGAATACGCGGTGGTCGATCCGATGACGCAGGAATCGGCCGCGATGCGCATGATCAAAGGATGCGATGCCGTGCTTCCTGCATGCGAGAACGTCAGGATGCTGACCAGGCTGGCGGAGCTGCTCTCGCGCACAGGCATCCCGTTCCTGTTCGATATCGATGCGTTCTTGGTGTCATCGTCGAAGAACGCATCGAACGCCCTGATGGAAAAGCTCGGGATGCCGATGCCGAGGAGATGGCAGGAATGCGGGTTCCCCGTGATCGTGAAGCCGTCGTCGCACAGCGGGGGCGCCGGCGTGACGGTGGCGAACAGCGTGAAAGAGGTGAACGACGGAATATTCCGGGTGATGGAGATGGGCGACGAGCCGCTGATACAGGAATACGTATCGGGAAGGTGCGTTTCGGTGGACGTCATCGGGGACGGCCGCAAATTCAGATCGCTGACTGTAACGGAGGGGATGTTTGACAAAGATCATGACTGCAAAAGAGTGCGATGTGCGCCAGGTATACTGAACGATGAAAAAGAAAAGGAGATCAGAAGGATCGCCGAGACATTGGCGGAAAGCATGGACCTGAGGTCCGTCATGAGCGTCGAGGCGATAGATTCCGCGGACGGTTTAAAAATAATGGAGATGGACGCCCGCATCCCGACGCAGGCGCCGTCTGCGGTGCTGGCGGCGACCGGAACGAATCTTCTTAACGCAATGATGCGCGGCGTCCGCGGCATTGCGAAAGAGACGCGCGCCTCGTCATACGAACACTTCGTCATCAACGGTGAGCGCATGAGGGTGTGCGGGGAACGGGAATTCGCAAAGGTGCGCGATCCGAGGATCGAAAAGGGGTTGTTCGGAGCGGATGAGATGATAACAGACCACGAACCCGGCGCCGCCGCCTGGAGATGCGCGATGATAAACAGCGCCGCAACGGATGCGGAGCTGGAAAAGAAGCGGAT
>Ga0209628_10003666_pt1 | contig 10855 bp, 5 predicted proteins | sample TergutCu122P4_FD_187285 | JGI IMG/M metagenome (GOLD analysis project Ga0209628, IMG submission 187285) | Cubitermes ugandensis P4 segment gut microbial communities from Kakamega Forest, Kenya - Cu122 P4 (SPAdes) (version 2) | ecosystem: Host-associated > Arthropoda: Insects > Digestive system >...
GTTGCAATCAAGCACATCGTAATCTTTCCCTTCAAACTGAAGTTTAGCTCTAAATGCCATAATAATAGATTTTTAATAATAATTAGTGAAATAGTAATTTGAGGCGACAAAGGTAAATACTTTTTTTTTTCAAAAAAAATTAAATATGTTAAAAATATATAAATTTTTTCGAAGTTTCAAATTATTGTAGAGAAAAAACTACAAACTTATAATAAATACAGGCTGTTTTTGTGAGGAGTAAGTAATATATTTGCAAAAAAGGAACAAATTACATACCTAAATCAATATAGAAAAAAAATGTGTCGTTTTGCTTCATTTAGCAAAACGACACATTAAAGTGACTTGGTTTATTTAAGCGTGTTGAGGTGGGTTTGGCTCCAGATGTGTCCTGGATTGAGTTCGAGGGCTTTTTTAAATGCTTCTGAGGCTTTGGCCTTGTCGCCTAAGCCTAAGTTGCCAAGGCCGGCCATGTAATAAACGGTGACCTGCTGCGACTGACCGGTACGTCGGCCTTCGAATTGGGTGTAGCCGCTATTATCGGCGGTGTCGCCTACCATTCTTTGGAACAGTGTCTTAGCTTCGTCGGGTTTGTTCAATTTGATAAGGGCAAGACCTCGGTAGTAGTCGAACTCACGGTCGTCGCCTCGCTCTGTTTCTACCTGGATAGCCTTATCATACGATTCACGCGCTTTAGTTGCGTCGCCGCGCGATTCGTGTACCAGGCCTGCAAGGTAGTGCAGTTGCGCATATCTTCCGCGACCGTATAAACCTATCGGATAGGCTAAGGCAGCGTCAATATCCTTCATGGCGGCGTTGAAGTCTTTCCTATCTATCGCTGCAAGCGCTCGGAGCGTATAGCAGTTGAGGTAAGCGTTTTGTATGTCGCGCGAGCCTTCGGTTTCGGTGATGTCATTCGTTTGTAATGCGTTCAAGGCCTCCTCATATTTGCCATACTCCACAGCGCGGGTGATAAAACGTAACAGTGTCTCGTCCCGTTTGGTTGCGATGGCATAGTTTCTCAACCAAAACTCGTACTTATCTTTGGGCGAAACCTTGTTAAGCTCGTAAAGTGCATCTGTTTCGACTAACAATCGGGTATCGCTATTATTGACCTCAGCAGCCTTGTTCATAGCGGTTAGCGCTTTCTCGTAATCCTTGTCGATGTCGCTATAAGCCAAGCTGATGTTGCGGTGGACAATGTAAAATCCGGGGTCTAATATTGCCGACAGATTCCACAGCTCCCTTGCTTTAGCCGGTTGATGTTCGTAGTAAAGATTACCAAGATAATAGGGCGCTTTGGCACCGTTGGGGTCCATTGTCCTGGCGTGGTTCAGGATGACGACTTCTTCCGACCGGAACGGGAAGCAGTAATCCGAGGGCATCGTATTGGCTTTTTTATAATAAGCAAGCGCCTTATCTTTCAATCCTAACATCTCGTTCAGATAGCCAAGATAATAATAAAGCATCGGGAAGGTATTCCCTTTCGCTTCCATGCGGGTAAGGACTTCTTCCGCTTCTTTATAGGCGCCTGCCGCCATGTATTCAGTAGCAAATTCAAGATAAGGCTGGATGTCGTCGCGCATCCAACGCGTTAGTTTCTTGAGGTCGGCTTCTGCTTTTGTCCTGTTCCCTTTCGCTAAGTTCATAGCAATGAGTTCGTTCAGCGCCATGTAATTGATTTTTGTTTTATCTAAGACAGCTTCCAACCAGGTCTGCGCCTCCTGTGAAGCGCCCATTTTACGAAGGATAAGACCTTTCAGGTTAAGTGCCCGAATATTTTCCGTGTTTGTTGAGAGCGAGCGGTTCACATGGTCGAGCGCCACCTCGAAGTCGCCACGTTGGCAGTCAATCTCGGCTAATTGGTAATAAGCAGCCGAATGCCAGGCATAGTCCCAAGTAGACTGATACAGCCAGTCGTAAGCCTCGTCTAACCGGCCAAGTTCTCGGATGACAAGTCCCAGATAATAGAGCGATTCGCAGTTTTTAGGACGGGTATAATAGGTCTTCACGCGGGTTGCAGCTTTGCGAAGGCATGTCTCGGCTAGTTCCCAATTATGGTCTTTGATAGCCAGTATACCGAGTTGGGTATTTACATCCGAGTTATTCGGATCGCGTTCGAGCGCTTCGCGATAGTAGGGCATTGGGTCTAACGTGCTATGAAACTGATTGATACGCAAGCCTGTCAGATACAGTTCTTCCACCGTTTTGATGTCGGCAGGTCTCGGGAACGAGCCTAATCCTGCCGGTTTCTCCTGTTTAGGATATTCGATGGGCGTGTGCCTCATAAGAAGCTGTCCGGCTGCATCGTAGAGCGCTATGTCAAGGTCGGTCTCCTTGATTCCTGCCGGTAGACGGGCGCTCACTTTGCGCGGCTCTGCCGGCCCAATGTTGATAGCTTCGCTTTTTATTTCCTTTCCTTTGCCTTTCAGCACAAATTTAGCCCCTTTGTTAGGCGAGGTAGTATTCAGTCTTACCTCAATATCAGCGCCTTTAATCTCATAACACAAGGCGCCGTTACGGTTGGCATATTTGATACCGCCTAACTCGCGAATAGGGAACCACACCATTTTGCCGTATTTGGTTTCGTAGGGTTCAATCCAGCTATAATCGGGTTGGTTGTCGGTATAAAAACCTGCCATGATTTCGATGTAACGACCCGAATTGTCGGTAAGTCCCTGATTGGTACGCAGTCCGCCCGCGTTGTTCCCATCAGCCCAATATTTCATACCCGGCATGATATAATGATTGCCAATCCAAGCTGTGCCGGCCTTCCGGTTGTGGTCATAGCCACCGAAATAGTCTTCGCGCGGATCCCATGAGAAAAACGAGGAAGCAACGTGTGTGTTCATCCACCAACTGATATCCATACCCGTAAAATTATAGCCTCCATAGCGGCTGTCGGCGATAGGCCAGGCTGTCATTTCGCGTTTGCCATGATGGGTCACATACTGTACGGACGGTGGAAAGATAACCTGATAGGCCGAATCGCAATGCACAGACGGGTTAGCCCAAAAAAGGAAAGAATTACCGAGGGCGGTACGGTTGCGCGGGTTGATAGTCATCTCAACAATGGAAGAGTTAGGGTAAATCGTATACCCTATCAACACATTGACGCGCATCAGCCGGTCGGTCGTATTGATCCAGACGGTCTTACTGCCATCGGCATGATTTTCGATTTCATAATCCATATTTTCAACCGTATGCGGGCCATGGTGATGGGGATAGCCCCAGGCGTTACCGCCGGAGCGCCAGTTGCCCACCATCCCTATCATGGACGGTTTGACAACATCGTTTTCGTAGAAAAACTTGTAATTATTCGTCTTGTCGTAGGCCGTATAAATACGACCGCCCTGTTCGGGAGCAATTTTGACTAAGATGAATTCATTTTCGAGGAAGAGCATCGGATAATCGACATCTTCCGTCCTGCGGGTCTGCCCATCATCATATGGATATGGGTAAATCCTGCGTTGAACGCCCTGGTGATTACGGCCTTCATAAAAGCGGGGCATCACATTAGGGGGATTCTGAATATAGGTTTTGTACGTCTGACTGCCTTCCCGTATGCTCACTTGTGCCTCTATAACACTAAAAAAAACGCAGCACAGGATGGTGATGAAGAAAAGCCTGTTAGACTTGCTTAGTTTCCGCACGAAGCGGTCTATTAATTTACACATAGTTTAAAAGATTTATTATTATACAATTTATTTTTCCACTACCCAGCGAAAATGAAAGCCTTCGTTGAGTAATCTGTAATTGTCTTCCCCATCTGTATGACCGGTAAAAAATTTGACATTGAAAAAGATTTCATTCGATGCCGGATTGCGTGAACGATAATCATCAATATAGGAAGACATATCAAAACCACAACAAGTGAATGTACCATCGTTTTGGCCGGATGGATTATTCGACTTTCGCGCTCTGAGATAGAGTGTGGGGACGTCATTGATTTCTTCCGGCATATCATACGTCATTAAATATTCGTATTCCTGTTCGCGCGGCGCCTCTTCGTGATAGAACCAAAAAAACATCAGTTTCCTGATAATCACAATATCAGCTATTATCCTGCTTATTGGCTCATCGTAATAGGTTGTTCCTTCAGTTTTTGGTCTCGCAAAAGTACTGAATATTTGTTTGAAGTGCAAATTGGAAGCGGTTTTAATAAGTGGGTCAGGTTGATTATTTAAATCAACGTCAAAACTTGTCCACAACAAATCGCCTTCCATAAAAACTTCGTTAATATAGGCTAATTCCGGGGCATAAAAAGTCCCAACTGCCGTTTCAATCATATAGTTCAATTTGGCCGAATATTTGACTATGGCCGGTTGGTCTCGATAATACTCAAACTTGACAGGGTCTTTATTACAGCCGGAAAAACCGATGAAGCAAGCTAATAAAAGTAAGGGAAGATATTTTTTCATTTTGATAATTACTGATTCCATTGGTTGGGTATGCCTCCGTGTCCGCGTGCTTTTTCCGGTTTCTGTTCAAAGGGTTTAATAGTTCCCGAATGAATGTCGTACAAGCGTTTGGAAGTCTCCATCATGGCTTCGACCTGATATTTGTATGGCCGGTCTGTAACATCTATTAACCCGCAATTATAATTTTCGCCGTCATTAGTGCGTCCCATCAGGTCTTGGTCGCACCATTGGAAGTAAGCTGTGCCTATCAATCCCGGATGTGCATATCCCTGTTCGGTATAATAGCGGTAGGCTATGCCCCGTTGTTGCTGGTTTTCGACTTGCCACAGTGATTGTGCCATACCGCGGTCGACTGTTCCGAAGTGATATTCACCGATGATCATGGGCGTGTCGGTCAGACGTAGGGCACGGTCCATCATCGCTTTATCCGGCATCAGGTCATAACAGTTGAAACTGAGGATGTCGAAAGCATTGCGGCAAATCTCCATGAGCGATTCGTCTAATTCATTCAGGTTACCAAAGCGTATACCGAGGTTCAGATGGTTAGAGTCATATTTTCTCATCGTTGTCTTGACGGTTTGCAGGAAGATATTAAAAGTCTTGTGTATGAATTCTTTTTTACGTGCGGGCGTATCCCCTGCCTGCAGAAACTTCTGTAACTCAGTTTTGATAGGGCGGTCATTACCGGCAAGTATCAGGTCGCACAAGCGTGCTTCCTGTCCCAACCAGGAGGGTTCATTGCCCACGAAATAACCCAGTATCCATGGGTTGTCTTTATTACGGGGAAGGGATGCACTCATGGAGGCGTCCATTCTTTCGGCAAATTCGGGCGCATATACATCGGCAAGTCCCATCAGGTTGCCATCCATTGATAAGCCTCCTAATTGGGCGGTATAAGGCATCCGGTTCAAGCCTGAGACAGCGCCGCTTGACCAGTTAGCAATGGTATTCAAGCCCCATCGTTCCATTCTTTTGATGACCATGTCGTTAGATTTCTCGCGGAAGTTTTCTCCGTACCGGCGATAGAGGTTCCATGTACCGAAGCTGACTGAGCCGCCTCCGCGCGCCGGCGGATTAGTAACACGCGCGCTACTATCGCGGGTCGTTGCACCGCCACCACGGTTGGCAAAATTCCCGCCGCGGTTGCTACTGTCACGATTGGAGGTAAAGGCGCCTCCTCCCCTTGCATTGGCCTGTCTAAGCTCATCCGGAGGCAGTTCTTTGAGCCAGCTACCACGTCTTTCCAATTCTTTAAAATTGCCTCCACCGCCCGGGTTAACACAGTCAACGCCGTGTGATAGAAACAGATAGCCATCGGGGTCGACAAACCACCAGCGACCATCCACTTTTTCAATCCTGAAAAATCCGGTACCCTTGACTTGTTTCTGTTTGTAGCCGCCATAACGCGAGTAATTATATTCGAGCTTAGCGGAAGCCATTTCTTTGTCCTCAGCCGCCCATGCAGCTTTCAGTTGTTCAAGGGAACGAATTTTTTCAGGGTACTCGACTAAGTTATGTTGTCCAAACTCATCGACGACCGGTATATCGCCTAAATATTCATCTCCCGGATCATCCACTGCAAGGGTGATGTTACGAATCACCAATTCGGGATTGCCGATAGGTACGCGCATACGGATACCTATGGAATCGACGCCGTGAAGCTCGCCGCGACGACCGCCCAGATTAACCCACCCTGTATAACGGGGCTGGTTGTAAGTGGCAGCCAGGTCGATGCGGGCATCGGGCAGTCGGCGGTATAACCGTAAAGGAATAGCTAATTTATTCCATCCATTAGGAATATAACTCATCACACGCAGCTCATTATACCCGTAATCCGTAGTAAAACCTACATGAAAACGTTGTGCAGTAGTGATTTTAAACTCAAGCACTACAAAGTTGTAGTCATCCCAATTGCGGGGCAGAGTGGGGTTGATGTCTCGGATAGCAAATTTCTGTCCGGAGACTTCATGGTTGCTGTCAAACTTGACTTTAAAGCCTGCAGGCTCTGTCTTACATTGCATCATTGCCAATAGGGCAAGAAATGTCAAACACATTACTGAAAATCTCATATTATTATTATTTAAAAGTTTATATATCAATGAAAAAGAACATTTTTCCAATCATAGCCTTCCCATACGTCCTCTGTGTTCCAGAGGTCGGGGATAGCGCCGTGTCCGCGGGCGTTAAGCGGTGTTTTGGTGGTGGGGGGCATGTTGCCTGCGTGGATGGAATACAAGCGTTTGTGTGTTTCCATCATGGCTGCTACCTGCGGTTTGTAGGGTCTATCGGTAACGTCTACTATGCCGCAATTGTAGTTTTCGCCATCTATTGTACGTCCCATTAAGTCTTGGTCGTTCCATGTAAAATAGGCTGTTCCTATCAGTCCAGGGTGCGAATATCCCTGTTCTGTATAGTAACTGTAAGCCACCCCGCGGTCGGCCTGCGAGTTGACCTGCCACAGCGATTGCGCCCATCCGCGGTCGACAGTTCCGAAATGAAATTCACCAATGATCATAGGTAGGTCGGAAAGCCGAAGCGCACGATCCATCATCTCTTTGTTAGGAGCGAGGTCATAGCAGTTAAAACTGAGCACATCGAAGGCATCATGGCAAATTTTCATCATCGATTCGTCCAAAGAGTTCAGATTACCGAAGCGTATACCGAGAATCAGATGGTTGGGGTCGTACCGTTTCATCGTTGTTTTGACAGTTTGCAGGAAGATGTTAAAAGTCTTGTGTAGAAACTCTTTTTTACGTTCCGGCGTGTTTCCGTTTTGTAGAAACTTCACTAGTTCTGTTTTGATGGGTCTTTCTCTACCTGTCAGGATCATATCACAAAGCCTTACTTCGCTGTTGATCCAAGCCGGTTCATTTCCCACAAAATAGCCGATTATCCAGGGGTTATCTTTGTTTTGCGGAAGGGTTAAGCGCATGGTTGAATCCATTCGGGAGGCAAAGCCGGGTGCATAAACATCGGCGAGCCCCATCAGGTCGTCAGGCGCTTCAAACCCTCGCAGATAGAGCATGTGCGGTTTGGGGTTACCGGTCTGGGCAAAGTTGGATGAGCCGGTATTAACGCCCCATCTTTCCATACGTTTGACGTTTGTCACCGCATTTTGCTGGCTGTAATTTTCTCCGTAACGGCGGTAAAGGTTCCATGCTCCGAAGTTGATTGACCCTCCTCCACGGTTAGTTGCTCCGCCACGGTTTACTGCGCTACTGTCACGCGCTGCACCGCCCCCTCGATTTCCCATACCTCCCCCACGGTTTACGGCGCTACTGTCGCGCGCGCCGGCATTAAAGGCTCCGCCGCCGCCACGCTGGGCATTGGATTGCCTTATCTCATCGGGGGGCATCGCTTTGAGCCATCCTTCCCGTTGGTCTAAAAACTTAAAATTGCCCCCTCCACCCGAGTTACTGCCGTTGCCAATGGCAAGGAACACATAACCGTCTGGGTCGACAAACCACCAGCGTCCGTCAATTTTTTGCGTCCTGAAAAAACCGGCGCCTTTGACTTGTTTTTGTTTGTATCCTCCATACTTTGAATAATTATAGTCGGGCGCCGGACTTGCCAACTCTCTGTCTTCGGCAGCCCATTCCGCTTTCAACTGTTCAAGGGAACGGATTTTTTCAGGATAATCGACTAAGTTGTGTTGTCCGAACTCATCGACAACCGGTATATCGCCTAAATAATGATCGCCCGGATCATCTACTGCAAGGGTTATTTTGCGGATTTCAAATTCGGGATTACCGATAGGAACGCGCATCCGGATACCTATCGAATCAACGCCATGCAGCTCATTACGCTTTCCTCCCAGATTAATCCACCCTGTGTTACGAGGCTGGTTAAAAGTGCGCGCCAAGTCGAAACGGGCATCCGGTAAACTGCGATAGAACCTTAATGGTATAGCCAATGTGTTCCATCCATTGGCTAAATAGCTCATCACACGCAGTTCGTTGTAACCGTAATCGGTAGTAAATCCTACATGAAAACGTTGTGTCGTAGTGATTTTAAATTCTAACACCACAAAATTGTACCCGTCCCAATTGCGGGGCAGGTCGGGGTTGATGTCGCGGATGGCAAATTTCTTGCCGGATACTTCTTTGCTGCTGTCGAACTTAACAATAAATTCTTTCGGAGCAGACGTGCATTGCAGTACTAAAAACAGGCTGATAGCAGCCAAACAGATTGTAATTTTTTTCATAAGTAATTTAATAATTTTCAGGGTGTTACCTTTCCTCCTATAAATGAGGTTAAATATTTTTTATCGCTTGATGTCCATGCGCTTTGTCCGTGTTCGTTGATGATAAAACGTATCCCGCTGCCGGTAGCGGCACTTCCGGCAAAACGGGCGATGACCATATTCCGGAAAATGATACCCGGATTTTCAGGCGCTTCAATGGCATGGTTGAGAATTTTTACGGCGTTAGGGGTGTTGCTTACATAATAGACGCCCACACCGAGGGCGGTATGGTTTTGTACTTGGTTGCCAATTTTATAGCTTGCATAGCCCTGGTCTTCTTCTGCCGTGCCTCCATCGCGCATCCAAACCGATTGGTTAGGTGCATCGTAGGGCGTTTCGGATTGGTAAAAACACATCAGACCATGTTCGCCGTTCCAGATTGTTTGATACTCCATATAGTGTTCAACCATCAGGCCGTAAAGCGTCACGTAATCGCCTTCGACCACAACGCCGTTGCGTCCGTAGCTTGCGTTCCAGCCCACCTGCCCGCCGCTCCATGCCCAATTGTTTCGTGCCTGACCTGTTTCGGGATTGACCGTTCTGGCGCCGTCGAGCGTCCATTTGCCTTGTTCGTCTTTATAAAAACGCATCGTTTTTTCATACAGGTTACCGGTAAAACTGTGGTCGGCGCGCCAGAGCCAAAAGTTATCGCCAAACACATCGTTGGAGTTAATTACAAATGTCCTGTCTACCCGCACGCCGGAGCGGTATGTTCCGCCGCTACGGAAGAACAAATCAGCCAAACAGGTAGGGTTATTCGCATGACGTACAGCGGTTTTCTGCTGGCCTATTTCCATCAGGCTTTTTGAATCAGGTCCCGCTTCAAACAACAGACTGCTCACATTCACGCCTCCTACATCTGCAACCTTTATTGCAGTATCTGTGTTCATACGGGTAATGCATAAAGTAGCAAGGCCAAGACCCATGACAATCGTATTCGGTTTGGCGATGTGGAGTGGCGTATTGAGATAATAAATACCGGGGCTAAACAAGAGGTGTTTACCCGCAGAAAGGGCGGCATTCAACGTAACTTCCGTATCCCTGTCGGCGCGTGCGATATAGAACTTGTTTATGGGGATAAACTCCCCTTTTGTAGTTCCGTTTTTCCATGAATGGCCGACAACATCCCTGCCGGAAGCTGGTAAGAATACGCCATATCCTTTTTGGCTGTCGAAAATAACAAACGGTTTTTCGCGCAAAAAGCCCGTTTTTTCAACGTGGGTAACCCTCGCTTCCGGTTTAAGTTCTGGCAAGGCGCCTTCCGTTCCAACAAAGACCATGTTCATCTGACCACCGACAAAACTCTGAAACGAAGAATTGCGCGTGAACCATTGCTGCTGCCGCTCAACGCCTGCCGTATCCCTTGCCCATATAGTACCGCTCGCATGGCTGTCGGCTATCAAACCGCCCGACCCCCAGCCGCCGGTGGTGAGTAACAGGTCACCTTTAATAAACAGGCGGCGCATACTCGTCGCTTGCGATACGCAAAACAACGAGGTTGTATTAGCGGTAAAATTTTCTACCGTCCGCCAAAAGTTAGTTAGCATACTGCCGGTAAGCGGATGCTGTACGATTTCAAGTTTGCCGACTTCAACGTCCGTTGGCAGATATCCTAACCCGCCAATGGAAGTATAATAGCCTGCATGAACCGTAACGGCATCATACTTTCCGGGTAAGAACAGCATCGCATGACGGTCGGTACCAAACTCGTCCCATGCCGTCGTTTCATAGATGGTACTGATATAATTCTGTATATCCGTCTGACTGTCTTTACTTGAAAAAACTTTCACATTTGGGCCTAACGAACTGTGAAGGTAGCTAAACGGCTCTGTAGCAACAGTACCCGATTTGAACAAATAATAGCTTTCGGCGTCACTGGCTACGTAAGACCTGCCGCGAATGGTACCTGTTTTTTGGAACTCGCCGTCTAAGGAAACAGCTTGGTAGACGTCTAACGATTGGCGGCTGTTCCATGTAAAAGTCACTTTTCCTCGGTCGTAACTGACAGAATAATTCTCGATGGCGTCTTGTCCGCTATACATAAAAGCAGATAAGGCAAACATTATTAAATAGATACAAGAAAGTTTTTTCATAATAGAATGCTTTTTTCTTGTAATATCGTTACAAAAATTTTGCAAATGTATGTATTTTTTTTTAATGTTTCACCAAAATCTGCTGTTTTTTTCGGTCTATT
>Ga0209628_10003667_pt1 | contig 10854 bp, 8 predicted proteins | sample TergutCu122P4_FD_187285 | JGI IMG/M metagenome (GOLD analysis project Ga0209628, IMG submission 187285) | Cubitermes ugandensis P4 segment gut microbial communities from Kakamega Forest, Kenya - Cu122 P4 (SPAdes) (version 2) | ecosystem: Host-associated > Arthropoda: Insects > Digestive system >...
AGAGACTACCAAAGCAGGCACTGCGCTATAGACCAAAAGGACGAAGGAACCTAGGACGACCGAGGAAGAGATGGACTGACCAAATTCACCTTGAGGATTAAGGAACAGGCAACACACCTAACCCCCTTTTTTGATCATGATGATGATGATTATTATTATTCACATTTCAATTTCTAATGTGTTGTAATTCTGCTATGTGTATTATGATCTCATATTTTAAGGACAATTCTCATATATTGGTTCTACTCGTACTTTCAGATCTTCTCTAATATCTGGGTGTTAGATTCTTTCCCATTTTATTTACGTCTTAATAGTCTATAGAAATTTTGCTTATGCTGCATATTGTTTTACACCTTACTTAGTCCATGGCCAGCTTTGTGCTACATATGGGACAACAGGTCATGCCAAGTATCAGTGGCAAAGCTAGATGGTGAGTGATGTGGCCACCCCTGGCGACAGAGTACAAGGGGAGCAAAATGGAAATTTCTGGTGGCAAAGTTTGATTTTTGCATTCAACAAATCTTCAACCATGGAGCCAATTGAAAGGAAATCCAATAAATTATTGTGATTTGTTTAAACTAAAAATTTTTGTTAGGGAGGCCATTCTGATTACTTGCCCCATGTGCCAAAAAAACTAGCCTAGCTGTGCCACTGTTAAGTATTATGAAATTATAACTGAAAATTTATTATTTTTCCATCAGAAAGATTTTTTTGATGAATGGGTCAGTGGTGGATGCTGCTGTTGCGACTCTAATCTGCAATGGAATGGTGAACAGCCAGAGCATGGGGCTGGGTGGTGGGTTTTTGATGACACTGTACTTGCATGAGAGCCAAACAGCCATCACACTCAATGCAAGGGAATCTGCTCCTCTTCATTCTAATGCTGATATGTATCATGAAGACAGCGAGAAGTCAATGTTTGGTAAGTACCTTCAAACTAAATATATCAAGGAATGCCAAATACAATAATGACTTTGTTCTTTCACTAATCCTGCAATACCCAGGTTGTATCTGTGGGACTCTATCCACATATTAAGATTTTTGCTGATTAACAATATATTAATGAGAATAAAGTACTACAAATCTTTCCTGATGTATTTTACATAGTCCCTTTTTTTCATAGAGTTCAGGACAGAACCAGATATACTGATAGTGTGTGTGTATACATAACACAAAGGAACAAATGCATAAGCTCTCCAGAGTGTGATTCCTTGTTAAAAGAAATAATTCACAAGTATTATACAATATGAGTTCTGAGACATTCAGTTTTTAAGATTAATCTCGCTGCCAGATGGGTAACACACTTCTCAAAAGTGTTACTTGCCTTCAGGACCAAGTGCATTGTTAGGTGTACTCAAGGCACATGTTGTACAGCAGGGTTTAGTTATGATAGAATAGTCATGGAATACACACATGCTGAATTCTACATCATGTTCATTCATTCATTCATTCATTCATTCATTTATTTCACATTCCATTGATCTTATACAGACATGGAAATAGTCATGTATACATTTAGCATTATAAATAAAGGAAGTATACATAAGTTGTGCCTTATTGTAGTGTCATAGGATAGCTACATTAACAATTAAAGTACTATGATTAAAGTAAGTACAAGTAATAATATGAATAAAGTTACTATTATGGTTAATTATATATTAAAATATTCCTCCAGACTGTAAAAGGAATTATGTAAGAGGTATCTTTTTAAAGCTAGCTTAAATTTATTCTTATCATCAGACAAATCCTTGATGGCTGTTGGTAAATGATTGTACATCTTAATTCCTGAGTAATAGACGCCCTTTTGGTATACTGTCAAGTTTGCTGTAGGTACGTACAGATCAAAAGTTTGCCTTCTATTGATTTTATGTACTTGTAAGTTAGACAGAAATTGGTCTTTATTTTTAGTAACAAATAAAAGTAGTGAATATATATATTGGGACTGAATTGGAAGGATTTTTAAGTCCTTAAATAGTTGCCAACAAGAGGCATTCCTACTTGAATTCATAACTATTCTGATTATTCTTTTCTGAATTTTAAATATGTCTTCACTATAAGATGAGTTCCCCCAAAATATAATTCCATCAGAAATAATTGAGTGAGCATACAAAAGATATGTACTTCTCAGCACATCTAGGGACATAAACGGCTTAATCGATCTGAGGGCATAACTAGCCTTATTCAGTCTAGATGTTAGTTCACCAATATGATCATATGCAGGTATGTGCACTACATTGGCCTGTTTATTCCATCCATTTGCTGATTCCACTTTTACAGGGTCACTGAACAGTTTACGGTGATCTGAGTTTGTTAAAAATACTATGCTTTTTTAGAACCCAAAATCCATAAAAATTTTCACAAAACCCTGCCATTTATTTATTCTGAGCTGTGTGAATTGAGTCCAAATAGCCTTAATTTATCTAAGATCAATTACAATTTTGTAGTCCTGTGTTCTTTCTTCTTATGTGGTTTCCCTACCAAAATTTCTTATATACAGCTCTTATTTGTACCATGCATTCTACATTTCTTTTTCACTTTATCCGCCTCTATTTGATCATTCTAAGAATATGGTGTTAAGAGTAGAATTTATGAAGTTCTTTATCATGTAATTTTCTCACTTCCTGTGTCAAAATATCTTCCTTAGCATTTTGTATTCTTATACCAAACATCTTTGCACTTCTGTAAGAGTCACAAAGTTTCATACATGTATAAAACAATAGGTAACATATTTTCATACTTTAAATTGTTTCCTGTTTTGTGTCAGACCAAAGAGACAAATACCCTGGACTGAAAATATTCTCTAAGTTCTGATGTACATTGAAAGCTTAATGTAATGTTTATTTGGAGAGAAGTGCATCTGTGGATCTGAATGCTAAACTGATAAAAGAAAATTACTGGAAGAAATTTAACGCTGGCGTTATTGACTCAGTATTATTGAGAAGGAAACTTTAAATGACAAACATTCAATTAGTATTCCATTGTGTATAACTTTATTAGTGAGTGTGTTACAGTAAATGACAAGTGCTTGAATAGCAAAATTTAAATGGCTAATATCTATGCAACCTTCAACAACTTATGTGTAACAGGTGCGATGGCAGTTGGAGTGCCAGGAGAGCTGAAGGGGTACTGGGAGGCTCACCAGAGATATGGCTGGCTACCATGGGAGCAAGTGATAAAGCCAACAATTAACATCTGTGAAGAGGGTTACATCATGAACAAGCATCAGTCAGACTCCATTGGCATAAGGGCTGAACTTATTCGGAAGGACCCCATACTCAGGTCTCAAAACAGAGACATAAATATAACAAAAATAAAGCCCCAGTCATCCTGATAGATCAGCTTCAGCCTTAAGGTGCTTCACTGCATTGAGTTATCCCTGTTCCTCAGCATCTAATAGGTCAGCTACAGCCTTGAGGTTCAGTCATCCCCAAAGCCAGTGTGGACATGTGGCAATTAAAAGCTAACGCCTGTTCTTGCTGGAAAGAGGCTGTGAAACAGTAGACCCTTGATGTAGCTATTTTATAAGGAGCAGGGCAATACATTAAACCCAAATGTCTGTTGCTTGTGAAAGTGTATTTAAAAAAACCCTTAAAAATAACCCCATATTACGAGAAAATTTTGTATTTAAAACATCAAAATTTGCATAGGGACTGTAATGCAGCATGTTTGTATATGTACAGTATTTAAAATGATCCAGGAAATTGTAATAATAGTGCCAATAGCTGCTCCTTGACCACACTATAAGCAGCTTTTTTCTAAAGAGCTTAGTCTGTTTGGTAGACGCACTGAGAGCTTCATGGACTGTGTGCCAAGCCTTCTGAAAATCACCAGAGCCAACTATAAGTTACTTTAAATTGGATTTCTATATGCTTTGCTATTGCGTTCACAGCAGATTCATCTCTACTGCATGAACGTTGCTGTAAACAACATCATCACAGCTTCACCTACATTTACTTGTTTTGCTGCCGTCAATTGTTTCATTGGGCCACCTTTTGTATAAGAATTAGTACCTTCCATATCAACAGATAATGGATATTCCTGAAGAACTGACTTTCATTTTCAAACATCAGACACCACTTTTCTTTTCACCCCATAGTCCATGCATATGGCTGCCATGCTTACACCAGATTCTAGCTTTTCAGTTAACTGTAGGTTTTAATTTACACTTAAACACACTCAAGATTTCCCATCCATTTTTTGGGCCTCATACTTGTTCACTTTAATGCAGAAAAAGGTTTCCAAAATTCTGCAGTAACATCTGCTGACTGAAGACAAAGACTCAGATTATATCAAGAAAAACACCATCTCATCTTCTCTGTTCAGAGGTGTCAGATGAGATTCATCAGTATGTAAAGAAATAGTCTTTATGAAAAGAGCATTGCCAACAGATTTTATGAAAAGGAATGGGGAAAAGTACAAATTCTTGTCACAACTGGTGAATGTTTGCTGGACTTTTCGGGTCTGTACTGGACTGGTCCAGTATTTGCATAAGAAGTCTTGCTCCAAAATTTGTTCTGTTAAATCTAGTATCTTCTGCATCAGATCTGTTAAATCAAGGGAGTACTGTAATTCAATGCACGGCCAGTTACTGCATAACTAAGCTAGCCTGTGTCCAGATATGTGTACTGTAGAAGTGGAATTATGTCTCATTTGAAGAAAGAAATACACACAGTACAGGTGTAATGGGTGGTTTTATTACTGGATTATAATTTTAAATATAACAGTGATGCCTGCAGATTTCAAGACAAGTAAGGTGAATCACGCTACACACAGTCATCAGTTCATGCAAAAAGAGAGAGAGAGAGAGAGAGAGGGAGAATAGTACCACAGCTATGTGGTTGAATGGAAAACACAGCCTTTTCATTTGCCACACAATTATGCAAAATAAAAAGTGAAAGATGATAACATAGATTTAAGAATGCACAAACTACTGGATTTTAAGGAAACTGGTCTCAATGATGTGAATGGCACTGAACTAAAGATATGGTTGCATGACACACTCTTCTTTCAATGATGCTGAACCACTGTACACTGCGTTTACCAGTTACTGTTGCTCAGGGTATTCAAACACCAAACTGAGGAAAACGTTAAGTACAGGTAATTTAGGACTGATGAAATATGTTTCAGACCGTAGAAAATTAACACCAAATGAGGAAATTAGGAAACTGTAGGTTAGAAAATTTTCATTCTTTCTGATTTGCCTTTTTGTTTTTGCAGGAAATTGTTTGTTAATCCTGAGACTGGTGAGTTCTTCCGATATGGAGAACGGATCAGACCAAAAGAATTTTGTGAAACACTTAAAATGATTGCCATGCATGGTGGAAATTATTTATATAACGGAACTCTCGCCAAAATATTTGTCTCTGATATCCAGCAAATGGGTGGAATTATTACAGAAGAGGACATGGCTAATTACAGGTACATGGTAACTAAATAATTCATGGTAAATCTTTTTTGTAATGTTGATGGTTATTCAGCTGATAAAAACGTTTCTCATGTTAAGGGAGCCACAGCTTCAGTATTATGTTAACAACATACCACCACTGGAACCTATCCTAAGCCAGTTTAATCCACACGTATTAATATTGCATTTATTTAAGAATTCAGCCCTATTATACATAAATCTCACACAGTAACATACCTGTTTTTTGCTGGTACCTGAAAAAATTCTGCAGTTTCCACTATGTCGCCCTTTGTGGCGATTTTAGGAACACACCCCATTAACAAACAAGGGATTACTGCAGGGATGAACATATCTTGGGGGATGGTTGCAAGGGCAGCTAAATTTTGTACAGTGATGTGTAATATTTACTGGGCCCTCAGTATTGAACTTGCTTCATGTAAATCTTCTGGCACCTAGAATTTTAAAGTGACACAAACATTTTTGGATACTTTGTGTGGCCCTGGCGTGTGTTACTGTCAAACAGACATTGTATTCATATTAGTATTAATATTAATATTAGTATTTGTGATGGGTTGGACATGTATTTTTGGTTGGTGGTAAAAAATGCAGGAAAAAGTTTGGTGAAGAAACTTCTTAGAAACTGAACTTTAGGGCAGCAGAGTTGGAGATGGGGAAACTGCATTAAAATGGATTCTAGGGAAAAAGTCAGTGAATGTGACCTGGAATGGCATAGGATAGAATTCATTGGAAGACTTTTTTGATGGCCTTGATGAATCTTTGAATTTCATAATAGAATAATTTTCAATGTACTGGTGAAAACTCTGTACCAGGGAGGGAATTAATTACTGTCCATGTGATGTTGCTGTACTTGCTAATGTGGCTTAGTGTATTCTTTAGGTGACTGTTGTGACTTTTACAGGGTGAAATGGGATGAACCTGTCAGAGTAAATCTCCGAGACAAAATGACGCTATTCAGTACTCCACCTCCAGGTAGCGGTATTCTCCTTGGTTTCATCCTCAACATCCTTGATGGCTATAATTTCACTTCAGAGAGTATCAAGGATATCAACAGTACAATTTTGACATATCATCGTATCATTGAAGCATTCAAATTTGCTTACGCAAGAAGGACTGAACTAGGAGATGGAGACTTTGTGAATGTTACAGGTGTAAGTGTTTTGGTGATTTTATGTGATAGCTTCATGTTGTAAATGGGACATTACACAATCTGTTCCATGATGTAAAGTCAAATGTTTCGTCTAGTTCAGGGAATGTCATACTAATTCAAAAATAAAAAATAATCATTTTCAGTATGCCCAATACTGGAGGAGGTATAGACATTAAAAAATTTTAACAGAAAGGACATGGAAAGCAATTTTACTGTTCTGCAGTTTTTATTGGAGCAGTATGTTACTACAGTAATTTCTCAGTGGCCAGCAACTTCTCAGTTTCAAGTTATCTATTTTTTAGAAGAGAACTAATTGGTCTGAAAAACATATACTGTAATTTCTGAACTACACTGTGGCATTAAAGGTTCGGCCTTTTACCCCTTTTACAGTTTGCAGTTGCTTGCGTATTGAAGGCTTTTCATTTGCATCCATCTGCATCATGCTGGTGATCATGGTGGCCAGATTTGCAGCCATCACTGACTGACAACCAGTAATCTTCTATTCACATGTTTAAGAGTTTTTTGTAGTTAGCATAATGGCTTGTGGGTTCATTGAGATATTCTACAAACGAAGGTGGCATTGTCCAGCATTTTGATCTTGTCATTTTGTTGCTGTATCAGATGCATTGTCAGTGTCCTCAGGAATCATCCTTCTCTTGGCAGTACTTTTGCTTGTATAAATATAACTTCAGTCATGTATTCACTGATTTTGGAATCATCCTTTCTGCTTTCAGAAAGCTGCCATTGCAGAATTGTAATCAGAATGGCTCTCTGCATATTCTCCATTAGTATGTAAGTAGGTATATTTTGAACAGTGTCACTTATTCAGCATAGTGCCTCTGCCAATGACTGCAGAATTGTGGTTTGTTTGCCAGCAGGACCAAGAATGTTTTTTTATAAGCATCCAGACAGGTTCTGGGGTCCACTCAGCCTCTGATTGAATAGGTAATGAGGACGGTTTCTTCAGGAATAAAGCAGGTGGGGTGTGAAGTTGATCACTTTCCACCATCCAGTGCCAAAGCTAGGAGTATGTGGAGCTATGCATCCAGTACCACATATGTCTTCATGGCAAGAAGAGGGATAAACCTGCAAGATTTCAGACCTGCAGCCACGTGTAGTTGAGACCTTTGCTCTTCTGGGATTTCCCACAGTGTAGGTTGGTAGACCAATGTTTCAAGAGAGCCTGCTGGTGTCATCTTTAAGGGTCAGGCAGTCACAGAGGAATTGTTCTTGGACTGCTTGTTGCTTCAAGATGAGACCAAAAGACTGTCCCAAAATGTCAGTAACAAACTACCAACCTACACTGCATAACATCCGAGAAGAGCAAAAGCCTTGGGGACAATCCTTCTTGACTCACAGTAACACATGAACTGTTAAAATAGGGTAACTCTAATTGTGTATTGAGTGAATATGAGTAAAGCTGTCAACCCAAGTGTTACCCAGTGTGTGCTCATTGTTAACTTCTTGCATGTAGATATTCTTACCTTACTAACTTAAATGTCCATAGCTCATTTAGTGTTGAGAATAAACAAAGTAATTAGGGTACTCTTTATTTTTGGTGTTGGCCTGTGGCCACTTGCTTGCTGGGATTGGGGGTTTGAATCCTCCCGGGGGCATGGATGTCTGTCTCGTGTGAGTATTGTGTGTTCAGTTAGGGGTCTCTGTGTTGGGCATATCACTGGTTCACAGGAGTCCTACCGACTGTGGTGTTCCTGAGTGTGATCATGAAGCCTCGATAATGAGGAGGCTTGGCCTACTAGGATCTCTCATGCCATGATACAAAAATGTTTTATTTTTCACTTGCAGTGACCTTCCTTGAACTTTGATGAAGAACCAAGTAGAGTCTGTTGTGAATGCAGTCTGCTTGTGGTTTGTGACTGCACTGTCACTCTTCCCTGCCCTGTCATAGCCTCAATTCTTCATTTGGAATTGTTTGCTTTATTTACAGTTGTTGCACACATTGCAATCCAAACATTACGGTAATAAAATTCGGCAGAATATAAATGACAGTAGAACTTACACGGATCCTGCGCATTATGGTGCAGTACATTACAGTGTGGATGACCATGGAACAGCTCATGTTTCTATCATAGCCCCAAATGGAGATGCTGCTTCCATCACTAGTAGTGTAAATCTTTAGTAAGTAAATATTTAAACTCTGGAATTAAATTAAACTAAATTAGTTTTCACCTGTAACTGTCTGAGACCCTATGATTGAGATGACAATAAATTTCAAGGGGTTAACCCTATGAAGATTCTTTTGAGTCTGGTAGGTAATTGATGTAACTACATGTTAGAGCTGTTTTCTTAAAGTGCAGTGGTTCTGTGCATGTGATATGATTATAATTTCTAACATTGCCTGTGTTGTTTTAATATTCTGTATAGTGGCTTACTAAATCTGCAGTGTCACATTCTATAAAGAAGAAACTGAGGAACATTTAAATGCGAAGAACTTGCAAAGAATATCCTCCCCATAGTCCCTTCTCTGTCCTCTTCCCTTCCTGAATTCCACTTGTTAGGTTTAACCTGCTTTGGCAATACAGTTATATTTTTAATGGCCTCTGCATGTCCTTAAAATCTTCACATTTGTAGTGAAGGGCAGTTTTTAGGATTCTCTTACCGTGGGTTAACTATTTGTTTTGTATAATTGTGCATCCTTATATTAAAAAATAAATATATGTATGTATGTGCTGCTTTTTGTGTAACATACATAGTTTCATCTAGTATAATCATTGACATGTCTAAAAAATTCAGGACCCACTGAAATGTTAATATTGTTGTTCTTCATAACACAAATTCACAAGATATACACCTCGTATATGTGTTAAAATATTGATCGTGGATAATTTCTATGTGTTATTGTTGGATCCCTGTGTACAGAAATGTGTTGTCTGTTGCTGCAACTAGCACTGAGTAGTATGGTACTTGAACTCTTTTCTGGGGAAAATGGTGAAGTACAGCTTGTTAGTTGTTTAAAAATATGGCAGTAAGGCAGCTAAAATGTGACAGTTACTTACTCTGCAGTTAATTGTGTTTCTGATAGAGTGGGTCTTGTATGACAAATTCCTTCCCAATCTTATTCATTTTCTCTGCATCCTACACATAGTAATGTTAATTTTAATCTTAATTAGTGGGTCTACCTACCTAACTCAGAGTCACAAATCATGGTCAAGACAGAATCCCTTGGTTTCACCCTTTAGTGAATTTGTTCTGGATGCCTTCCCAATTGGCACCAGATTTTACCCACTCACACTTCCAAATTTTGTGTACCTGAGGACTTACAGCCAGAGATAAATTCTGTTATAAGAAAAGGAGGACAATACAGAAACTGTTTCAACTTTGCCCGGATGAGCTAAACTTATAGTTTCTGAACATTTTTAGCCTAAAACTTGATCATAAGCCAGGAAAAAAATATTCATATAAAAATTGTTTCAGCTTTGGAGCAGGGATAACATCACATAGAACTGGGATAATACTCAACAGTGGCATGAATGACTTTTCAATTCCAAAGACAAAGAACTATTTTGGAATACCCTTTTCCATCAGCAAATATTATCAAACCAGGCAAGCGTGCGGTTTCATCAATGTGCCCATCTATCATCGTGAACAGAGATGGAGATGTGCGATTAGTCATCGGTGCCTCAGGAGGAACAAAGATAACAACAGCTGTAGCTTATGTAAGAATATGAAACTCATAAACATTATGAAAATATGAAAGAATTTTGTAAAACCGACAACTGAAAATGAACAAAGCATAAGCAGAATTATAAAGTATAGTTATATTTTAATACCGTCTAAAAACACAACATACAAATATCAGCAAATTAACAATATTTTAGAATTTTAGCAACATGTTTCAGTTGTAAAAAGCCATCATCAGGCCAAAATAGAACAATGTCTAGGTACAATGAAGGTGTGCACTCTGTGGGATCCCTTATCACTTACAATCGTTGGTACATTAAAAGTCATATGGTGGCTGATATTAAAAGAAGAAATTCTCAAATTAATAAGTTAAAATTTTAACTTACTAATTTGAGACTTTCTTCTTTTAATATCAGCCACCATATCACTTTTAATGTACCAATGATTGTAAATGATAAGGGATCCCACAGAGTGCACACCTTCATTGTACCTAGACATTGTTCTATTTTGGCCAGATGAAGGCTTTTTACAGCTGAAACATGTTGCCAAAATTCTAAAATATTGTTAATTTGCTGATATTTATAAGTTGTGTTTTTAGACGGTATTAAAATATAACTATATTATTGCAACACAACGGGAT
>Ga0209628_10003668_pt1 | contig 10853 bp, 8 predicted proteins | sample TergutCu122P4_FD_187285 | JGI IMG/M metagenome (GOLD analysis project Ga0209628, IMG submission 187285) | Cubitermes ugandensis P4 segment gut microbial communities from Kakamega Forest, Kenya - Cu122 P4 (SPAdes) (version 2) | ecosystem: Host-associated > Arthropoda: Insects > Digestive system >...
AATTCAAAAGATTTCGTATATGATTCAAAATCAAAAGGCAAAAACAAGAAAAATATACAGGCGGGATTGACCGAAGATAACAATTCTAATTTTAAATCAAAGTTTTCTAATCCTGTTTTTAAAGAATATTCTCTGGAAAAAATCACGGAACCGTACATAGACAGTTTCACGTCCACGAACCGTTTTTTTGTTATAATCGACGATGTGACAGTCGGCGTCGCTTTTTCTACCAATTCGAGAAAGCAAAAACTTTTCGCTTTTCTTGAAATCATGAAACGAATAAAAGAAGGCAAAGAAGTGACCGCCGACGATTCGATATTCGAGCAGTTTCATATTTTCTGCCCGACATGCGGGAGAAGATATGAAAACCAGCACAGAAAGATCTGCATGAACTGCGTCGATAAAAACATGCTTTTCACAAGGCTTTTCAAATATTTCGACAAGCATATACACCGCCTTATAATCGTATTTATTACCCTTTTGGCGACTGCGGGGATTTCGCTCGTAAGCCCTATAATCCACGGACGTATTTTTGTCGACGTCGTGATAAAAAAAGACCCGGACGGATTTGAAATGTTTAAATTTTTATGCGGAAATATCGTCCTGTTTGTTTTTATGCTTTTTGCGATTAATATGTTCAGTCTGCTGATCCAGATTATCCGTTCGCGGTCAGTGAATAAAATGTCGATAGCAGTCACGCAAAAAATGAAAAACGATATGTTTTCGGCTATGCAGAAATTATCCCTGGCTTATTTTAACAACAATCAAACCGGACGCCTCATGAACCGGATCAATTCGGACCCGGAAGTCATAAGAAACTTTTACACGGATATTATTCCGAGTTTTATCATAAATATCATAACTTTTATCGGCGTGACGGTTTTTATGGTCATCATGAACTGGAAGCTGACGCTTATCGTTTTTATTCCGGTGCCGATTATCATATGGATTTTCCAAACACAGCTGCCGAAATTTTGGAGAATGTTATCGAAACGCTGGAGAAGATCGTCGTCTTTAAACAGCGTTTTGGGCGATTCTTTAAACAATATCAGGGTTGTCAAGGCATTCGCGAAAGAAGTTGAGGAAAGCAACCGGTTCAGAAAATACAGCGAGAAATTATATGACGCCGATTTAAAAGTAAATATCACGCGTTTGACGATATTCCCGGTCGTTTCGCTTTTGATGGGTATCACCGGGACGTTAATCTGGGGATTCGGCGGCGCGCTCGTTATCAATACAAATCATTTTCTTCACGGGCTTCTTGAAAATTATAACGGCGTTCTCATGACGTACGGGCAATTATTGACTTACATGAATTACATAGCCATGATTTTCGCGCCTTTGCAGTTTTTCACGTCTTTGGCCGACCAAGTGACTGAAATGACAAACTCCGCGCAGAGAATGTTCGAAGTTTTGGATACGCCGAGGGATATCGTCGATACTCAGAATCCGGTCAAGATTGATAATATACAGGGCGATATCGAATTTGACAACGTTTGTTTTCATTATCTCGCGAACCGCCCGATTTTAAAAAACATGACTTTTAAAATCAAGCCGGGCGATTATATCGGACTGGTCGGACACACGGGGGCGGGGAAGTCAACGATCGCGAATCTGATAACCCGAATGTATGACGTTATCAGCGGCTCGATCAAAATCGACGGAAATAATATAAAAGACATAGAAATCCAGACTTTGAGAAAAAATATCGCGATCGTTTCACAAGAAATATTTATTTTCAGAGGAACAGTCGCGGAAAATATAAAATACGCCAAACCCGACGCGACAATAGAAGAAATCATAGCGGCGTCAAAAGCCGCGAACGCGCATGATTTTATCGTCAACATGCCGGAGGGGTATGAAACGATCGTCGGGACGGGCAGCCGTTCGATGTCGGGCGGGGAACAACAGAGGATATCGATCGCGCGCGCGCTTTTGCTTGACCCGAAGATATTAATATTGGACGAAGCGACTGCGGCGATGGATACCGATACCGAAAGGCAAATTCAAGAAGCGATCAACATTCTCGTAAAAGGACGGACAACGATCGTTATCGCGCACAGGCTTTCAACTTTAAAAGAGTGCAATTATCTTTTCGCGATTGAAAACGGCGAAATAGCCGAAAGCGGGGATCATGTGGATTTGATCAAACAAAAAGGCATATATTATAAATTATATAAATTGCAAAGCGACGCCATGAAACGCGTTATCGCGGGAGAGTAGAAACGGAATCAATTTCCGCTCCTACGATAAATTTAGAAAATTTTAGAAAATAAACGAAAGGATTTTATCATGAAATTTATACAAAACGGGCAATTTGCTTTATATGTAGAAAAAATATTATCGGGAAAAGATTATTACAGAGATTATATCAATCAAAAAATAGATTCCAACCAGTTTTATAATGCGATGAAATCGGACGAAAGTCTTGCAGATGTCGCGGGGTTTCATGAATATAATTACAAACATATATCGCTGATGCCGCCTGACGATAAAATGCCGGCTGAAAAAATCATCGGATATCTCGTAAATAATAATATTATTAAATCAAGCGAAAATATGTACGACGGATTTGACGAATACAGGAAATGGATCCGCGAAAATTACGACCACGGCGAAAATGTCACGTTTATTTATCCCGAAGATGAAAAATTATTATATGCCGTTGCGAAACTTACGCAACCAAAAAATGTTTTTATCGGAGGATCGTATTACGGCTATTTTATCATATGGGCGATGAAAACGATAAAAGAAAATAACGGTAAAGTTGTTTTGTCGGATGTTGACGGCGAAGTTTGTGAACTGGCAAAAAAGAATTTCGATAAACTTGGATTCGGGGATATCACGGAAGTATGCTGCGAGAACGCGGAAATTCTTTTGAAAAACCGAACGGAGCCTATTGATATGCTGATCCTTGACGCAACCGGCAGACATGACGATCCCCGTCCGGAATACAGGGGAAAACGGATATACGGCGCGTTGCTGAGAGAAGCGAAACATCTTTTGTCGAAAGGCTCTGTGATTGTCATACACAACATGGAACCGGAAAACCCCGAAATGAAAATGCTTGTCGATGAATTGCGATCGATCAACGCAGTCGGCGAAAATTACGATACTTACAACGGTTTGGGCGTTTATATTTTAGTTTAAAGAGGGTGAATTTATTATGGCGGAAGAAAAAAAAGATGAATTATTTGAGAACGAACGAAAATCTATTGCATTGACGCCTAAGAACGCGGTTTTCAAACGTTCGGCCGGCGGATTGATAAGCCTTGAATTAACCGTTCCCGGCGAAATTGTAGGGGACGCACCCCTGGGCGTCCCGCAAAATAAAACAGAGACTTTTGAGAGAATCGTTATATTCAGGTGTTTTCCCATCACGAACCCAGACGAATTTTTATCGGTCAGGGAACCGGATTCGAAAAAAATGGGCAGGGGAAAAGAAATCGGCATGATCCGGTACATGAAAGATTTCCCCGAAGAACAACAGAAATTGTTTCTTGAAGAACTTGACAGGAGATATTTTTCGCCGGAAATCACGAAAATAATTTCGGTCAAAGACAAATTCGGCTATTTGTATTGGGAAACTGAAACAAACGCGGGCAATATGACGTTTATATTAAACAACCCGTTTTCGAATATCAGAACATTAGAAGACGGCCGGATATTCATACACGATATAGACGGCAACAGTTTCCAAATAAAGGACCCGTCGAAACTCGATCCCAACAGTTTTAAAAAGATAGAGATATATGTGTAATTAAAGGTATAATTATTTATGAAACTATTATACGATATGCCGCAATCTGATTTGGAAATTTTCCAAAAATCAAGCGAAGGCGAAAAATTGATGTACTGTCTGCCGTTTAATATGCTTGACGGGAAATTCGTGAAAGGGTTTATGGCGTTCACAAACAAAAAAATGTATAAGATATTAAACGGCGAATTGATCGGGGTTTTCGATATTATCGGTTCGTCGGATTTTAAAACCGAAGTCATGTACGGGAGCGGCGGGTTTTACGCGAGAATCGACGGCAATATCACTTTGATCTGCCAGTTTGTCGTGGGGCGAAATCTGCCGAGATATGCCGTTATGGTCAAAGCTTGCGAAATTCTGTCCGAAACTTTAAACGAAGAACCGCTCGTAAACGACAGCCCCGAAAGATTCTGCCCCGATTGCGGCAGGCCGTTTCTTTACGGATCGACGATATGCCCGTTCTGCATGAAAAAATTAGACGTTTATATCAAACTCTGGGCTATGACAAAAGGTTTGCGGTTTATGATGTTTTTTCCGTTTATTGTGGCGACGATCGGGATATTGGCGTCGTTTTTGATGCCTTTGTTTAACCGGTATATCACGGACACGTATTTATATTTAAGACCGGAACTTGAAAGCGAAGAAATAATAAAATGGTTGGAACCGCAGTCATTCTGGGGATTCAACCCGATTTGGGGATTTTTCTGGCTTGTCGCGGTTTTAGTCGCGATCGATTTGTTCCAGAGGGCGCTCAGCGTCGTAGAAAACAGGCTGCTCGCTTTGGCTTCGGGAAAATTTCTTTTGATGTTAAGAACGCTGTTATACGAAAAAATCCAAACGTTATCTCTATCGTCTATCAACAGGCGTTCGACAGGGGACTTGATGAACCGGGTATCAAACGACACTTCTGTCATGCAGCATTTTATAATCCGCGAATTTCCCGGTATATTCAGACAGATCGTATCGCTCCCCGTCGCCGTGATCGTTTTATTCGCAATGAATTGGCGGATCGCATTATTCGTGATCGTTCCCATTCCGTTTGGTATATTTATAATGACGCGGTTCTGGGATTATATATATAATAAAGACAGGAAAATATGGATGACGGGTACGCGCATGTATTATTTATTGCAGGATATATTAAACGGCATACGCGTTGTGAAAAGTTTCGGGCAGGAAGATAAAGAAATAGAAAAATTCAACGGGGTTTCTACGGAAGTCGCGAATCAATCAGAAAAATTAAGCCGTATATATTCGACTGTCTGGCCTTTTATCACGACTTTTATACACATGGGTTTTTATTTTATTATCTGGTATGCGGGTTCAATAGTCATAAAAGACAGGATAACCCTCGGCGAATATAATCAATATTTTGCGTATGCTAATATAGTATACGGCCCGCTTATATCTCTCGCGAATATACCGCACAGCATATCGTATTTTTTGACTTCGTCGAGCAAAGTTTTCGAAATACTCGAGGAAACGCCGGAAATCCTCGATATAAATTTGCCGATCGATATAAAAATCGAAGGCGATATTTCGATAACAAAAGCCACGTTCGGGTATCAGAGTTATAATCCGGTTTTGGAAAATATCAATCTTGAAATCAAATCCGGCGAAATGATCGGATTGGTCGGACATTCTGGTTCGGGGAAAACGACATTGATTAATCTTTTGATGAGATTATACGATGTGAACGAAGGCGAGATTTTGATCGACGGCGTGAATATCAAAGATATTTCGCAGGAAGCATTGAGAAGTCAGATCGGCGTTGTATTACAGGAAACGCATTTGTTTACGGGAACGGTGAGGGAAAACATCAGATATTCAAAGCCATTCGCCACAGACGAAGAAGTGATCGAAGCGGCGCGAATCGCGAACGCGCATGATTTTATAGTCAATCTGCCTGAGGGGTATAATACGTTAGTCGGGGAAAAAGGCTATTCGATGTCGGGGGGCGAACGCCAGAGGGTCGCGATCGCGCGGGCGGTTATACATAACCCGCGGATCCTGATACTTGACGAGGCGACGGCGTCTCTTGACACGGAAACCGAAAAAATGATTCAGGACGCATTGAACAGACTGTCTGAAAACAGGACGACGATCGCAATCGCCCACAGGCTTTCAACTCTCAGGAACGCCGACAAACTTTTGGTTTTGGATAAAGGCAAAGTCGCGGAATTCGGCACGCATAACGAATTATTGGATCAAAAAGGCATATACTATAAATTAGTAATGGCTCAAAGGGAAATGGCTCACCAGATCGTCGGAGAAGAAGACGATGAACCCGCGTGATAAAATTTCAGAACACATTTAATATAAACAAAATAAAATATTTTATAGGAGATTAAAATAACATGAATGAATTAAAAAAAATAGCGAGAGTCGCGGCGGTGCATGATATGTGCGGATTCGGGAAATGCTCGCTTGCTACCGCGCTTCCGGTTATATCCGCTTGCGGGGTTGAAGTTTCGCCTGTCCCGACCGGAATCTTTTCGGCAAATACAAATTTCCCGAATTATCAATTTACGGATTTTACGGCGCAAATGCCCGGCTTTATCAATCATTTAAAAGAATGCGGGGTTACGTTTGACGCGGTGTACAGCGGTTTTTTGGGTTCGGCGGAACAAATCGGGTATATCAAAGAACTGGTAAAAATTTTTTCGCCGAATTATGTGATCATAGACCCGGTAATGGGAGACAACGGAATGGTATATAAATTTTATACCCCCGAAATGTGCGAAAATATGAAAAGTTTGGTCGAAATCGCGGATATTGCGACGCCTAATTTGACCGAGGCCTGCACTTTGACGGGCGAAGATTATAATAAAACGGATACAAGTTATGACGGAATAAAAGTTTTGGCGCAAAAAGTCGCCGATATCGGAGCAAAAAATGTCGTGATTACCGGGATCGAAAGAGGGGATAAACTGTATAATTGCATTTTAACGGAAAACGGGGATTATACAGAACGGGAAATCGAATTGCTGCCGTTTAGAATGCACGGAACGGGGGATTTGTTTTCGAGCGTTTTGACGGGGGGGATTTTATCCGGACACAACTTGGTCGAATCGGTTGACAGCGCGGCTTTATTTGTATATGAAGTAATGCGATTCAGTCAGACAGTAGAAAATTTCCATGATCGCGGCGCATGTTTCGAGCCGTTTTTATATAGGCTGAGAAACGGGATTTGCGAATAATTTATAAAAATATTATTACAGAGGTGTGCATTTATGGGTTATAAAACGATAAATCCGAAAGAATTACAGGGGAATGTTTTTGAATGGATCGACAACAAATGGTTTTTGGTTACCGCGAAAAAATATAAAACGGATAATAAAATCAACACAATGACGGCAAGCTGGGGATTTATGGGGATCATGTGGGGACGTCCGGTTATGAACTGCGTGATCCGTCCGGTCAGGTACACGTATGAATTTATGGAAGAAGCGGATTATTGCACGTTTTCGTTCTTTTCCGGCGAATATAGAAAAGCTCTTAATCTTCTTGGGACTAAGAGCGGTAAAAATACGGATAAAATCGCAGAATCGGGTTTGAATTTGCTCGATGTCGGCGAAATCTATGACGCGGGTGATATCGCGGGAAAAGCCGTTTCGTTCAAAGAGGCTGATATTACGATGACATGTAAAAAATTATATTATCAGGATATCAATCCGGAAAATTTTATTGACGGTTCGATCGAAAAAACAAATTATCCAAAAAAAGATTATCACAGGGTTTACTGGAATGAAATTTTGAATTGTTCGGTGAAGGAATAATATTGTAGGGCGGGAGCAAACCCCCGCTCTACGCGATTTAAATTACCACGCTGATATAATTTACGTCCATGTCTTCGGTACCGGTTAAAAAACAACCTTTTTCTTTTGCGTATTTGATATAATCAATAATATCTTTCGTGATTTCTTCGCCCGGAGCGAGTATCGGGATACCCGGAGGATAACACATTACAAAATCGCCGGAGATTTTGCCTATTCCGGTTTCGATCAAAATATTTTTGCAATCGGCGTAAAATGCTTCCTGCGGCGCGATCCGGACGGTTGGGCTGATATATTCGTGTTCCAGCATTCCGGTTTTGTCTTTTGCATATAGGCGTTTGATTTCGGATAAAGCCGCGATCAGCCGCTCTATTTCAAACATCCTGTCGCCTGCGGATATAATTGCGATAATATTGCCGATATCGCCGAGTTCTATTTGGATATCGTATTCGTCGCGCAGGATATCATAGACTTCTTTTCCCGCGAGCCCGATTTCTCTGGTGTAAACCGATAATTTCGTCAAATCGAAATCGTAAATATCATCGCCGTTTATCAATTCTTTTGAATACGCGTAATATCCGCCGATTTTGTTGATCTCGCTTCTGGCGTATTCTGCGTATTCGATTGTTTTTTTCACGAGTTCTTTGCCGTTTAATGCCATGTTTTTGCGCGCCAAATCGAGAGAAACCAATAAAAGATACGATCCGCTTGTGGTTTGCATGAGATTGATGATCTGACGCATATATCCCGTATCGATATTTTTGCCGCACGCCAGAATCGAGCTTTGAGTTAACGAACCGCCGGTTTTGTGCATACTGATCGCCGCCGCGTCGGCCCCTGCGGACATGGCCGAGATTGGCTGGTTTTCGTCGAAATAAAAATGCGTGCCGTGCGCTTCGTCAACTAAGACAAGCATATTATTTTCATGCGCGAGTTCGACAATTTTGTTTAAATTAGAACATATGCCGTAATAAGTCGGATTGTTTACGAATACGGCTTTGGCGTCGGGATTTTGTTTAATCGTTTCGGCAACGTTTTGAAGCGACATACCCAGAGATATGCCGATCTTTTTATTTGTCCCCGGATTGACATAAACCGGCGCGGCTCCGCAGACGACTAACGCGTTGATCGCGCTTTTATGCACGTTGCGGGGCATTATAATTTGATCGCCGGATTTGCAAGCGTACATGATCATCGCCTGAACCGAAGAAGTTGTTCCGCCGACCATAAAAAAAACGTTTTCAGCGTGAAAAGCCTCAGCCGCAATCGATGCGGCTTCTTTTATGACGGATTCCGGATGGCCTAAAAAATCAAGCGATTTCATCGAGTTTACGTCGACCTGCATGCACGTTTCGCCGAAAAAATCCGTGAGTTCTTTGTTCCCCCTGCCGCCTTTATGGCCGGGAACGTCGAATTTAACGATCCGATTGTTTTTGTATTTTTGCAATGCTTCGAAAATGGGCGCGTTGTTTTGGTTTAGCATTTTATGATTCCTTAATATTAATATATATTCATACCGCTGAAAATTTCTATCATTTCACGGCGCAAAGCGTCGGTTATTTCAAGCCTTTGTTTCGGGGGGAGTTCGTAAACGTCTTTGTTAAATAAATAATTTTGCAGTTCGATTTCTTTTATCAGCATTTTTGTGTGAAAAATATTTGACTGATATACGTTTACGTCGATTGCGTCGTATTTCGTCAGGGTTTTATCGGCGATATAATCCTGAATCGATCTTATCGTGTGGTCGATAAATAATTTGATCCCGTCGACGTCGCGGGTGAAACCCCGCACCCTGTAATCGATCGTCATGATATCCGAATCAAAACTGCTGATGAGAAAATCGAGCGCGTTAAGCGGCGATATTTTCCCGCAGGTCGAAACGTCTATATCGACGCGAAAAGTCGAAACCAAGTTATCCGGATGGGATTCGGGGAAAGTATGGACGGTGACGTGGCTTTTATCCAAATGCGCGTGGACGTTTTGGCTTTTTGGAGATAAAATCCCCTGATTGCACGATTCGTCGATATGCTGCGGGGACAAATCGTCTTCGGTTATCAGGATATTGACGGACGCGCCCTGCGGTTCGTAATCCTGTTTTGATATATTCAAGATTTTCGCGCCGATAATCTCCGTGACTTTGCACAATATATTCGTAAGCCTCTCTGAATTGTATTGCCCGTCGATATAAGCGATATAATCTTTCTGTTCTCTTGCGCTTTTAGCGTAGCAGACGTCGTAAATATTAAAACTTAATGATTTTGTGAGGTTGTTAAACCCGAAAAGCGTAAGTTTATCTGCCAATTCCTGCGCACCTCTTTCCTTTTTATTTTTATTTAAATATTTAAATTGATTTTATTCAGGCTGATTTAAAATTTATTAAAATTCAAGCAATAACATATTTTATCATATGTTTAAGAAAAAAACAATGGTTTATAATAATTTTTATTTTTTTATATTTTATACATAAATTTGTTTAATTATTTTGTTTATAATAGAAATATCAAAAAACAATAAAATAATAAAATAATAATAAAAGTGAAAATTTATATAAGAACAACAAAGGCGGTTAATATATGGATAATACGAATTGGAAAAACGGAATTGCATGGTCTGATAAATTAATAACGGGAAATGATATCATCGATGAACAGCATAAAACAATTTTTAAACTTACGAGCGATTTAGTCGACGCGCTTATGAAAGACGAGGCAAAAAAAATCTTGGGGGACATGCTTGAATTTATGGCGAATTATACGATCGAACATTTCGGATACGAAGAAAAATTGATGATCGAATATATTTATCCCAATTATGAAAATCACAAAAAATTACACGATGATTTCAGAATCGTCGTATTTGAACTCAAAAACGATTATGAAATCCGCGGCGCGTCGGACGAATTAGTCAAAGTTTTGAGCGGAACAGTCGTCAGATGGCTGGTCAAGCATATATCGCACGAAGATGTAAAAATCGCGAAACATATTTATAAAAATAATAATTAAAATAATAAAATATTAAAATAATACGGAAAGGAAAAATCAATATAATGGAAATAAATAAGCAAGATTTATTTGACGTTATCGTGCAGGGCGGCCAGTCAAACGCCGAAGGGTGCGGCGGAGGACCGATAAAAGCGGAGGATGAATATGTGCCAACCGAAAATATTTTGTATCTGAACAGCGACCTGACGGTATCGGTTGCCGAAGAAAGAATCTGGGACGGCAACAAGATCAATGATTTTTCGCTTAGTTTCGCGCGGGAATACATAAAAAACGGCAAACTGGCAAACGGGCGTAAAATTTTAATTGTCAGATCGGCGG
>Ga0209628_10003669_pt1 | contig 10852 bp, 6 predicted proteins | sample TergutCu122P4_FD_187285 | JGI IMG/M metagenome (GOLD analysis project Ga0209628, IMG submission 187285) | Cubitermes ugandensis P4 segment gut microbial communities from Kakamega Forest, Kenya - Cu122 P4 (SPAdes) (version 2) | ecosystem: Host-associated > Arthropoda: Insects > Digestive system >...
GTGTGATTGATTGTAATGAATGGAGGACAGAGAAACGGCACGAATGCGCAAATATGGGGAAAGTAAAACGACTCAAATTATGATGGCAACTGTACCGCACGTCACTTCTGTTTTGCGACTTAGAAAATTTCGGGCCGATGGATTTTTGTTGACACGAGTGTACATGGAACACTTAAAGTTAGGATTTCTAATTTCACTGCAGAAGTATTTTATACCCTTGGTAATAATGATATGCCTTACAGAACTACAGGATTTTACACAAGTAGTGTCAGTCACTGGCCTAGATCTTACAGTTCATAAACAGCATTTTCACAAATATGTATTGGAATCTGGTAGACCTTGCTTATCACCTTCTGCTTTTCAATTAGAATGATGTAACCTTCATGTCCACTAGAACTGAAGCCTTTGAAATGTGTAATTGTTGGGAATAACAATAGTAGCACTGAACACAATGGGCATTTACGGCCTGGTTAACATCTGCATATAATACAGTGTGTCTAGAAACTCAAATTAACTCAGAACTTTTCCAAAGATGCTGAGCTGTGTATGCGTTGAAATCACATATCATGTACGCATGTCATTCCATGAAAGAAGGGCACATGGAAATTTACTGACAGAAACTTTCTCAGTTTACCTTCTTTTCAGTGTTGCATATATTAGTGTGTAGGATAAAGCAGTTAAGGGAATACAGGCTTGTAGAACCAGGGAGTGACCTTCTTTATGCTTTGTATAGGAACTTTTTCCTTTGCACTGCCAATGCAGGACAGTATTTTTAAGTCCTAAAACAATAAAATTTAAGTTCGTTTCTTGCCATTGTTTTGATTTGTTCTCTTGGTTTTTGCATTTTCTGATAATTTTATATGAATTTGTATGTTTTGCAACATTTGTGGTGGCTCTCTACAGTGGAGTAGTTTTAGGCAATCAGTTATGTCAAAACAGGACTTAATCTATTAATAGTCTCCTAAACTGTTGTCTACAAAGACATCATTGAATTTATAGCATTAAGTCTAAAACAGATAAATTGACTGCAGTATGTGAGAGAAGAAGTTAATGTAACAGGCAGGGAAGTAAAAGAAGCTGCTAGCAATTATAAAAACAGAAGACAAACAGAATTTCCACATACCAATGTCACAGAAACCTAGGACCACAGTGGTTGCAGAGATCTGTATTTGAGCAGGGGGCATTGCTGTTTGCAAACAGAGATGTACATAGCCACCACACTTGCCACATAGTCTGTAGTCACCATGCTGGTAACTCTGTTTAAATATATTATGTGTCGAACCAAAATCCTTCATGAGCAGCGCTGCCACGTATGCAGGGTAAGAGGTGGACCACTTTCCAGACATTTGCATTGCAAAATAATGTTAATGCCATGGCTAAGAGTAGACTGTATATGCTGCAACTTTAGGGATGAAGGAGTGAGATATGGAAGAATGGGGACTGTTCAAATTTGTGTTCTACATCATGGCAGATTTATTTGGTGCAAGATCTATCTTATGTGATGAAGCATGAACCTCACTGAAATTTATCTTGGTGTATACTTATTATTCCTTAAATTACTGGACATTCATAATCTCTGCATGTGTTTCAAAATCACACAGCAGATTTCTCTTTACATATTATAATACTTCATGGTGAATGGCCTAAATGTTCAGCTTTGAAATGTGGCTTACAATGAGAATATGTAAACCAAGTTGATGTTATTTAAAATGGAGGGTAAAGGGATAATCAAAATAATAAGCATGATGAGTTATTCAGTGGGCATTTTTTAAGGAATGTAAATTTCAGTCAAAGATGGAACACATTTGTTTTGTTTTTCTGTGTGTTTTGTATTGAATTTAGTTTTATTTCCTTGGATATTATTGAATTTTTTCAAATAATTATCAAATAGTGGAAGTTACTAAGCAGTAACTTTATCATATACATTTGCTCCGAAGTAAATACATACTTCATGGCTTTTCACACACATGTAAAACAAATTTATTGCAGGGGCTGAGTGTTTAGCATTAAGTTACAAGCAGCAGTATAACTATATTCGTTTATTTAAGACTGTATAATAAAGAAACACATTAATAACATTGTTAAGTTTTGTGTACAGAATATGTTAGTTAATTGTATATCATCAACTGTTGTTACTGAATATGTGTATTTTTTTTTTTCATTAAATCGTAAATGCTATTATCTGTATATCTTAGTGTGATATTTTTAGCCACTATCCCTTCTTCATTAGAGTACTATGCAGTCTGTATCACCCTTTTTCTTCTGAAGTAGTTCACCAACTCTCACAAAACTTGATTTGACCTGGAAGGCACCCAGTCATGAGTAACATGACATGTAAATTTGTGAGGTGCAGATGACACTAACACTGTATCATTTTGGTCACTGAAATGATGTATGATAATATATCTATGGGAAATATGAATCATTTTTCTGGAACATAAAATAATGTGCAACCTGGGCAAAACTTTTAGCATTTGGCGTGATGGTAACTGGTTGTAAGTCCTAAATGACCTGAGATGTAAGTGAAATACTTTCATAGTTAACACCAACAAATGCACAAATTAAAAAAAAAAAGTTTTGCATACAATGCACCAAGACTCCGACACGTTTGGATTTCTTCAGATCATCATCAGGGAGCCCAGCAAACCAGCATGTATAAAACATAGATGAATTATCAAAAGAACACAATACACTACATGTCAGAAGTATACTGTTTCTTTCTTCAGGTGAAAACACTAATCCTAAAACACAGTTGACCAAAAATAGAACACACATATAAACATAATTCACACGTCAGGAACAAAAACCAAGACCTCTAAAAATAAAAATTCCAAATATGCAACCCTAAAAAACTTTTCAACAATAAGAAAATATAAAATTTAAATTTCAAATTGGTTTTTGTTTCTAGCGCGTGAATTATGATGATGTCTATGTTACATGTTTGGAGAGATGTTTTAGAATTGGTGGTTTCACCTGAAGCAGGAAGGAGTTTGCTTACAAGACATAGTGTATTGTGTTGAGTATTTTTATGACAATGGGAAAAATTCTTGTAAATGCTGCTAATTATTACTGCTGTAAATTTGCTTTCTTCACCTACTTCTACTTTTTTTTGGGGGGGGGGGGGGCAGTGTGGGTTTTGGATACATGTTCCTAGCTGTCTCAGTTATTTGAGGGCTGTGTGTTTTGAATCTTATGTGGGACACTCCCTAGCTTCAGAGGTTGCTGTGGTTGATATTCATTCCTTAATGGCAAATGCTGGTATAGCATGTTCATACAGGTTGTCACAAATTCCAAGACCTTTCCAATTGATAACCATCGTGTCTCATCTAACTTGACACTACATAGCCAAAAATAAGCAGAAATATGCATATGACATTTGTGCTTCATGCAGTGCAGTAATTCTCAGAAAACAAGTCTGCCTGTTTACAGTATTCCAAAAGTGCTTTCCATTTTCAATCTCACATCTGCATTTGTTACATGGTTTACTTGTACAGTTTTATAATGAATTGGGGGCTCATGTATCACATGTGCATTACTTACCATTGTTAGCTGCAGTGTTAGAGTGCTAACCTAAGACCAAGGGGGGTGTATTGCTTACCTTATGGCTGTAATGCAAGGTCTCATCCCTGGATGCAGCTGGTTAACTTGGCAAAGCTGCCATGCCACAAACTACAGCATCTTTATAGAATTATATGCAACAGTATACACAAATGAACATAATTGATCTGTGCACTCCCAGTAGTATTCACCATCCAACTAAATTATACTGAAGCATCAAATTACATGCAATTCAGCTGCAGTGTTTATTAATTCAATTACCCATGTTGTTAATGCTGACCCATTGTCAGCTTTCCCATTGATTTACCATACAAGATAAACTGAATTATACGAAGTATAGTATCAGGTAACATGTGTTAAATGTGGCTGCAATTAACAGGTCACAAATCTAGTATGTGTCTCAAAATAATGTTAATGTGCAGATATTCCACACCACAGTGTAATTGCTAATTAAAAGTAAATTATCATGTGCTTAACAGATTTTAAAAGGTGGGCTGAGTGCCCATCTTCATGCCCTGACTGCTGTATCTCTGGTGCACAATGAATAGAGACTGGGTGCACCAAAGAGTCAGTTTTGGACGCTTGGTGGGGGGACGTGCCAAATTTTTCTTGCATTCATTCCAACATCGCTGACTAAATAATTACTTCAGCTTATACATTGTAACCTTGAAACATATATGTTACTGGTGAAAATACACTATGAGTTTATGTTAATAATCACTTGACAGTGTCTAATTAGCACTCTGCATGTCTTTTGTCGTCAGAGCCCATTTTGTTACCTACTGCATTTCAGTACTTCTTGATGGTTTAAAATGAATTACTACTTACATCAATATATTCTGTCCATTTTAAACTCTTCTTCCTTATGTTTTCACGCTTAAAATATGTTTAACACTTGCATTACTTTAGTGAAAGTAAATTTTAAAGATATAATAAATACCGAACGAGTATTCAAAAAGCGTATAAAATATTCTGACATGGTAAATCCAATTAATTATTGTACTTCACATAAGGTAAAACAACTGGCACTAATGAAACTAATTCAACAATCATTTTGCAAGGAAATTTGCATATACTATTTGGTTTTGTAATACTGTGCATTAAATTTATGCCACAGTAAAAATTTCCAAATTAATGTCTCATTGAATAACTTTCTAATATTCTCATAATAGTTTATTTAACTGTTTATTATCTTGTACATAATTACTCATATTGTTTTACATTTGGTACTGATTGTATCAAGAACAGCCAAAAAAAAAAAATTAGTTGTCATAAATGGAATGTGTAAAAGTACAGCATGTTGATAATAACCAATTTAAATATTACCTGTCCCTAGAATGTATGTTGATTATATTTGTTATATTTGGTCCTTACTAATGCATCCCAACTTACACCAAGGGACATTTAATCTTAAAATACAGCCATAAAAATCTTTAAATATACCACCAGAATTTTTTTTAGAACTTTCAGGTACAACTAACGAATTATTAATCTCTCCTAATAAACACACCCACCACCATACGAAGCACCGTATGTTATACAAGTATGCTTATAGGTTAATAAAAAAAAATACAGGAAGTGTTCTGCTGATGACCTGGCAAAAGAATGTGTTTTGTCAGTAACTGCCTAGAATTTGATCACAAAGATATAATTCATTACTGTCACAGAAGCAAGATAAACAGCACTGTTCTATACAGATGAATGTAAGTTTTTCAACATACCTGTTTTAGCCATACACTGAGCATTGAAAGGAGTTTTTTGAACAGTTCTAAGAGGTATCCTTTTTTGGTAAGAATATGCATGAAAAACCAAGTCCTCTAACTTAAATCCCAATCTTCTGCAGTTCACATTGGGTATTTAATTCTGGCACCAGAGAGCTACTTATCTTCATAAACCCAGTGCTGAATTTCCAATTTTTAGTGACATAATACTGTTTCTTATAAATACTGACAATAAAGCTTCCTGAATTCAGACAGCAGTATTAAAGTTGTAATAAACTGGCTATCTTATCATGATGCTCACTACAACGAAGCTTCCTGTACTAGTTATCAATATGTACATTGGCATCCTATGTGAATTAGAAATACATTTTGAGCATCCCTTACTGACATCCTTTGGATGGCCTAACATGATGGATTATTGCTTGTTGGCTAGAGTGCTAATAAAATCAGCACTGAATGAGGACTAGAAAGATTGCTTATTGTTTTACAACACTATCAGTAACACTTGTGAGTACGGTGATGAACCTTCAGGTTCCAAAAATGCGGGGAATTTCTTGACTAGCTGCAGAACCAGTTAGCTTCTCAAGAAGGACTCTGCTCCATGGAGTAAGTAAGTAAGTATCAGTAACTTGGACTGAACAGTGTTGAATTGTGGGGATGATTGCTCAATTGGAAAGGATCTGGAAAGGAAGTGGTCATGGCATAATCAAGGTGCAGTGCCAACATTTGGAGTGACTAAGGAAAACCAAGAAAAATATCAGGATTTCCATTCAACTGGACATGATGGAGTCTTAACATTATCAATGTTGCAAGCTCAGGGTGTACATAATCCCCAGGCCATCAACCATACCTCCAGATACAAAGCATCTGGGATCACCAAGTGTTAGGGCCAAGTACAAGGAAGGACACAGTCTCATTTAATTAACTTCACTGTGCGGCATATCTCAATGTTTGTATATATCATACATTAGATATGAATTCAAACATTAAACTAACTCTTCAGTGGGCATCGTCTAAAATGAAAGAATGCCCCAACTGATGAAGAGTAGGAAATAAAGGTGCAAAACTTATTAGGTGCAATACATTCATAGTAAGATGGCAATTTCCTGTTTTTGTATATTGCTTCCATGAGTGCCTGATTAGTAGGTTTATGCTATTTGTGAATATGAACCCATTAACCTTTAGTGTACAGCCTTTTAAAGCCCATATTTCTGTTGCAGCTGGAGCACTGTTTAATTACAATGCCCACTGTGGGACAGTGCTTTCCCTTTCGGACAAAAAGGACGTATACTTAATGGGACAGTGTTGTTCCAGTCATCCATTAAATGTTAACTATATGAAAATGGAACATCGTAATTAAATGTAGGAAGTAATGTAAGGCAAACAGAGTAGATTAACATATTTTGTGTCATAAATTTAACTTGGTTATTTATGCACAGACACTGTAAACAGCTGCAAAAAATCTGTGTATGCCATTTTGACCTAATGAATGATGAGAAACAACACAAGGAACTAAAATCTGATCAAAACAGCTGCCCTCCCAAAGATGAACAATTAGCACAACATTTCATCTTATGAAAACAAGGTCAGAGAAACAAGTTACAAAACAGACAGTACACACTCTTTAAATGGGGCAGGCTCTATGCTAAATACACAAATGATCATGCTATGACTTCGCCATTCTGATGATATATTTTTATGGGCTGTATAACATCCACAATGAGTGGTTGTACCAGTGCTCAATCATCATCCTTGATTTAAATTCAATTTCAATAACATTTACATAAAGAATTAACTGGCATAAACAACAAACACATCACTACTTGAAAATTGTGAAAAATAAAATTTACAAATCTAACTGCAAAAAGAGTATAAAAACCACAATATAATAAAACATGGACAGTAATTAGGATTTGGTAATACTGAATGCCCACTTACAATCCACTGTGTACATAACCAAAAATAGAAACAAATTGCGAGCAGTTACTTTTAACAAAACATGCATTTTGTTGAAACCTGAGAGAAATCATCTTCATCTGTTTTTCAAAAACTTCATTACTTTCATATGGTACTCACGGATTTAGGCACTATGGAAAGTATGGTTACATTCAGCAGTTTTCAGCCAGTATGCATACTGGCTTGTCCAAAGTCGCCCATCTGCCAATGTGCAGTGTACAGTGTACACTTTTAATTTTCTCATTAGAGTACTGGCAAACACATTTTAAGACTAAAAAAGCACAGATTACTTTAATTTTAAGCCACTATTAAAAGATTACTACTTACATATAAAATTAGCACACAAAAATGAAATACATATATGAACAAAAAATTAAAATTGTAAATATAATATAAAATCTAAGATCTATAAGTCAGAATTTACCATCTTGGACGGATACAAGCAAATTCATCATATGTACTTCTCAGCACACATTTCACAGAACAGTATTTTCAAATTACAATCTCCATACTTCAGTATTACTGCATTACTACTGGATGTAGATGCTGCTGTGTGGTAATGCATAGATAGCTAAGTAAGGAATATCATGAATTGTACTAATTAATAGCCATAATGCAAGTTTCAGAATTGTCCTTAATTGCAAGTAATATCTTGAGGGATGCAACAAAACCAATAATATTTTGAAATGTGGAACATTGACACAAAACATCTTTCTCACATGAAAAAGAGAAACTTTGTCAAGAATGTAAAGAAAATTATCATTATCATTACTGTGAATAACACACTTATATATGTCTGAAACTAAGATATATGGAATTAGGCAGCAGTGCACAAATCCTGTATGTCAGATCACCATGACTACTGCATTTTGTACAGTGGTCCCTAATAATTGTGCATATTCAGTTCATGTCACCATACTGATGCATAGAATTTTGAGGTTGCTTGTAGGTTTTTTGGAAATTTTGTGCAACCCTAGAATAAGAGAGCAGCTACAGCAATTTTGATCAGTTCCTCAATCCAAAATATCATTCCACCATCTCATGGTTGCCAAAATATTTTGTTACTAGATTTCCAAAACTCTTTTTTGGCCTCTACTAATGAATGTACTCATTTACGTAGAGGTGGAGAACAGCATTGTGAAGTTTCAGAAGATTATGTATGGCATTGTTTAGGCCTTTTTCACATGTCATAGTTCAGCATATACTGTAAAATGTGTAGTCTTTCCAGTGCAAAAGTGAATGAAATAGGCATTAAAGAGGTTACAACATTGTGTACCAAAAGGCGCTACACCTGGTGCAGCATGCAGTAAAAGGTATGTATACATACATACACACGCAAATGCATGTGCATACAATCACAGGCAGGATATTCTTGAAGTCTGAACCCTGATGTTCAGATTTTGACCTTCCACGATCACCCATTTTAATACTATTGTTTCACCTTTCATAACTGGTTCCGGAGAAGTGGCACAAGACCACGTACTGATGAGTTAGCTTCCCCCACAACCCTGCTATTGCACAAACCATTCTTAGCTCAGTCAAGCTGTCTTTCATTATGAGATTTATTCCTTGTGTGCTTAATGGAATGATACTCTCCTTTACCACTTAATGTATTTTATGCTTCAAAAAAGTGTTTTTATTTATGGGGGGGGGGGGGGGACAAGTAAATTTTAAATATAATACTGGATGACCTTACTAAAGTGCAATGATGACATTTTATCCCAACCGTACTGCCACTGTTCACAGATCACCAAATCTGAACTGTCAAAATACTGTTACATTATACTTAACCATTTTGATACAATTTAACAGAAATATCTCAACAAAACTGAAAACCAATATATTCCAGAATCATGTTATTCATTTCTAGCCTGCCACTTCCTTTCAGGACAAAAATTACTCATCTTTAAAAACATTCAATAATAAAATCAGTATAAAAAATGAATGAGGTAAACATTTCAAGTTATATCTTTCATATGTTAACTGCTTTTCAAAAAACAGATGTCAATATATTAAATGGTGTTTCCTGGATCCCTAGAATTTCATGTCAGATATAAATGAGTTGAGTCTTGAGTTCATCAAGTTTTGCCACATTACCACTTACCTCACCAACTTAATGGAATACTTAAAAAAAGTACAATATCAAGAAGTGAATTACAATACATCATATGTTACAGAACTTCAGTAAGTGTACATGTGCAGAGATTCACACAACCTACATGCCCTATTAAAAGTTATCTGCATTTCGTAATTGACAGAATGTGCACTGTCTTTCTGCAGTAACTGATAAAATGTGCGCTTCTTCTTTAAAGTATTCTACTGAAGACAGTTCAGTTACAGCACTTTATAAAAATATTTATTAAAATAGCCAATTTTCACTTCAAATGTCTGTGTAACTAGATGATGTCTGCTGGAAACCTTGCTCAAATGGAATGGAGTTAAGGAATTATGATGAGTACATTACCTTGAGCAACTGTACAAAGCTGTCAGTTTCCAGAAGATTCTATATGCTCCCCTTATCTAATATTTGTGCTCCTTCCCATCTTTTATCTATTAGGCATTCACCGAATCAGTAACTTGACAATTAAAAACACAGTCAGCAGAACAAAGAAGCTTCCATGGTTACTCGAGGCACCAGCCAAGCGGCAGCTGAACATGTCATATCTAAAGAGAAAAGACAATTATTAGTTACAGTAAGAAACGAAGCTACTGAAGTACAAAGTCCGGTACCATAACACTATTATATAATTATACTTGCCTTTCCATGTCAAATGCAAATTCTATTACAAGTTCATGAGAATTTCTGTGCCAGAATTGGAGCCTTCTGACGCAGATGCAATGTGCATCATACTGTGTTATGTCTGCTACACATGCCACTTCTAAATAACAACTTTAAGTTTTCTATCTTAGAGACTTTCAACAGTCAGCGGTCTCTTGCACAGCAAGCCTCATTTAAGAAATTTGGGGCAAGGAAACTTATGTTCATGGCAATGAAAATTAAGCTTACCTTGTTGGCTTATTAGCAACAATGTTATTGAATTCAGCTTCTACAAGCTGTCCATCAAAGTATGTAATAAGATCTTCAAATGGATATTCGTAACCTTGCAGACATTCACATTTATAGCCTCCAGTTTCAAAACCACGTCCAAGGATAGGAACACACTGCAACATTAAATCAAGATTTGATCAGTGAAGCCTTACTAAAGCTGTGGATTCTGTTATTTGTATTAAAAAACAACAACATAACCTTATTTCACTAATAATTACCTCATAATTTCACTTAATTTCTCTTTACTATGTAGTATGTAAATTGAGATAACTGCACAATGTTTTGACAATGACAATAAGCACTTCCAAGTGCAACTGTACTCCAGAAACACAAAGAATTACATAATGGAATTATAAGCATTACTAATTGTAATTATGCTGGAGCTACTCAAGTATTTTATACAAATCTAGTAACTTGCTATGTGCACTGGAGTTTTTTACTTGAATATGCACAAGCCATGATGGGAACATACAGTGAAAAATGTGGATAACATGTAAATACAATAATTTCATTAAACAAATCAGTCTCATTATTTAATACCCACACCGTGTGTGTGTGTGTGTGTGTT
>Ga0209628_10003670_pt1 | contig 10850 bp, 5 predicted proteins | sample TergutCu122P4_FD_187285 | JGI IMG/M metagenome (GOLD analysis project Ga0209628, IMG submission 187285) | Cubitermes ugandensis P4 segment gut microbial communities from Kakamega Forest, Kenya - Cu122 P4 (SPAdes) (version 2) | ecosystem: Host-associated > Arthropoda: Insects > Digestive system >...
AGGGGCAAAGGATTTTTGTCTTCTCCAAAACATCCGGACTGGCTTAGAGACCCATCCAGCCTCTTAGATAATTGGTACCATGGACTTTTTCATAGAGGATATAGCAACCAGGGCATGAAGTTAACTACCCACTTCTCTCTAATACCAAGGTTAAGACTCAGTGGAGCTATACCTCTACTCCCTCTGTATGCCTTCATGGCATGCACAGGGACATTGCCTTTACCTTTATATCTTGTAGCTAAACAATAGAGGATGGGTATCAGTCGATTAAGAATTAGAATTTTAAGTTTGGAAGAAAGCAAGTAATGTCTGTATGAGTAAAGTTCATTTGCATCTCCCCTCCTGCACATTTCCTACTGTTTGTCTTGAAAGCGGGTTTTCTTGGAACTTTTAATTCCCAAAGATTCAATTCCAGAACCATCTTTTCTTCCTTTTTCCATCATTCTGATTGGTGAAAATTCTCGCATACTTACTGACACATTCCCTCCTCCCAACTACTTGAGCATCAACCTATATTCAGGCACCATGAAGTTGGAGGCGGTATGTTTGTCAGAGATGTTGGAGCATATCTTTACTACATGCTTTGAAAACCCTCTAAAAAAATTGAGCATCACTTTATCAGCTGGTTTCTTAATTGTGAATGCTCTTTGATTTTATAAATTTGTACCTCTTGAGTGTATCACAGCCTAACACTGTCTGTTAGTTTATTAATTTTTAGTTTGGGAAACAGATGGAATAGTGGAAAGGAGACACTGTCAGTTACTTGTGATCTGTAGGTAATTTAGTAAGCATTGATTTGAACTGTAATAACAAGAAGGACCATAACAAATATCATTGTTGTCCTTACTAGCCATAAGTTTGACATCGACCATTACTCACTGGTTCTGAAGCCTCATTTTGAGATCTTGAGGAAATAAACATTTATGTGATTGTACATATCACATCAGAGTCCATCCATTATTGTTCAAATTTTGCTTGTATCAAAGTTCCACCAAAAGTGCAATTACAGATAGTTCTTGCAAATGCTGTAAATTATTAAACTATGTATTTAATAAATAAGCAAATATGTTGCTTTTAGAATATTTGTGGTGTATTTAATTGTTACCTAAGTGGGGTCTTATGAAATTAATGACTGCCTTTTTAAAGGGTTAAGTTGTGTGGATATACTACACAATAAACTGTAGTGTTATAGGCTTAGTATTGTGATCTGTACCTCCACCCTCTTGTCATACTTCTAAGGTAAGTTTCTCAAACTGTAGTTGGGAGAACAAGAAATGTTCAGAAGATTTTGTAAGAAGATATACAGGGTGGCCAAGAAGTCGCTGTACCCTTACTCACTTACCATGTACACGATGCATGCTGTGGGTTATTGTGAAACATGAAAGCAATGTTGGCAGCACTCCCAGTATCTGTATATACACATTGTGTGTCCTGGTACACTGTGCGCAGTATACATTTTGCACATACAGATGAATATTGTAAGTTAGACAGGGGTACACTGATGTCTTAGCCACAATGAGCAATGGCACATACTTTGTTTGCGAATACTGAAAATTAATGCAACCGAATAATGTAGATGATATTATACCTGTACAAGGACATGTTGTCATTTCTTGCAGTTTCTTGTAATTGAAGTGTTGAAATGTACAGTCATACTATTAGAATTTCCATTCAGAAGGAAATGATTTGTGGGTATCACTAACATTGAGCTGCGTAGGAAGCTGACACAATGGATAAATCCTTGAAGTATATAACCTGAGATGAGAACCTACATATTCTGATTTGGCTGGAAATTCAACCAAACCTAAATTGAACAGCATATGATCATTTAAGATGTTTCTTTTAAAACTGCAAAAGAAGTATATTTGCCCATAATCAGTGCAAGTCACAACAATTTATTATCAAACCCCTAATGTGTTTCTTCAATAGTCAGCCACCATCTCTCATCGAAGCACTTCCTTAATTTCCTTATGGAAATGCCAAGAAAAGTTCTTGAAGTATAGATGTATGAAATAAATCATTATCTGAAATTAAATTTCCTGAAAGTGTTGTTGATGTTTGGGATTTCAACCTTTTGTGATCACTCTTTTTGTAATAGTATTAGTTTTATCTTTTGTGACTTGTTCCTGCAAACTAGGATGAGACCACATGACCGGCAAGTTAACACCCCCAACTCTTCTGCTATTGCTCAGATGAATCTCAGCTCAATCATTTCATGTTTTTAATTAAATGAGATGAATTACATTCATACTGTATGGAATGAGACTTTCTTTCGATAACTCAGTATATTCTTGGCCTCCAAAAAAGTGTTTGTACTTTGTTAAAAATAAACTTTATTGCTTTTGATGCTTTGTAAGGGTTTATATATTTCATAAATTGTAGAAAACAGCATTTTACACTGAAAATGGATTGTAATATTTATAACAGTGTTGCCAGTCCCAATTAATCATAAATATTGAGACTCTACTGTACTTCGTAACATGACGCCTTAAGTGGTAGCTTAAATACAGTCTTATTCAAGGTACTGTCAGTCTGCAGGAGGGTCAAAATACACGAATACCAGGAAAGTTTTCTGACAGGCAAAGAATGTGAACAGTTCTAATAGTAAGGAGTATGTAAATGTTAGGAAAACATACTACAGCTGAATTAGAACAGTTTTAACAGACAGAAACAATAAACACATGATAAAAGCCAATATAGTAAAAGTTTTAAAAGAAACCTCAGAATCTAAAAACTGAAAAGTATGAGATATCATTCATTATCCAAGTGTATAACGTAATGTGCACTCTCTACTTTTTTCTATAATGCTTTTGTATAAAGCCTGAAGATCCTTGTGTAGGATTGTAACATGTAGCTCAACAATTTAAATAAGTGTTGTTTTTAGATTGACCTTGAGTTTGTACTGAATGATAGTAAAAGCACAATAGGATGACATTCATCAAACCCAGCCTTTATGTTGGTTAGTCCAGAAGGAGGATCAAAGTAAGCTTGCCAGGGAAACCAAAAATCTGCTAGTCTGCTGATTCAACTGAGGAAAATGAAAAATAGATCTGTTTGAATCAGGCTAGCAAAGTGTTCATTGAGTCGAATATGAAAATCTGTGTATGTATTCATAAAGTCTGTTTTAATATCAATGGCATCAGGCATGCAAGGAATTTTGAACTTTGTTGTTAGTTGCAACCATTTTGTGATCAAATTAATATTTACCAGGAATGTATAAAAATGTATTCAGGGTCTATGTAAAGTTATAGTTGGCTTTGTTCAGTTTAGAGCAAAATAAAATTAATGTTGGTGACCTTCAGTAACTCATCTCACCAAAATCCATTGAACAAGAGATGTGGTGCATGGCTCAGAACTGTAGTTGCTTTGTGTTGAAGGGTTTACGTACTGAGACTAGGTCATAAACAGTGACAGACATGTTCTCATATTCTGTTTTACCTTACACAGAGTGCCTATTGAACTAACAGTCAGGAAGAAAAAATGGTTAGTATTACCCTCACACATGTTGCTCTAATCTGCTTAAGTAGACTGGTAATGCAGTATAAGTCCTATCTCTGAACATCTTTTCTTGTTGGCTACAGAACTGTGGTATAAAATCTTGGCTTGAAATTAACTTTATAAAATTTTATAAATCTTGTTCAACCTGAAACACAGATTGTACTCATTAGGAAGTATGACTTTTGTTACGTAAATTGTAACAAAATGTGAAACTTAATTCTTTATGCATTGTAATATCTGTTAATGAAGAGCAATGTTATAATTTATGCCTTCATGCAGTTGTTTCATTGTTTATTCATTGTGTCAACTGTGGATTGTAATCTGTAACATCAAGAATAACATGGGATACAGATTGACAAAAAAGGGTTATGTAGCCTTTGTGCACACAATATGGAACGTACAGAGCTTGTGCCTTCCCACACCTATGTTAAGGTAAGTCTTGCGGGTGTTTATGTCGTGTGGAACAGTAGGTAAACTTCGACGTTTCGGAGAAACGTTTCCGAATTCTACGAAACGTAAGTCAACAAACAACCATGGACGATGGTCATCTGTGGCAGTTGACGTACAAGACCGAAATAACGTAGGTAATCCGTGGAGATAAACGACAGTCGAGGGGCGTTGATATCTAAATTCGAAGTTGTTAGGTGCTTGTGTTATGTGATATTTGCGATTTATTCTGATATACAGTGTTTCGAGCAATGCGGTAAGTATATTGTGGTAACGAACGTTCTAAGAATGGCAGGAAACGTGCCTTGTTATGGGGAGAAGAGGTAACTCGCCGCTTCTGGTGTGAAGGATAACGCTCAGAACTTGACAATTAACCTCTTGCAGAACGAAATTTTTAACTTTTGCATCTTGGAAGATAGTAACTTATTCTTTTCTTGTGTTTAGTTTACTTAAATATAATCGCCAAACTAAGAAAAATGTTATAGATGATCCATATTTCAGTACATTAGCCGAAGTTTGAATTTGGTAATTAGTTTTGATGACGTATACGAGTGCCGGTATGTAAAAGAACTACCCCATCGTTTTAGCCTATTTTATTATAGGAATTAGTGCAAAATATAGGAACCTGTAATTTTTCTCGGTTTATGGTACAGTTAAAATTGTAAACTTACGAAAAGCTTTAAACTGTTATTTGAGGTCAAGATACAACATTTGCATCTGAATATGTTAATGTAAGACAACGCATTAACTTAATCGTAATTTATTCGTCCCGAGTTCATGGCATGCTCATATCCTTGTACGGGATGGCAGCTATGGCTTAGCGGGTTTGCCAGTGTAGATAGTCGTTATTACGTACGTTTTGAAGGTAAATAACCAAGGTGTGTAGGGAACTTAGGGTTGTGTTGCACATTTGTTTGGTGGTAGAGGAAGTAACATGTTTGTTGTATTTGATTGTGTGTCAGAAACATGAAACCAGCAAGCGTCATCATGGTGGAATAAACGTTTTTGCCTATGGCGATTTTTTGTCAGTGAAATAAGTTCTGAGGTCGTAGAGTTTGTGTCATAAAAATGAACCTCAAATTCCGACCTCCAGGAATATCTATTGATAAAATGGTGCAGTAAATATTTTGTTAAAGTTGTCCATCTGTTAGGGTATATTTCAGTACAGTGAAAGTACAAAGCCTAACCATCATGCTATAAATATTTTTGTTAAAGTTAGTTTCTGCCCGTAAAATGAAAACTGAAAGGCTAAAATTTCTATAACTAAACTGAAAACTAGAAGCCTAACCTCTGTAGAATATGGTGTTTTTCTTTTTGTCATTATCAACCAAGCATTGTTACTGTATTGACATATTTATCTTTGTATTCACTGAACATGCTTGCATGTGAAACAATAATTACACATGACAAAGATATTACTGTCAGTAATTAGGCATAAACCATTTGCTGTAAAGACTGTCAGTGGTGTCAGTATGCTGGTGAGACCAGGTTTTAATTGGTACGAGATGAATGCTTCTGTGGAGAGCAGTGTTATTAGTGGTTGGACATCTTGGTTGAATGGATGCTACAGCAATATGAGCCAGATGTCATTAGTGTGTGTATGATTTCCTTCTAAGGAGGCTCATACTGTTTCTACGATTGCTGCTGTTGAGATCAAAGTTGTTGTTGGCAAAAGAGTGCATTGTGTTGGTAGTGTATGAAGTATGAATGATCTCTGTGTGTGTGTGTGTGTGTGTTTGTTTGTATGTATGTACACATATACATTACTAGCTGTATGAACATTACTTTAGACCTAACATTTTCTCATATTTTTGTTTCAATTTTATCCCACAAACACACTTTTCGCTGCCAAGGCCTCTAGCTTAAAGTGATTGTTCTGCACCAGTTTTCTGTCATTTTATCATGGTAAGACAAATTATCAGGAATACTGATTTCATAATACAATGTTTGATCTTTGTAAAATTCAGTATTGTCTGCACCAAATACTGATGTCTTTAATTATTTCCCAGTTTGTAGGTGTTGAGGAATGTTTCATCTCAAGATGAATTCATTATATAGTGACATAATTCTATTCCAATTTCTGCTCTTCAGGACTGGCCGCCATGTCACTAAATATTGTATATATGTTTATTTGACACCATTTTTTTCAGTTGTCCACAGCACTTTTTCTGTGCCTTTCACTTTAGTTCCTTTCTAACATGTAAAATAATAATGTTCTCCATAAAATAGTTTTAATTTGATGGTAAGTGATGAAACGTGGCTAGTCGTGTGAAATTTTATTGGATGCAAGATTGTAAAAATTTGGCTGCTTACATATTTTGTTTGGAACATTATGTGAAAGGTTGGGTTATGTGTAATGTACTTGGTACCCTTATTATTTGGCTAAAGAAGACAATTATTAAGCTCTGCTTGTTGGCTTATCTTGAAAGGGCAAAGTTCTTTCTTTCCGTACTGTGAGGTTATTAGGGAAAACTGCACTCTTCTGGGTTGTTACGCAGCAAGTAGTGGTGTAGCTCCACCCATTCTTGTTGTCAGCACTAGTTGGATGTGAGTAGTCATGTTCATTCCCTGCCTGCTTTATCCCTAGGGAAAGATCCCCCAGCATCCACTGAACAATGAGGCTGGGTGGGCCCCAGAGCTGGTCTGGGTGTTTTGGAGGAGAGAAAAACCTTGATGGAAATTGAACCCTCGATTGCCCAAACCATAGCCTGGTTACGGTGTGGGCTGATCTTGTTTCCCATGTCTTGTGGTACCCAAACCTGAATCATGGATTTAAAATTTTCTGATAGTGAAAGGTGTTTCTGTGAATTGAGAAGGAATGAGAAGTTGTTTTATTTGTAATTCAAAAAATGTATACATGATAGTGCAGTTAACTGTTAAATTAGTATGTACAGGTGAGCAATTTTTATACATGAGAGTTTCAATTTCGAAGAAAATAATCTTTCTACAGCCTGGAGAACAGTGTCCATTGGTTAGTTGACTATAACGTGTCTTCACTCATTTGAAACTCACAGTGCTTAAAAATAATTTATGACACTTATATAACACAGTCTATAAACAGTGCTTATAAAACTTGTACTAACGCTACTTGTATTGTACAAAGATTCATATTAAGTTCCATTATAATTTTGTTGCTTTTTTTCCTGATACAAATATAAATTAACACAACACACTTGCCTATATTTGTCAGCAGTAAAATGGACATGTATCACTTTTTATAATACTTTCCTTCTCTTTGTGGAGTATCTCCACACAGAATCTTGCATGACTGTCATAAAAAGAAAGCATCTTTGCTACTAGATATTGCACTGTAGTCTTCAGAGCATTTAATAATTTTCACGTAGAAAAATAATACATATACATTAATGTTATTTTGAGAGGGATATATAAAAATCCTTTATGAATGTAAGATATTACATCTTTGATATCTACAGTTGTTTGTTGTTATTGCTTCAAATGTGCAGGTTAAACACACCCATAAGCAGCATGAAATACTGCACGCAGTTGGAACAGTAAACCAGAATAGATATTGCAGCTGCTTTGTAAGTTTCTTCCTACGTGGTACCATGGTGACAAAAATTGTTAGGATATTTTATGTGTTTTTGTGATTGTCCGTACTTCATTTGAACGGACTGTTGACTCAGAAACAGTGTCAAGCATTTTTCTGTACATAAAGTAAATTCAAGGGTATGTTTCATAACTAAACAGTCATCCTCGTGGTGCAAGGAGTTGCATGATTAGTGAAGTTATCAGTGAATTATGAATTATGAAATTACCTGCCTTCATGGAGTCATCCTTGGAGGATATCCTGATCTTATTGAATCCAGATTATGGTATAAAGATTGTGGTCTTTTTGGTGTGATGGTATGTAGTCTATCAGGCATGTACCAACATTCTGGAGGAACCAGCTGCCTTCATATCAGCCTGAAGATTGAGACAGCAGGTTTATTGGAATTGTTGGTACATGTCTATGAGAGTATACACCATCATATCCCACAAGACTGTATCCTGTAGGAGACGGATTTAAATGCCTGTCGCATCTCTTAACACCCTGAGTTTTGCTGGATTAGCATGGACATTTAAATTGCTACCGAGCAAACGAACAGGAGCCAGCAATTTGTCAGTACATTTTGGAGACAAGCATATTGTCTCTTAGGATGAGGATTTCAAATTTAATTTGATATTATCTTCTGTTTACTTCTAGTTCTCACTCGATAGCTTTCAACAAAATTTTATGCTTTTGTGTTACTTGTTAGTTCTAATGTACTGACAGAAGCCAGTTTTGGTGTATGTTTCGTTTTTGTGCTTTTAGTGTGTGACAGATGGCCTTGACACATCATTTTATAGCGTGTGCATTCACGTGGAACATGGACATTAGCATTAGCTATTACTCACGTGATGATTAGAAATTAAGTTGGTAATCCCTTTCTTTGGACAGCAGACATGCTAAAGCAGATGTAAATAGTGGTTTGAAGGAAACCAGATTTCGATATGCAATCTTTCTGTACACTCTTTCTCCTCTGTCTTTTGTTTTGTAATTAAAAAATGTTGCTGCCAAGAAGTGTGAGTACAATGGGACATTGCTGCACACTGGGCTGTTCTTTAGACGTTTGATAATTAGACCATATAGATTTCAAATTTATTGATTAGTTAATGTTTGCCATCCCCAACCTAACATATATAGAATATACAAACATGTCAGTCCATAACACAACAATTTTATTCATATACATTAAAGTATTGTATTGTTAGCGCAACATGTTTTGACCTTCTTGTAGGACTACAAGTTCTACAAGCTTCCTTATCTAGTTTGCAGTGATACAAGGCATTCTGAGGCAACATACACCAGGCCATTCACCCTTACCAATAAGGTCCACAGAAAATCAATATTACAGTTTAGAAAGAATAACCACTTGCCTAGGACAAGACAAGAAACTCCTGCATACGCAAGATCGACATAGACTAATTAGTCAACAAGAATGTGTAACAACTAAGTTTATCTAATGTCATGAGAGAGGAACACCCTCCCATCCCTTCATCACCGAAGGAAAATAGTCTCCAGTTTACGTACCACTATGAGAAAAAATGAAGATCACATTTAGAAAGTTCACGGCCCGGAAAATAATTTAGAAACCCAAAATAAAACCAAGATATAAAAAACTAAAAAAACCTTTTTAAAAAACTTTTATGTAGTTCAACACAGCATTTTATTATTTTAATATTTTAATGGTACAGTTGCTACACAAATATACACAAACACGTGTATTGTACAGTCTCTACTGTACCTTTATAACACATCTTGTGAGCATTTGGGATCCCACAATGTGTTTTTATGAAAAATCTATGTAATCTTGGATCTGTTTTCTTTGAGGGCATGAGGATGACCCAGTGAAGGTCGAAGCATGTCGCCATGAAAATATACTAGTTTAATGTACATGAATAAAATTGTTGTGTTATAGACTGACACACTTGTATATTCTATTTATTGATTAGGTAAAAATTACATTTGCTAGATGTTCATTGTTGACCTCTGTTGTAACATTTTATCAGATTCAGTTAAGTGGTTTGAGAGATGAAGTATGCGGAGACAGATAGATTGAGATGACTTTTCCGTTATGTTTTTACTGTAGCCCGGCAAGACTGTTACTTCCTTGTTGTCACAATTATTTGTATTGCTTATGTTGAGTTTGACAATATTTCATCAAAGATATACCAAATTTTGAGGTATATATATATATATATATATGAGACTTCTGTGCATTGAGAAGTGTTGTACTTGTCATCTGCAATCTGAAGAAACTTAACGAATGGGATTGTTTGTCTCTATTGTCTACCCCCTTGCATGCTGCAGTAAGTACATGGTTCTGTTTTTCCACTTTCATATTGTTGTACCTGGAACAAGTTGTATTTTGTTCACCCAAGTTCTGCAAGAACAGCGTTGAGGTCTTCTTGCAGCTGCAGAGACATCTCTTTTTGTTTGAAGAGGTCATCTTTGATTCGATCTATGTTTGCTTTCAGCAGGTAGTTACCCTTGCGAAGAGCTGCCAGACAGTTTTCATGCCTCTTGGCTCTTTCAGAGAGGTTTTGCTTTTTCTTTTCTACTGGAGCATCTGTGGGTAGGTCTCCATCACTCTCCTCCTCTTCTGATTCCTCACTGTCACTTTCCGTTTCTGATTCATCACTTTCCTCAGCCTCTGCTTCCTCATCACTTGCTTCTTCATCTTCCTTCATCAGACTTGCCATTTTATCTACTTCCTTCTGAAGAACCTTGTACTTCTTTTTCTCTTCACTTAATATCTGAAAGAATAGATTACATTTTATTTAACTGTGTGAAATACACTGTACACTTTATCAGAGGGTGGAGTTGGAAAGAAAATGCAAATATTGAAGATTGACATTTTCTGGGTTCCTACACCATGTATTTTTCATTTAGGTGTGTTATTCAGTGATACTGTTAATTGTTAAGATTATATAGTGTCAGTGATAAATGAGTGTGGAGCATTGGCGGCACGATAGTGACTGGAGAAACCGAAGTACTTGGAGAGAAATCTGCCCTAGTGCCATTTGTCCTCCACAAATTCCCCATGGATTGGCCTTATATTGAACCTGGACCCCCATGGTCTGAGGGAGGTGACTTACCGCCACAGCCATGACATAACTGTATGTCATGTTGAGCGGTAAACAGTTAACCTGTTCTTGATTTCAGACTTTCGCCGTGATTTGAATATTGTATATTTTCTTTTGGGTATTTCCCCGGCGTCAAATTGTAGTTGGCCGACGTTTCGGAACCCTGTATGAGTTCAAAGGCTGGGTGTACAGTGTTTTGAAGGATCATACTTCTCCCTATCTTGAAGATGAAAATTCTATATTCTTGTGATGTGACGGTGTTTTACTGTCAACACAGT
>Ga0209628_10003671_pt1 | contig 10850 bp, 4 predicted proteins | sample TergutCu122P4_FD_187285 | JGI IMG/M metagenome (GOLD analysis project Ga0209628, IMG submission 187285) | Cubitermes ugandensis P4 segment gut microbial communities from Kakamega Forest, Kenya - Cu122 P4 (SPAdes) (version 2) | ecosystem: Host-associated > Arthropoda: Insects > Digestive system >...
ACCACCATTTCTTGCTTTATTGTTTGTGAAGTTAGATCTAGTTACATTTAAACTACCAAATGAATAACAATAGATAGCTCCTCCATTAGAATTTGCAGTATTATTAAAGAAATTTGAACCAGTCACAATAATTCTATTCATTCCAAAATAATGTATAGCTCCGCCATCATTAGCGGTATTGTTTGTGAAATTACAATCAATTATATTTAAAGAGTTTCCAGTAGTATTATCCATAGAATTGATTGCTCCACCCCAATTAGTCGCATTATTATTAAGGAAATTAGAATTAATTATGGTAATATTTCCATAGTTAAGAATAGCTCCACCAAAATTAGCTGAATTATCAGTGAAATTAGAACCAGTTATACTAGCATTTCCAAGATTTTGAATGGCACCACCTTGTCTATTAGCAATATTTCCAAGGAAGTAAGAATTAATAACTGTAAGATTACCAGTTAAAAGACCATCACCAATTCTAGTGTTTATAGCTCCACCATAATCCGCACTATTAGCTATAAAATTACAAGTATCAACATTCAAATAGCTATTGTTACTAAAGATAGCTCCGCCATCACCTAAGATTCCAGGCACAGTTGCTATATTGTATGAAAAAACGGAATTAGTCACATTCATGTTTCCAAGATTAATGAATATAGCTCCACCAGCAGCACCATTATTATTAGAACTTGCAATATTACCATAGAATGAAGAAACATTCACTCTAGAATTACTACTATTATCATAGATAGCTCCACCATTAATAGCACGATTAAAAGTGAAATCAGTGTAATTTACAAAAAAGTTAGTTCCATTATTATTGATTGCACCGCCAGTACTTGCGGTATTATTTATGAAATGACAAGTATTGACAGTTAAATTAGCACCTAACCTATTGTAGATAGCACCACCATTATTAGCTGCATAACTATAATTAAAATCAGAACCCCTTATTTCCACAAAGTCACCAGTATTGTAGATTGCACCGGCATTGTTAGCTGCAGTGTTATTGATAAAGTCACAAAAAGTTATATTACTATATGCACCATTATTATAAATAGCACCGCCAGTACCAGTTAAAGGATCATTTGGATCAGGATTATAATTACTAGGATAATTTGCACTATTATTGATGAAAATAGAATTATCAACAGTGAAATAATCGGGTCTATTAAATACGGCCCCACCAGAGACTGCACTATTGTTAATAAAAGTAGAATTAAATATGGAGTTATGACCTGTAATTCCACTTAACGTGTATATTGCACCACCATTACCAAACATAGCAGTATTATTGATGAAAATACAATTATCCATTACATATTGACCACGATTAACGAATGCACCACCATCACCAAAAGCAACATTATAAGTAAAATTACAATTAGTTACGGTGAAATTCAAACCATTATTACTAATAGCACCACCAGTTTCTGCTTTATTATTAGTAAAAGTGGAATTAGCTAGTGTAAAAAAGTCACCATTATTATGGATAGCACCACCAGTTCCAGAAGGACCACCAATATTATTAGTAAAAGAACAATTTGCAATGGTTGAATAATTACCATTGGTTAAAACCGCACCAAAGGTTATATTTCCACTATTGTTGTTGAAAGAACAATTAAACATAAAGAGACGGCCATTAGAAACGAAAGCTCCACCCTCACCCGCTACATTATTGTTAAAAATTGAATTGTTTACAGTGATATTAACTGTTCCAATACTATAGATTGCTCCGCCATAAGTACTAATATTAGTAGCATATACAATATTGTTAGTGAAATTAGAATTAAGGATAGTGAATGTACCAGTACTATTAGTATAGATAGCACCACCACCAAAATCGCTAGTAGACCCTAACACATGGACATAGTTATTATTGAAACTAGAATTAGCTACAATAAAATTACTACCCATATTATAAATCGCACCACCAGAAACCTTGCTAGTACTATTAACAAAATTATTGTTAAAAGTAGAGTTGTTTATAGAGAAATTAGTTCCCCCATTAAAAATAGCTCCACCACCAGTTCTATTAGCCGAATTCCCAGTAAATATCGAATTCATAACATTAATGTTATTACAGGCCGTAGAAAAAGAGATAGCACCGCCTGCCATAGCTGCAGAGTTATTAGTGAAATTACAACTTTCTACCAAGATAGAATTTGCATTTTGAATAACTATTGCACCACCATCAAAAGTGTTAGCAATGTTATTTATGAATCTAGAATTAGTTATAATATAGTCAGAATAACTTTCTGCACTACAAGCTACAGCAGCACCACGACTACCTGCAACATTATCAGTAAAAACAGAGTTAGTTATATTAAGTTTAATGCCATATAGATTAAAAGAAATAGCACCGCCTTGAACCTCTGCTTGATTATTTGTGAAATTACAATCAATTATTGTAAGATAATAACCATTCACTGAGATTGCGGCACCTTGTCGACCAGTGTTGTTAATGAAACTACAGTTAATAAACTGAAGATCATTTCCATTTTGAAAAGCAGCGATAGCTGCTCCCCCTGATTGATCATTGGGGTTAGCATTTTGAAAGGTTATATTTATAAAAGTAACATTAAAATTCGCACCAATTGAAAAAATTCTACTATTGTTCTTTCCATCTATAACCACAGAACCTGTAGAACCATTTCCACGAATTGTTACATTTTTATTTATCGTTATATTTGTATTATTTATTCCCGAATAATTTCCAGGATTTAAAAAGACAGTTTCACCAGAACCAGCAAGGTTAATAGCGCTAAGAATACCACCAGAAGTAGTATTATTGATAGTCTGATTTGCTGCACTAGCTGTTTGTACACAACATAGCACTAGTAAGATCAGGGCTATTAACATGCCAATCTTGGTGAAAGACATATTGTTCGTAAACATTTTTACCATTTTTCCCGACGCCCATGGTAAAAGTTGAAATGTGTTTGAATAGCTTTTCTCTCAATAGACCTATCCTCTAATTATTTTTGTAATAATCTAATAAAACAAGGTATTGATATTGTTCTCCCGTAAATACCCCTTAAATCTATTAACATGAGCGATCTTTTATTTTTAAATATTTAAAGTCAAAATCTCTCTCAATGATTAAATTGAATAATTTTCAATTTAATAAAAATCTAATTATTATAAAAAAAACTCGAAAAATCTGAAAATAAACTAAAATATATACTATATTATTATTAGTATTGGAAAGATGAAAATGAAATAAATCATCAAAAATACTTTAGTCAAAAAATCATTTGATTATTTTCAAACAATTTGACTATTCTCAAACAAATACTCTCATTCATATTTTTGTAGATAGGATTTTTTATACTGAATTATCATCTAGTATAATTATAATAATCCTAATATTTCAAAAACCAGAGTACAATTAAAAAAAAATGTATCTGATTCAACTTCACAAAATTTATTTTCAATATATACCGAATTCATTATTTCCACATAATAAAATGAATTTATCATGGGAGACAAATAAATACCAGAACATAAACACTTCATTAAGTTGAATATTCGCTACATAACTTCTATATTTAATATAGAGCATGTGAATTGTTAAGAGTTTAATGATCAGATATTAAACAAAATTACTTTTTTATTTATTATCCCTCATTTTATTCTCTCAAATAAAATAAATAAGCATTAAAAAATTCATTTTATTCCCTCAAATAAAACAAATTAGTATATTTTATTCCCTCAAATAAAATAAATAAGCATTAAAAAATTTATTTTATTCCCTCTAAATAAAATAAATTAGTTTTAATAACTAATTATACAATTATATCTGAATTAAATTGTTCTTTGATATTTTCTAAAATTAGCTAATATACAGAATATACTTACTGAAAATATACTCTAATATAGTTCAATGTTAGACTATAATTAAATTAGACTATCGTACATTAGACTATTGTTAAATTATACTAAAATAGTCCATATATTAACCAACTGAATATATATTAGTACTTGTATAAATACTTAACTAATTATTAGTTTTTTAATTCTTGATTAATTGGTAATAGAACGAACATTCGATTATTTATTCTTATATTCATCTTTAATTTAAATCTTGTAGTTAATTTTAGCAAAAGATTGGAATAATCACATTTTTTCGTGTAAAAAAACCATATGATATATTTATCATAAAAAAAACATTATTTTAATTTTACTGTGCATTCTAAAGATTTTAAAGAGGAATTTTGAAAAAATTTGCTTAAAAAAAATCATTTTTTATCACTATTTTACAATAGAATTTTTGTTTACAATATAAAAATTAATAGAAAAAAGTTTTTTATGAATAGAAAAAATTTTTTGAAAAATAGAGTTCCAGTAGATTAATCAAATAAGAAATCCAATTTTAAAAATCATTTTAATTTTATTTAACAATAATATTATTATTTAAAATTTTAAAAGAAATTATTTAAAATTTTTAAATAAAAAAATTAGTGATAAAAAAGGTTATTGGAGATTTTTTTTTGAAAATATTTTCGAAAAAATTCATTGAAAAGTTTGTAAATCACGTTCCCCATTAATTTTAAAACAAAAAAAAATTAAAACATATTTTTCAAGTGAAAAATCAAACCAATGAATCTTAAAAAAAAATATTTTAAAAAAAATGAAAATAAAAAATCAAAAATCCCATAATTATTTTAAACAATGAATATTCAAAAATTCAGTGAAAAGTATAATACTTAAAAAATATAATATTAAACAGCTATCTAATATAGATATAAAAACTTAATAAGATTAATTTAAAACGATAAATAATAAAAAAACTTAAAAAGATTAATTTTACAACGATAAATAATAAAAAAACTTAAAAAGATTAATTTTACAACGATAAATAATTTTAATACAATTAAAAAAATAACAAACTAATAAGATTAATTTTAATACAATAAATAAAATAAAAAACTAATAAGATTAATTTTAATACGACTAATAATAATATAAAAAAATATTAATGTTAATATGATTTTCAAGTTAAAGAGGAAGGTATAAAATGTATAAAATAGGTGAAGCTCTTGTTGGAGATGGAAATGAAATTGCACATGTTGATTTGATTATTGGTGAAAAAGATGGTCCTGCTGGAACTGCATTTGCTAATGGAATGGCACAGCTATCTATAGGACACACCCCACTATTATCTGTTATTAGACCCAATCTAATGACAAAACCAGCTACATTGATTATTCCTAAAGTTACTGTCGGAGACTTAGATGATGCGAGTAAAATATTCGGACCTGCTCAAACAGCTGTTGGAAGAGCCGTGGCTGATGCCGTGGAAGAAGGGCTTATTCCAATTAAAAACTGTGAAAAATTAGTGCTTTTGGTAAGTGTTTTTATCCATCCTGAGGCAACTGACTATAGGAAAATATATCAATACAACTATGGAGCAACTAAATTAGCTATTAGAAGAGCAATGGATGATTATCCAAGTATTGAAAAGGTATTAGCTGAAAAAGACAGAGGAACTCATCCAATCATGGGGTTCAAAGTTTCAAGATTGTGGAATCCTCCTTATGTCCAAGTTGCCCTTGATCTTGACAACATTGAAACAATGGAAAAAATCATTGATGATCTACCTAATAGAGAAAGAATACTTCTTGAGGCTGGAACACCACTTATAAAGAAGTTAGGTGTTGGTGTGGTAGCTAAGATTAGAGAGTTACGTCCAGATGCATTTATTATAGCCGATTTGAAAACATTAGACGTTGGAAGAATTGAGGTTAAAATGGCGGCTGATGAAACCGCGGATGCAGTAGCTATTTCTGGACTTGGAACTATTGAATCCATTGAAAAAGCTATTCATGAGGCACAAAAACAAGGCATATATTCAATGTTAGACATGATGAATGTGGACGACTTTACAGACAAGTTAAGTCAAATTAATCCAGATTTACATCCAGACATAGTTTTATTACACAGAAATGTTGACCTTGAATCATATAGAGCCGAAAAAGGTGAAGACATAGACGATATGAGTGAATGGGGAAATATTAAAGCCATTAAAAAGCTACTTAGTAATAGTCTTGTAGCCGTTGCAGGAGGAATCACCCCTAAAAATATTGAAGACGCCGCCAGCAAAGGAGCAGACATTATTATTGTAGGGAGATATATTACCGGATCAAGAGATGTGAAAAGAGCTGCAGAAGACTTTTTAGATCACTTACCAGAAGATCCCGATACAATGAGAGTGGCTCTTGAGGAAGATGAATCAATTTAAAGAAAAAATATTGATTATATTTAAAAAATAATTATTAATTCTATTTAAAAAATAAAAATAAATTCTATTTAAATGAAAAAAATCTATTTAAAGAAAAAATAGCTATTTCATTAGTTAATCAATTGTAAATATTATAGCTAATGACAATAGCTAAATTTTTTATTTAAAAAAAAATTTTCAAAATTTAAAAAAAAATAATTATTTTTAAAAAAAGGAATTATTCTTTAATAAATAATAATTTATTAAAAAGTAATTATTCTTAAATAAAAATAATTATAATTAAAAAAAGTAACTATTATTAAAAAAAAAGTAATTATAATTAAAAAAAAGATTTGTATTGATAACGACTATCAATATTTATTATATTTTATTTGTAATGAATAAAATTATTTTATATTGTTAAAATGATTTTATTCCTTAATTTTTAATATGAGTTGATGATAAATTCCTTCAATCTGTTAGATAAATCTTCATAATAATCTTCATTTATCTTAGTCTTTTCGAGTTCTTTTTGAATAGCTTTATACTTTTCTAGTAAATTATTATAATCTCTTTGAAGATTTGAAAGCCTTTTGGAGTCTTTAGTTTCAAAATCCTTTAAAATTTTTTTTAAATCTTCGACTTCTTCTTTTAAAAGTCTTTTATCTTCTTCTAAAATAGTAATTCTTTGATTATTAGTAGAAAATTCTAAATTTTTTCGTTTTTTAATTTTTTCGGTTAAATAAGCTATTTTATCGATTAAATCATCTTCAGTATCCCTTTCATCATTGATTCGTCTATTTAAAATAGCTATATCATTTGATAAATCGGACCCTGAAGACCTTTCACCATTAAGTTCCTTATATAAAGTAGCTATCTCCTCAACCAATTTGTTTTCCTTAGACATTCTTTGATTGATTTGATTATTTAAATTTGAAATCTCATCGCTTAGAATAGCTACCTTTTTATCATATTCCGACATTTTATAATTATATCCTTTTAATTTTTCTTCGATTATGTCTTTTTCTTTAAGTTCATGATTTAATTTAGAAATTTGCTTTTTATAATTAGAAATTTTAGATTGGAATTGTTCTAACTTTTCTTCACTACCTTGTTGAGCTAGGACTTTTCGATTTAATTCGGCTATAGTGTAATTTAAATCTTCAATAAGTTTATTTTTCTCATCTAATCTTTTAGTTAAAGAAGATATTTCGTTATTGAAGGTTCCCTCAAGAGCCTTTTTTTTATTAAGCTCAATATTTAAATTATTTATTTCCTGACTTAAACCCTTTTCAATATCTTCCTTTTTTTCTAATTGTGATTTTAGATTGTTTAGTTTATCGCTCAATGTGTCTTCTATAGTCTTTCTATCGGCGAGTTTTTTGTTTAAAGCTTCTATTTCTTCCTTATATTCGGTAATTTTAGATTCATACTCCCCAATATTCGTATCATCACTAGATTTATCCTCTAATTTTTTTTCCAAATCGGCTATTTCCTCTTGATACTTTGCAATTTCGGACTTGAGATCTTCTGATGAAGATGAATCTTTTTCTTCAAGTTGTTTGTTTAAATTGACAATTTCTTCTTGAAGTTCAAAAATAGTTGAATTATTATCCTGGATTACAGACTCTAATTCTTCATTACTATTTTTTAAAATATCATAATCAGATTTTAAAGATTCGATCATTTCAGAACTAGCATCATCACCATCTAATTGTTCTTGATAATCAATCGGTAAAATTAAAACCTTTTCTTGGTCATCGAAAATGTTCTCTTGTTTAGGTATTGTAATTTGCACTTGTTCTGTTTTATATTTCTTTACTTTATTGTTTTTGAGAGTTCTTTTGTATTCTCTCGAATATTTTTTTACAACACCAGTTATATGTTTCATGAAATCCCCTAAAAATAGATTAAGCCTTTATAATTTCTTATATAAGTAAATAATCAAATCCTCGAATATAAAATTTAATACATTTTTTATATATATTGGTTTACTTATTTAAATATTGTTTATAAAATAGACAAATTGTTTGATTTTATTATATAAATTTATTTTGAAAAATAAATTTTGTAAAGTTTATTATAAGTTTTGATAAATTTATTAAACTTAAAGTAAATAAAATAAAAATGAATTAGGAATTTAAATTTATGATACCCTGAATTGGGAATATAGATTATTTATTTTACAAACATGATGATACAATGATATTGGGAATTTCTGGAAGTCCTAGGAAAAAATCAACCGAATATGTTTTAAATAAAGCATTAGATGATTTATCTGGTAAAGGATTTGAAACAAAAATGTTTACTGTTCGAGGAAAAATAATAGGTCCCTGTAGACATTGTGATTACTGTATAAAGAAGAAAGAATGCATCCAGAAAGATGGAATGACAGAAGCTTATGAATTACTCAAAAAAGCCGATGGTATAATAATAGCTAGTCCAATGTATAATGGAGGAATAAGCGCCCAAACAAAATCTCTGATGGATAGAACTAGGGCATTGGGAGCAGAAGATATTAACCTTCTAAATGGCAAAGTCGGAATGTCAATAGCTATAGGTGGAGACCGTGTTGGAGGTCAAGAATTAGCTATTCAACAAATTAACACTTTCTATATTTTGAATGGAATAATTCCGGTTAGTGGAGGCCCCTTTGGGGCCAATTTAGGACCTTGTTTTTGGTCTAAAGACAGCTTAGAAGGTGTTAAACAAGATGAATATGGTTTTAAAACCTTAAACATGACCTTAAAACGTTTTGTTGAATATTTGAATAAATATAATAAATAGCTATTATAAACAAAGAAATAACGAAATATAATAAATAGCTATAATTAATAAAGAAATTACTATATTAAAATCAATAACTATAATTAATGAAATCATATTAATTAATATAAGTAAAAAAAATTTATAATCTTATTTTTAGGTGTTTTATGAGTTCAAAGCTAGTTAGAGGCAGTTTTTTAATATTAATCGGTAATATTGTCTTTCGTGTTGGAGGATATATTTACCGCTTTTTAATGGCATCGCTTTTAGGACCAGCGGCCTATGGAATTTTAGTATTAACCATAGATCTCCAAGGAGTTTTTCAAGTTTTATCAGCTGCAGGACTACCTCCTGCATTAGCTAAATATATTTCAGAATATAATGCTTTAGATGAGAAAGCTCTTGCACGGCAAACAGTCTATACATCACTAAAGATAATGATGTTCTTGGGAATATTCTTTGGTTTAGCTATGTTTTTCTTTATTGCTCCCTGGCTTGCATTTGATATCTTTCATAAACCTGAAGCAATGGTTCCATTTCAATTTATTGGCCTTATAACTCCCTTTAGTGTTATCGTTGGCGCGTTTAGAGGATCATTTCAGGGTGTTTATAAGATGGAGTACATCTTAGCTACTCGAACCATTGAACAAATATTTATGATTATCTTGGCTACATTTTTTGTTCTTTTAGGTCTTTCTACAGCTGGTGCGGTTTTAGGTACTGTTGCAGGTTTTGCAGCTTCTGCTGTTCTTTCGGTAATTCTTTTTGTAAAGTATATGGGAAAATACTTACCTAAACCTGAAAAAAACTTAAAGTTTCCTTTGAAAGAAGAATTAAAATTAGCTAAAAGATTAGTTTTTTTTGCAATTCCTGTAACTGTAACTGCATTAGCTGAAATGGTAATATACATTGTTTGTGCACTTATAATGGGAGTATTTCTTGCTTCTAATTTTATAGGTTACTTTGGTGCAGCCGATCCAATAGCTAGATTACCACTTGTAATTTCAATATCAATTGCAACCACAATTTTACCAGCATCTTCTGCCGCTTTTAGTACTAAAAATCACGATCTTTTAAATAAATATGTTTTATCTGCATTTAAATATGGGATGATAATAATTATTCCACTGTCTATAGGAATATCTATGTTATCTGGGCCAATAATGTCTACAGTTTACTTTTTAAAGCCAGAATTCGTTTTAGGAGCTACAGCATTGAGTATACTAGTAGTGGGAATGACTTTTTACTCATTATTTGCAATTTCATCAAGTATAATTCAGGGAATTGGGAATCCAAGAGTTCCTATGTATATTCTCCTACTTGGAGCAGCTATTGCGATTATACTAAACTGGATCATGGTTCCTATTTATGGAATCGAAGGAGGGGCTGTTGCAACCTCTATAGCTTGTTTTATTATGATGATTCCTATGTTAATTATGACCTTTAAATTAACCAAAGTGAAAGTTCCATATAGCACTTTTGGAAAAATAATAATAGCTTCCTTAATAATGGGTGTAATAATCCTATTTATACCACAAAATAGCTATGGCCTTTTAATGAGTATAATCATATGTCCAATCATTTATCTAATAAGTTTAATCCTATTAAAAACCTTTGATGAAAATGATATTTCCTCGGTTCGAAGGTTTTCCCATAAATTTGGACCATTAGCTAAATTCATTAATAAGATTTTAAACATTATTGAAAGATTTATAAATAAATAAAAATTATAAAAAAATTATAAAAAAACACTATTTTAAAAAAAAGATTATGAATAAATTCATTTCATATTAAATCACTTATAATTAAATAGCTATAATTCATTATAGGAATTATGATTTGATAAAGGTTGATATTTATGGCT
>Ga0209628_10003672_pt1 | contig 10850 bp, 9 predicted proteins | sample TergutCu122P4_FD_187285 | JGI IMG/M metagenome (GOLD analysis project Ga0209628, IMG submission 187285) | Cubitermes ugandensis P4 segment gut microbial communities from Kakamega Forest, Kenya - Cu122 P4 (SPAdes) (version 2) | ecosystem: Host-associated > Arthropoda: Insects > Digestive system >...
TCTGTCCTGGCCGCCGCCGGGATTTTCGGGGGCCTAGCCATGGCCGGGTTCGCTGCCGCTGCGGACAAGCCCGCCCTCGTGCCGGCCGAGGGAACCGTCGTCCGCATCATCAGGGTTGGCTCCTCAGAACCAGGGATGCTGGCGCGGCTGGCCATAGACGTGGCGTCCCGGGGCAAGGTGTGGTACCCGCCCGATTCCGGCTATCAGATCACCGTGGAGTTCCGCGCCGAGGACGGCCGGGTCATCACGGGCATCGACTACCAGAAGCTGGACCCCTTCGAGGATGCCGGCGTGAGGGTTGGATCCCCCGTTTCTCTGTTGTACGACCCGGCGCAGCCGGAAATTATTTCCGGGGTCAAGATCAGGCTCGTACCGGCGTTAACAGCGGGTGATGAACCGCTTGTCACAACCGGCGATGAGCCGTTTGTGACGTTCAAGACGGCTGAACACGCCGACACCAGGTCCGGGACACGGGGACGGTTCTGATGTCCCGGCTTGTCATACCCAGAAAACCGGCAGAATCGGGACAACTGATGATGCGCTGTTTGGGTCACATCAAGGAGGGGCCGTGGGACGGGAGAATGTAGGGGAGCTGTTGGCAATTGTTGGTGTTGTGGCGTTCGTTCTGGGCTGGGTCGGCGTGGTGGCCATCGGGGGTGTGACTTGGCTCATGATACCCCTCGGCATAATCCTGGCGGTTGCCGGTGTCCCTGAGGTACGACCCGGCCAACCCTGAGCGGATTCTCCTGACCCAGATGGGGAGCACCCCGGCCCTGGAACCTGGCGACGAGCCGGGTCTGACGTACGAGGAGCGAGAAGAGGACTGACTGATATCAGACGCGCCGTTCCCACGAGATTCGGCCCAGATTCATGGCAACATATGGCAACTGCGCCCACGGGCGTACTTATTCCCGCCGAGGGCAGGTGGACCGGCCATCGTACGGAATCGGTGAATCCAGGCCCATTCTGGCCGCGACACACGGGCAAGCACGCATCGGTCACCCCATACTCGCTATGATGACTTCCTAGGAGGCGATGATGACAACACACGCAAAGAAAGCGGCCGGCACCTCGTCCGGCAGCAAGTCCCAGCCAGGACCCGACGGGTTGAAGCTGACCGGTGAAGGGTTACCACTGGCGCACGGGCCGTCCCGTAGCCGGACCTTCCGGTTACCGGACACATTGGATATGGCTCTCGACGAGAGAGCCAACGCGGACGCCATGTCCCCGAGCGAAATCATGCGGCGGGCCTTGGCGGCATACCTCGGGCTGGGCCCGGTTACAGACGAATAGGGGAATTACGGCTTTCGGGGTCCGGCGTTGTTGACTGGCGGGCCCCGGGTGAGACACTTGTCTGGTGAGAGACGTGATTATCCTCGGCTCGACCGGATCCATAGGTACGCAGGCACTTGACGTTGTCGCGACCCATCCAGGGGATCTGGCAGTGGTCGCGTTGGTGGCGGGAGGCACCCAGATCGACCGGCTGGCCGAGCAGGTGCGCCTGTTCGCGCCGGCCCGCGTGGGTGTGCCCAGCGAGCGGGTCGCGTCCCAACTGTCCGGAATTCTTGCCAGTACGGGAGTCGCTGTGCCGCCCATCGTGTCCGGACCGGACGCGGCGGCCAGGATCGCGGCGTCGGGTGCCGATGTCGTACTGAATGCCCTGACCGGGTTCGCCGGTTTGGAGCCGACCCTGGCCGCTCTCGACGCCGGGTCGTCGCTCGCCCTCGCTAACAAGGAATCATTGGTAGTTGGTGGTCGTCTGGTGACGGACCGCGCGCGACCCGGCCAGATCGTGCCGGTGGATTCCGAGCATTCCGCGATCGCCCAGTGCCTGCGTTCGGGCCGGGCCGAAGAGGTGGTACGGCTGGTGCTGACCGCGTCGGGCGGGCCCTTCCGGGGCTGGTCGCGCGAGCAGCTGGCGGCGGTGACTCCCGGGCAGGCGCTGGCCCATCCCACGTGGCGGATGGGGCGGGTTGTCACGATCAACTCGGCCACGCTGGTCAACAAGGGCCTGGAGCTGATCGAGGCACAGCGGCTGTTCGGCGTGGGCTGGGACCGGATCGACGTGGTGGTACATCCCCAGTCGGTTGTTCACTCGATGGTGGAGTTCCGCGACGGTGCCACCATCGCCTCGTGTTCACCCCCGGACATGCGCCTGCCGATCGCCCTCGGGCTGACCTGGCCCGACCGGCTTGCGGGCGTGTCGGTGGCGTGCGACTGGCGCGAGGCGGTGGCGTGGACGTTCGAGCCGTTGGACAATGAGACTTTCCCGGCGGTGGAGCTGGCGCGCCGGGTCGGGCGGGCCGGAGGCACGGCCCCAGCCGTCTTCAACGCCGCCAACGAGGTCTGCGTCGACGCGTTCTGCTCCGGAAACCTGGGTTTCTTGGGTATCCTGGACACCGTGACGGCAGTTGTTGAAGCCCATGTCGGTGAGTGGGGAAGCGGGGCAACAGGGGAACAGGATGCGGAATTGACGCTTGGGGCGATCCATGACGCGGACGCCTGGGCCCGGGCCGAGGCCGCGCGCCTGATCGGGGTGGCAGCGTGAGCACGCACCTGGTGGTGACGATCCTGGGCGGCGTCGGATTCTTCATGCTGATCCTTGTCAGCATCATGTTGCACGAGGTCGGCCACTATCTGCCTGCGCGGATCTTCAAGGTCAAGATACTCCAGTTCTTCGTCGGTTTCGGCCCCAATGTTTGGAAGACGAAGAAAGGTGACATCGAGTACGGGGTGAAGGCGGTCCCGTTGGGGGGCTACGTGCGCCTGCTGGGAATGTACCCGCCGTACCGCGAAGGCAAGGACACCCGGCTCATGCGCCTCGCCGACTCCGCGCGGGAGGCCGAGTGGGACGACATCACCGACGACGACGTGGCCGCCGGCCGGCTCTACTTCCAGCAGCCCATCTGGCAGCGCCTGATCATCATGTTCGGCGGGATCTTCGTGAACCTGCTGCTGGCCTTCGGACTGTTCCTGGGGGTCAACATGACCGTCGGCCAGTACCTGCCGACGATGCGCGTCGATTACGTCAAGCAATGCCTGGATGCCGACGAGCAGGGCGTCTGCCTGGTCACACCCGCCGGCGCCATGGGGCTGAAGGTCGGCGACGTGGTGGTGGCGTTCAACGGCAAGGAGTTCGACCGGTGGGACAAGTTCACCGCCGCCCTGCGGGCCAACATGGACAAGCCGGTGCAGCTGACCGTGATGCGCGACGGGGTGCGTACGGAGTTGCCCCAGGTGCGCGGCATGATCCAAACCGTAGCCGACCCCGACCACCCCGGCGCCACGATCCAGGCCGGCTACCTGGGGGTGAGCAAGAGCGAGTACGCCAACGTCCGTGTCGGGCCCATCGGGACCATCCAGCAGATGTGGGACATGACGGCGGTCGCGGTGAAGGCGATCGCCAAGCTGCCCGTCTCGGCAGTCAAGGTCTTCACCGACATGATCACCGGCAAGCCGCGTGACGTCAACGGGCCGATTTCGATCGTGGGTGCGTCCGTCATCGCCGGCGACTTGGTGTCGGCGGACGCGCCGGCGTCGGCGAAGGCGGCGACGTACCTGTATCTGCTCGGTTCCATCAACCTGTTCGTGGCGCTGCTGAACCTGGTGCCGCTGCCGCCGTTCGACGGCGGACACATCGCGGCCGGGTTGTTCGAGGCCCTGCGGCGCTGGTTGGCGAAGCTGCGCGGGCGGGAGGATCCCGGACCCGCGGACACGGCGAAGCTGTTGCCGGTCGCGTACGTCATGTTCGGGTTTCTGATCATCGTTGGCGTGGTCTTCATCGTGGCCGACATCATCAGCCCGGTGTCGCTCTTCTAGAAAGGTATGGTCATGACGGCACTTGCCACCCGCCGGCCGACCCGCAAGGTCAGGCTCGGCCCCATCTTCGTGGGCGGGGACGCGCCCATCACCGTACAGACCATGACGACCACGCCCACCCACGACGTGGACGCCACGCTGCAACAGATAGCGGAGGTCGCCACGGCTGGTTGTGATATCGTACGGGTGGCCTGCCCGCGGCAGGAGGACGCGGACGCTTTGTCCGCGATCGTCGCGAAGTCCCCGATCCCCGTCATCGCGGACATCCACTTCCAGCCGCGGTACGTGTTCGCGGCGATCGAGGCGGGCTGCGCCGGGGTACGGGTCAACCCGGGCAACATCAAGGCGTTCGACGACCAGATCGCCGCCATCGCGCGGGCGGCCACGGAACACGGTACCTCGATCCGGATCGGCATCAACGCCGGTTCGCTGGACGAGCGGGTCATGGCGAAGTACGGGCGGGCCACCCCGGAGGCCCTGGTGGAATCAGCCTTGTCGGAGGCGCGGCTGTTCGAGGAGGTCGGCTTCTACGACGTGGCGTTGTCGGTGAAGCATCACGACGTGGTGACGACCGTCGAGGCGTACCGGTTGCTGTCTGGTTCCTGCGACTACCCGCTCCACCTGGGGGTCACCGAGGCCGGTCCGTTGCTGCAGGGTACGGTGAAGTCCGCCGCCGCGTTCGCCATCCTGCTCGGCGAGGGCATTGGTGACACGATACGCGTGTCGTTGTCAGCGCCGCCGGTGGAAGAGGTCAAGGTCGGTACGAAGCTGTTGGAGGCGCTGCATCTGCGTCCCCGTACCCTCGAAATCATCTCCTGCCCGGCGTGCGGGCGCTGCCAGGTCGACGTCTATTCGCTGGCCGACCAGGTCACCGAGGGGCTGAAGGACTTCACGACCCCGCTGCGCGTGGCCGTCATGGGCTGCATCGTCAACGGTCCCGGCGAGGCGCGCGAGGCCGACCTGGGAGTGGCGTCCGGCAACGGCAAGGGGCAGATCTTCGTCCAGGGCGAGGTGGTCGAAACGGTCCCGGAGGACCGGATCGTACCCACCCTGCTCGCCCACGCGCGCCAACTGCCTCAGTAATCGTGCCAACTGGCTCAGTAATCGTCTAGACTCCGTGGGTAAGAGGAGGAGGCATGGGCGAGGTCAGAGTGTTGACAAGCCAGGATGTGGCGGACGTCCGGCGTCTCCTCGGCGCGCGCCCGATCGACAACATCCAGTTGGCCTCCCGGGTCAAGATGTACGGGGTGGACGGGTTCCGGCTGGGCAACGACCTGCTCGGCTACGTCGACAAGGGGCAACTGGTATCTTGCCTGTCGGACGGGCACTCGCTGAACGTCGTCAACGCCACGCCCGCCGCCCTGGATGCCTTCAGCCGGCGCCTCGAGAACCGGCACTGCGGCTCGATCATCGGGGTGCGGGACGAGGCCATGGGCTTGTGGACACGCTTGTGCGAGCGCAGTTTCACCCAGTGGGCGTCGCCGCGGGAGGTGCGCGACCACCAGCTGGTCATGGCCCTGACGACCGACCCGCTCGTGCGTGGTGACCCGCGGGTCCTGGTGGCGACCACGCGCTACCTCGATACGTACCACGCCGCGTCGGTGGCGATGTACACCGAGGAGGTCGGGGTGGCGCCGGCCGACGCGCAGGGGGCGTACAGGAATCATGTCGCGACGCTCATGATGCGCGGCCTCGGGTTCTGCGCGCTGAGCCAGGGCCGGGTCATCTTCAAGGCCGACATAGTGGCCAGCGCGGGCCAGATCTGCCAGATCGGCGGTGTCTGGCTGGACCCCGCGCTGCGCGGGCGCGGACTGTCCGAACCGCTGATGGCGGCGGTCGCGGCGCGCTGCCGGGAGCGATACTCGACACTGTGCCTGTACGTGAACTCGTACAACCACCCCGCGGTGAAGTGCTACCGCGCGATCGGGTTCAAGCAAGTCAGCGAGTGTGCCACGATCCTGTACTAGCCTCTTTAGTAGACTGGTGCGGTTCCATGACGAAAAGGAGTTTGCCTTGTCGTACGCATTGATGTCGAAGTTGTTCGTACGTACCCTGCGGGAGGACCCCGCCGACGCCGAACTGCCCAGCCACCGGTGGCTGGTGCGCGCCGGGTACATCCGGCGGGCCGCGCCGGGGATCTACACCTGGTTGCCACTGGGCTTGCGGGTGCTGGCCAGGATCGACGCCATCGTACGGGAGGAGATCGAGGCGATCGGCGCACAGGAGGTGCACTTCCCGGCGCTGCTGCCGCGGGAGCCGTACGAGGCGACGAACCGGTGGACGGAGTACGGGCCGAACCTGTTCCGGCTCCAGGACCGCAAGGGGGTGGACATGTTGCTCGGGCCGACGCACGAGGAGATGTTCACGCTGCTGGTCAAGGACTTGTACTCCTCGTACAAGGATCTGCCGCTGATTCTTTACCAGATCCAGACCAAGTACCGCGACGAGGCCCGCCCGCGCGCCGGCATCCTGCGCGGGCGCGAGTTTGTGATGAAGGATTCGTACAGCTTCGACGTCGACGATGACGGTTTGCAGGCGGCGTACGATCTGCACCGCGTGGCCTATCAGCGGATCATGACGCGGCTGGGGCTGGACTATGTGATCGTGAAGGCCCAGTCCGGCGCGATGGGCGGGTCGCGCTCGGAGGAGTTCCTGGCCTTGAACCAGTACGGCGAGGACACTTTCGTACGCTCGCCGGGCGGGTACGCCGCCAATGTGGAAGCGGTGTCGTTTCCCGTCGGTGAGGCGGTGGAGTTCGGCGATGTGCCGGACCCGGAACTGGTCGCGACCCCCGGCGCGGCGACGATCGACACGCTCGTGGCGGCGCTCAACCAGGCCGCGCCGCGTGCTGACCGGGAGTGGGGTGCGGGGGACACACTGAAGAACGTGGTGTTCATGCTTGTCGGGCCGGACAAGAAGAAGACCCCGTTGGTTGTGGGGCTGCCCGGCGACCGCGAGGTCGATGACAAGCGGTTACAGGCGGCCGTGGCCCCGGCCGAGGCGGTGCCGTTCACGGCGGAGGACTTCGCGGCGTACCCGGTTCTGGTCAAGGGATACATCGGTCCGGCCGGTTTCGATGATGCGGCGGGGGCGGTGCTGGGGGCGGAGAGTGCGGCCAAGATCACGTACCTCACCGACCCGCGCGTGGTCCCCGGCAGTGCCTGGGTGACCGGCGCGAACCAGGCCGACACGCACGTGGTCAACCTGGTCATGGGCCGCGACTTCACCTCGGACGGGGTGATCGACGTGGCGGAAATCCGCGACGGCGACCCGGCCCCGGACGGTTCCGGCCCGCTTGAGCTGGCGCGCGGGGTCGAGATGGGCCACATCTTCCAGCTGGGACGCAAGTACGCCGACGCGCTCGGCCTCAAGGTCCTGGACGCAAACGGCAAGCTCGTGACGGTGACGATGGGCAGTTACGGTTTCGGGGTCACCCGCGCGGTCGCGATGGTCGCGGAGGCCACGTGCGACGCCAAGGGTCTGGCGTGGCCGCGGGCTGTCGCGCCGTACGACGTGATCATCGTGGTCGCCGGCAAGGACGCGGCGCTGCTGGAGGCGGCGACCGGGCTCGCGACAAGCCTGGATGCGGCCGGGGTCGAGGTGGTCGTCGACGACCGCAGTGTCTCCCCGGGGGTCAAGTTCGCGGACGCGGAACTGATCGGCTTCCCGACCTCGGTGATCGTGGGACGCGGTTTGGCAAACGGTACGGTGGAGGTACGGGACCGGGCCTCGGGTGCGAGCGTGGACGTACCGGTGGAGGAAGCGGTTGGCGCCATCCTGGATGCGGTGAAGCACTAGTCCGGCCAGCCCGGCCAGACCGCCGTACCGATTCCCAGGGCGGAACCCAGCGTGGCGGCACTCATGACGTACGGGACGGCCCTGGCGGGGTCGTCGGTCGCGGCAACCCAGACAACGGCGGCTTCCACCAGGGATTGTTGGACCGAGGCCAGCAATGCCATCGCCGCCTGAGAGTCCCGGCCGCCCGGCAGTTCGTAGATGCCCGGCGACGTCGGCGGGGTCACACCCCGGCTCGCGGCCTGGTCGGTCAGCGCCGCCAGTTCGGATTGGAGGGTGGACAGGGCGGATTGGAAGACCGCACGATCGGCGTCGGCGGTGAGGAAGCCCATAGCAGTACGCAGCACGAAGATCCCTTCCTGGTGGCGCGATATGAGGTCCGGCAAGGCGGTTTGTAGTTCCGTGAGCGCGATGGTCACGCCCGGGTCGACCGGGCTGGGGGAGTCGTACGCACCCTGCAGGCCGCGGCGTACCTGCTCGGCTCCCGCCGCCAGACTGGCCCACCACGCCGCGGTGATCCCCGCGGTCTTCCCGGCGTTGGCCTGGGCGGTGTCCCGTACCGTGGCACACGCTGCGTCAGCCTTGGCCAACCCATCGGTGGTGTCCGTCACCGCGGCCGGCTCGCCAGGGTCGGCCCGGGTGTTTGGTACCCGGTTGACCGGGTCGGGACCGATGACCACGCGCCATTGCGACTCGACCACCTGGGTCATGCGGGCCAGGGGGCTGTCCGCCGGAGCGTCTCGCGCCAGCCCGGCCACTGCGGACCAGGCGGACCCCAGTTTCGTACCCATGTCGGCCAGGTCCGCCGCGAACCCGGGCTCCAGCCACGACGAGGGCGCCGGACCGTCGATCCGGGGATCCGAGAAGGCACATCCCGCCAGGCCGGCGAGCATGGCGAGCGATACGACGGTGATAAGTACGCCTCTCATCCCGGCGGCGGCGCGCGATTGATGCATGCCAAGATCGTACAAGTAACTGGTCGGCGCGCGCACGGCGAATGAGATGGGTGTAACTGGGCTAGAGTGTATCCACTGGTGAAAAGTGAACCCGACAATCGTAGAGGAGCCCGGCCATGGCATCGCTATCAGATGTGGTAGAGGCGGTCGTGTCGCGGCTTCAGCTTGATCTGGAATCGGTGAAGCAGGTCAGGGCCGGATCAAGGATTATTGTTCAGATTGCCGTCGACGGGGATGGTGCGAGCGGTCGCGGGCTGAGCCTGGACGAGGTGGCGGCGGCCTCGCAGGAGATCTCGCGCGCGCTGGATGACACGGGAGTGATGGGGGAGAAGGCGTACGTGCTGGAGGTGGGCACACGCGGCGTCGACGCCCCGCTGACCCGGCCCGCGCATTGGCGGCGCAACACCGGCCGGCTGGTGCGGATCACCAAGTCCGGCGGGGGTGTGATCGAGGCGAGGATCATGAACGTTGACAACGACACCGTCCGGTTGTCGGACGGGCAGGACGTACGATTGGCCGATGTCGCCAAGGCGCACGTACAAGTGGAAATGAACCGGCACGAGGACGAGGAGGAGTCATGGACATCGATATGAGCGCCTTGCGGCAGCTGGAACTGGACCGGGGCATCAAGGTGGATGTCATGATCGCGGCGTTGGAGGAGGCGCTGCTGCACGCCTACGAGAAGGTGCCCGGCTTCACGCCCGGAGCCCGGGTGACGCTTGACCGCCGGTCGGGACAGGTCGTGGTGTGGGTGCCGGAGCTCGACGATGAGGGAGAGAAGATCGGGGAATCGGACGGTACGCCTTCCGACTTCGGGCGGGTGGCCGCGTCGACGGCCCGCCAGATAATCATGAGCCGGATTCGCGAGGCGGAGGACGAACAGCGGTACGGGCAATTCCTGACCAAAGAAGGCGACATTGTCCTGGGTACGGTCCAGAAGGACAGCGAGTCGCGCACGGTCCGGGTCGATGTGGGCTCGTTCGAGGCCATAATGCCGCTGGCCGAGCAGGTGCCGGGCGAGAACTACACCCACGGGTTGAAGCTGCGGGTCTACGTCATGCAGGTACGCAAGGAGCTGCGCGGCCACCAGGTGGTCGTGTCCCGGACCCATCCCGGGCTGGTCGAGAAGCTGTTCCGCATGGAGGTACCAGAGATCGCGGACGGTACGGTGGAGATCAAGGGCATCGCCCGCGAGGCCGGGCACCGCACAAAGATCGCCGTACGGTCGAAGTCGTCCGAGGTGTCCGCCAAGGGCGCGCTGATCGGGCAGATGGGCCAGCGGGTGCGGGCGGTCATGAACGAGTTGAACGGCGAGAAGATCGACATCATCGACTGGTCGGAGGACCCGGCGCAGTTCGTGGCGCAGGCTCTGTCGCCGGCACGTGTGGCGTCGGTCCAGGTGGTCGACCTGGCCAGCCGGTCCGCGCGGGTCGTCGTACCGGACTACCAGCTGAGCCTGGCCATCGGCCGCGACGGGCAGAACGCCCGTTTGGCGGCGCGCCTGACCGGCTGGAAGATCGATATCCGCTCGGACACCGCGACGGCCGAGTGAAGAAGCAACAATCTCGCCCCGTCCGGGCCGAACCGGTGAGGACCTGCATCGGCTGCCGCCAGTCAGGCGAGCAGTCCGCCCTGGTACGCCTGGCCTGGGACGATGGTGTAGTTGTTGTCAGCCGTACGGCGCACGGGCGGGGCGCCTGGATCCACGCGGACGAGGACTGCTGTACGGCGGCCGCGAGAAAACGCGCCCTGGCAAGGGCCTTCAGGATCCCCGGCGGGGATGTCGGTGCGGTTGACCTGTTCGAACTGCTCACCAGTTGAGGCCGACGAGCTGGGGCTCGGGGGTGAGCGTCACGCCGTACACCGTACGGACGCGGTCGCGGATCTGGTGGGCGAGGTGGAGGATGTCCCGTGCCGTGGCGCCACCTTGGTTGGTCAGGGCCAGGACGTGTTTGCCGGACAGGCGGGCGGGGCCGAGCCCGTACCCCTTGTGGAAACCGGTCTGTTCGATCAGCCAGGCGGCGGAAGTCTTGACCGACCCGTCCGGCTGCGGGAAACGCGGGGCGGCGGTCGGCAGGCCGGCGGCGGTCCCGGGGCTCAGCAGGGGGTTGGTGAAGAAGCTCCCGGCGCTCCAGGTGTCGTGGTCGGTTTCGTCCAAGACCATGCCCTTCCCGCGGCGCAGGGCCAGGACCGCTTGTCGTACATCCGCAAGTGGCGCCCGGTCCCCAAGACCAAGGCCCAGCGAAGTGGCCAGCTCCTTGTACTCGATCGGCCCGGACA
>Ga0209628_10003674_pt1 | contig 10845 bp, 7 predicted proteins | sample TergutCu122P4_FD_187285 | JGI IMG/M metagenome (GOLD analysis project Ga0209628, IMG submission 187285) | Cubitermes ugandensis P4 segment gut microbial communities from Kakamega Forest, Kenya - Cu122 P4 (SPAdes) (version 2) | ecosystem: Host-associated > Arthropoda: Insects > Digestive system >...
CGAGCGAATTTCCCGATCGCTATTTCGATGTCGGCATCGCCGAGCAGCACGCCGTCACCTTCGCCGCCGGGCTGGCCTGCGAGGGGCTGAAGCCGGTGGTCGCCATCTACTCGACCTTCCTGCAACGCGCCTACGACCAGTTGATCCACGATGTCGCGCTGCAAAACCTGCCGGTGGTTTTCGCCGTCGATCGCGGCGGCCTGGTCGGCGCCGACGGCCCGACCCACCACGGCGCCCTCGACCTTTCCTACGCCGCCTGCGTCCCCAACCTGCTGGTCATGGCCCCGTCCGACGAGGCCGAATGCCGCCGCATGCTGTCCACCGCCTTCGCCCACGACGGCCCGGCCCTGGTGCGCTACCCGCGCGGCGGCGGCGGCGCGGCGCCGGATGCCTCGCTCGCCACGCTGCCGCTGGGCAAGGGCGAGATTCGCCGGCGCGGCCAGGGCGTCGCCCTGCTCGCCTTCGGCAGCCTGCTGGCGGGGGCGCTGGCGGCGGGCGACGAACTGGACGCCACGGTCGCCAACATGCGCTTTGTCAAGCCCATCGATGCCGAACTGCTCGCCGAACTGGCGGGGAGCCACGCGCTCTTGGTCAGCATCGAGGAAAACACCGTCATCGGCGGCGCCGGCTCGGAAATCGAGCGGGCGCTGGCCGAGCGCGGCAGCCGCGCGCCGCTGCTGCGCCTCGGCCTGCCCGACCGCTTCATCGAGCACGGCGAACAAGGCCAGTTGCTGGCCGAACTCGGCCTGGACAAGGACGGCATCGTGCAGGCCGTGCGCCGCCACGCCCATCGACAATAATCATTCTGGATAAAACATGAACACCCCCACCCCTCCCATCCCCGACGTGCAGAGTTCCGCCGACACCCGCCAGATCGCCATCAACAAGGTCGGCATCAAGTCCATCCGCCACCCGGTGCGCGTCCGCGACAAATCCGCCGGCCTGCAACACACCATCGCCATGTTCAACATGTACGTCGGCCTGCCGCACAATTTCAAGGGCACGCACATGTCGCGCTTCGTGGAAATCCTGAACAGCCACGAGCGCGAAATCTCGGTGAAGAATTTCCCGACCATGCTGCGCGACATGGTGCAGCGGCTGGAAGCCGAAACCGGCCATATCGAGATGAATTTCCCCTACTTCATCAACAAGACGGCCCCCGTTTCCGGCGTGCAGAGCCTGATGGACTACGATGTCACGCTGATCGGCGAAATTCGCCACGGCAAGATCAGCACCTCGGTGCGCGTCGTCGTGCCGGTGACCAGCCTGTGCCCGTGCTCGAAAAAAATCGCCGAACGCGGCGCCCACAACCAGCGTTCGCACGTCACCATCACCGCCCGCATCAACGGTTTCGTCTGGATCGAGGAACTCGTGCAGATCGCCGAACAGGAAGCCTCCTGCGAACTGTACGGCCTCCTGAAGCGGCCCGATGAAAAGCACATCACCGAGCGCGCCTACGACAACCCGAAATTCGTCGAGGACATGGTCCGCGACGTCGCCGCCCGCCTCGACGCCGAACCCCGCATCGACGCCTACACCGTCGAATCGGAAAATTTTGAATCCATCCACAACCACTCGGCCTACGCCCTGATCGAAAGGGACGCGGCGGCGGCCTGAGCCGTTGCCGCAGGGCGGGGCCGGCCCCGCGCCGATCCGCCATGAAAAAGGGCGCCCCCAGGGGCGCCCTTTTCGCGTACCGCGGCCGATTATTCGATTTTTACTTCAAGACGACAGCAATAGCACCTGTCGTCATTCTGCGCGTAGCGTAGCGAAGCGAAGCGAAGCGTAGTCGCAGAATCCAGACGCTGCATGGATTCCGCGACGGAGCGCGCAATGACGGGCCATCTCAATAATTCAACGCTTGAAGTGGAAATGGAATTACTCGGCGGCTGCCGCCGTTTTCCGCGCCGGCAGCTTTTCCTTGATGCGGGCGGACTTGCCGGAACGCTCGCGCAGATAGTACAGCTTGGCGCGGCGCACGTCGCCGCGGCGCTTGACCTCGATCGAGGCGACCAGCGGGGAGTAGGTCTGGAAGGTGCGCTCGACGCCTTCGCCGGAGGAAATCTTGCGCACGGTGAAGCCGGAATTCAGGCCACGGTTGCGCTTGGCGATGACGACGCCTTCGTAAGCCTGCAAACGCTCGCGGTTGCCTTCCTTGACCTTGACCTGGACGACGACGGTGTCGCCCGGCGCGAAATCGGGAATGGTCTTGCCCAGGCGGGCGATTTCTTCTTGTTCCAACTGTTGAATCAGGTTCATGTGAGATCCCTTTTTATAAAACATTGCTCACTGCATTGCTCCGCTGCGGAAATTTCCGCGAGGAGTTGCATTTCCTCCGCAGTCAGACTGCGGTGCGCCAGCAGATCCGGGCGGCGCTTCCGGGTTCGCGCCAGCGATTGCTGCAATCGCCAGCGACGAATTCTCTTGTGGTCGCCGGACAGCAACACTGCCGGCACCGCCTGGCCCGCATAGACTTCGGGCCGGGTGTAGTGCGGACAGTCCAGCAGACCGGCGGCAAACGAATCCTCCGCCGCCGAGGCGGCGTCTCCGAGCGCGCCCGGCAACTGGCGGACGACGGCGTCGATCAACGCCATCGCCGGCAACTCGCCGCCGGACAGCACGAAATCCCCGATCGATATTTCCTCATCGACGTGGCGCTCGATCAGACGCTCGTCGATTCCTTCATAACGGCCGCAGAGAAGGATCAGGCCCTCTCCCCCCGCCGCCAGCCGCAGCACCCGCTCGTGGGTCAGCGGCGCGCCCTGCGGCGACAGGTAGATGACCCGGCTCTTCGCCAGCCCCGCCGCGCCCTGCTCCGCCCTGGCCGCGGCGATGGCCTTCGCCAGCGGCGCGGCCTGCATCACCATGCCCGGCCCGCCGCCGAACGGCCTGTCATCGACGTTGCGCCAGGCGTTTTCGGCGAAATCGCGGGGATTCCAGCCGCGCCAGAACCACCGTCCTTCTTCCAGCGCCCGCCGGGTAATGCCGCTGCCGGTCACGGCGGCGAACATTTCCGGGAAGATGCTGATGCAGTCGAAGCGAACCACCGGCGGCAACTCCGCAACTACCAGTCACTGCCCCAGTCGACGCGAATCCGCCGCGCCTCCCGGTCTACCGAGCGGACCACCGCCGAGACGAAGGGGAGCAGGCGCTCACTTCCATCATCGGCGACGACCCGCAGCACATCGTTGGCTCCCGTCTCGATCAGCCCGGCCACCTTGCCGAGCCGTTCGCCCGCCTCGTTCTCCACATCGAGGGCCAGCAGGTCGCCCCAGTAAAACTCGTCTTCGCCGGTCGCCGGCAGGCAATCGCGCGGCGCGCCGAGCAGAAAGCCCTTCAGCGCCTCGGCCGCCGTGCGGTCGGCAACGCCTTCCAGCGCGGCCACCAGGCCGTCGCCATGCGCCTTCAAGCCTTTCGGCGCCACTTCGCGCCAGGCCTCGCCTTCCCTGGCGATCCACCAGACCGGCAGGCGCCCCCAAGCCAGGGGATCATCGCCGAAAGGCTGCAGCCTGATCCAGCCGCGCACCCCGTAGGGGTCGGCGAAGCGCCCCAGAACGACGATATCGCTGCCGGTCAACGAAAAAACTCAGGCCGCGGCCTGGGCGGCGGCGTTCTGCTTGACCAGGCGGGCGACGGTCGGCGACAACCGGGCGCCGTTCTTCTGCCAGTAGGCCAGGCGGTCGGTGGCGATGCGCAGGGCTTCGGCGTTGCCGGCGGCCACCGGATTGTAGAAGCCGATGCGCTCGACGAAACGGCCGTCGCGGCGATTGCGGGAATCGGCGACGACCATGTTGTAGAACGGGCGCTGCTTGGCGCCGCCACGGGCGAGACGGATGACAACCATGAGATGACTTTCCTAGCGGGGAAAAAAGACTTGGGATTATAGCTCTTTAGCTAGGAAAAACAAGCCGTTTGCCTCCCATCGGCTACTCCCGATATCCGTCCGGCGGCAGTGGCGAAAGGGGAAATATTTGCTATTCTGGCCTTCTCATGGCCGTCACCACCGACCTCCTACTGTCACCCGCCGCCGAACTCAGGATCAAGGGCATCCTGGAGTGGCTGGCGGTAGCGCACGACCGCGAAGGCAGCAGCGATGTCGACGCGCTCTATCGCCAGTTGCTGGTGCTGCGCGACACGCCGCTCCCCGTCCATCGCCGCATCAGGCTGCTCGATCTGCTGCACACCCACGTCGAGCGCATCGTCAGGGCGGAACTGCCCGAATTCCAGAAAGCCTCCCTGCCGCTTTCGCGCAAGTACCGGCAGCGGGTCAAGCTGGTCGTCGATCTGCTCGAAAACCTGATCCAGAGCTATTTCGACGCGCTGGGCGAACTGTTCGACACCGCAGCCGGCGATTCGCCCTATTCGCCCCACGAATCCCTGCTGCGCGCCATGCGCAGCATCGCCTCGAAAATCAAGATTTATTACCTGGTGGCCTCGCCGGTCAGTGTTGGATTATGGCAACAGTTGCACGCCGCCTTCCGCACCGCGCGCCGCCTCAATCTGGAAAATTTTCCGGGGCCGCAGGGCGAACGCAGCGCCCAGCGCACCTACATGGACATCCTGCTGGCCGCCATCGCCCATCCGGCCTCGTTTTCGGCCAGCGAACTCGGCTTCATCAACGATTACATCGAGGGGCTGGACCTGCGCGTCGATTTGTCCGAGACGCCGCCCGCCGGGGCCGGCGCGGTTTTCTGGATCGACCCCGAGCAGGACGTTCCCGCCCAGGCGCTGATTCGCCGCGCCCCCGCCGCCGGCCTGCAAGCGCTGTATTTCACCTGCGACGCCCTGGCGGCGGAAGCGGCCCGGCACCGCGCCGAACTCGAAGAAGGCCATACCGCGCTCGACCTGGGGCTGCCCGCCTTCGCCGACACCCGCGCCGGACGCAGCGTGTTGCGGCGTCTGGTGACGCTGTGGAGCAAGCCGGGCAAGCGGCGCTTTCCGCGCCGGCGGCATTCCTACCGCGCCAGCCTCTGCCTCGGCCTGAGCAATCTGTGGCGCCTGATCCGCAACAGCGGCGAAAGCGTGCCGGTCAGCGAATGGATGGTCACCAACGAAAGCCCGGACGGCTTCGCGCTGATGCACGTCAGGGGCAACCTGAACGGCTTGCGCATCGGCGATGTCGTCGCGCTGCGCATCATCGACCAGGAAGGCGGCGACGCCGGGGCCGCGTGGCGCATCTGCCTGATCCGCTGGGGCATTTCGGAAAACGCCGAGCATGTCGAACTGGGCCTGCAACTGATCGCCCCGGGCGCCATCGCCGCCGAAATCGCCCGCCCCGGCGCGCGCGTGCCCGACCGCATCGACGCCCTGCTCTTGACGCCCATCCTGCCGCTGCGGCCAGCCGAATCGCTGCTCGTGCCGTCGGGCAGGCTGCAAAAAAACCACGAACCCCTGGTGCTGCTGATCGAAAATGGCAATCTGCTCGTCCGCGAGGTGAAAACCGGCGATCTCGACGAGCAGACCAGCAGCGTCGAAATTTTCAGCGTGCTGCCGAGCGCCCCAGCCTAGCCGCGAGAAGCCCGCCGAACAGCACGATGGCCCACGACAGGTGCAGCCAGACGAGAAAAATCGGCACCGCCGCCAGCGCCCCGTAAATGCTTCTGAACATGCCGGAGGCGCTCAGATACAGCTCGAACAGCTTCTGCATCGCCACCACCGCCGCCGCCGCGAAAACGCCGCCGGCCAGCGCCGCCCGCCGCGCCACCCTGGCGTTCGGCACGGCGTAATAGAGGAAGGCGAAAAAGAGACTGAGCAGCAGCGCCGAGGCCCCTTTCGACAGCAGCAGATGCACCCACGGCAGCCAGTCGACGAGGCCCAGCGACACGCTCACCGCCAGCGAGATGGTCAGGGCGATGGCACCCAGGATGAACGGCCACACCGCCATGACAAAAAGATAGAGGCCGAGGCGCGCCGCGAGCGGGCGCGGCTCGACCCGCCACAGGCGGTTGAAGGTGCGCTCGATGGTGTGCAGCAGCAGGATCGCCGTGACGCCGAGCAGCAGCAGGCCGGCGACGGTCAGTTCCTGGGCGCGATGGGAATAGCGGCTGATGCCGCCGGCGATGGCGCCGGCCGCGCCGCTGGGCAGCAGCGCCTCGCGCAGCAAGAGTTGCAGGCGGCCCAGCAGCAGGTCGAAATAGGGCACCTTCTCGGCCACCGCGAGCACCACCGCCACCAGCGGCACTACCGCCAGCAGCGTGGTGAAGGCCAGCGCGGCGCTGGTTTGCAGCATGTTCTCGGCGAAAAAGCGGCGAACGATGCCATCGGCCGATGCCGGCGGCTTCTGGACGCGGCGATAGCGGGAGCGGGTCTGCATGGGGGCGCATGATAACCGACCTGGGGGGATGGCCTGATTTCCCCAAACCCATGTCCTGAACGTCGGCCAAAAAGCAAACCGCCAAAAACGCGCAAAATGACGAATTTTCAAGGGCCGGCGGTTAAAAATCGCAAGGACCGCATGCCATCGCCATTGGCGCGTCCGCGCCGCGCAGCATTGGCAGCGCGGGGCATAAAAGTTCATTACAATGCACTGATGCAATCCTCGAACACGGATAGAAATGCAATCACTGCTGTCTTTCTGGAATGGGCTTTCAGTGCGGGTGCGCCTGATCGTCGTGTTCGTGGCAATCAAGGTCGTGCCGCTGGTGGTGCTGATGTGGGTGGCCTGGCATCAGACCAACGTGACCGGCGTCGATCTCGCCAAGCAGTTCGACAATCTGGTTTCCACCGCCAACCGGGCCATCCACGAAATCGGCGACAAGGCGGTCAATGACGCGGTCAATGCGCTCGACACCCGGGCGCGCGACGAGATCGAGCGCCTGACCACCGATACGGCGAACCGGGTGGCGAATTTCCTGTATCAGCGCGATGCCGACATTCTGTTCGTCGCCTCGCTGCCGCCCGACGAATCCACTTACCGCAATTATGTCAATCACAATGCCCGCGATCTGGTCGAGCATGGCAAATGGCGGCTCAACGCGGCAGGCACCGATTGGGAGCCGGCCGGCGTGCTGGCGGTGGACGAATATGTGCCGGTGCCGGGCAGTTCGGACAACGAAATCGCTTTCCATTACCGCCCCCCGACGCCGCTGGCCAGCCAAAAGAAGCCGCTTTATGTGGAGATGACCTTCGTCGGCCTGGACGGCATGGAAAAGGTCAAGGTCACCACCTCGCCGCGCGTCAGCCCGGCCTTGCAGAACGTCGCGGAGCGCCGGAACACCTTCGCCAGGGCGGAAACCTATTTCCCCGCGCTGAAGAAGCTCAAGCCCGGCGAGATCTATGTGTCCGACGTCATCGGCGCTTATGTCGGCAGCAAGATCATCGGCAAATTCACGCCGGCGGCGGCCGAAAAGCGCGGCATTGCCTTCGAGCCGGAGAAATACGCCTATGCCGGCAAGGAAAATCCGGTCGGCAAGCGTTTCCAGGGCATCGTGCGCTGGGCGACGCCGGTGGTGCGAAACGGCGCGATCATCGGCTGGGTGACGCTGGCGCTCGATCACGATCACCTGATGGCCTATACCGACCACATCGTCCCCTCGATCGAGCGTTACCGCGACATCAACGACGCCTCGGACGGCAACTATGCCTTCATGTGGGATTACAAGGGGCGCAGCATCGTCCATCCGCGCCATCACTCGATCGTCGGTTATGACGAGAACGGCGATCCGGCGATTCCCTGGCTGGAGGACAAGGTCTACGAGGAATTCCAGCAGAGCGGCAAGCCCTGGCGGGAATTCATGCGCACCGCGCCGACTTTCGTCGACCAGCGGCAGAGCCGCAAGCCGGCCAAGGAATTGACGGAACAGGGCAATGTGGCGCTGGATTGCCGCTGGCTCAATTTCGCGCCGCAATGCACCGGCTGGTACAACCTCGCCGACCAGGGCGGCTCCGGTTCCTTCCAGATTCTGTGGAGCGGCCTGTACAAGCTGACCAGCGTGGCGGCGATTCCCTATTACACCGGCCAGTACGGCTCGCTGGTGACGGGCAACCGGCGCGGTTTCGGCATCGTGACCATCGGCGCCAACGTCAAGGATTTTCACAGCGCCGCCACCGATTCCAGGGAACGCCTGAGCGACATGATCAAGACGGCCAACGAGGACATGGCCGCCCACGGCGTGGCCGCCGACGAGACGCTGCACAGCAACATGCGGATGACCCTGACCAGCCTGGCCGGGTCGACGCTGGTGCTGGTCGTGCTGGTCATCATCATCGCCATCTGGATGGCCTCCTACCTGTCCCGCAAGCTCGGCTGGCTCAACGACGGCTTCAACCGCTTCCGCATCGGCGAAAAGGATTTCCGCTTCTCCTTCAGACACAAGGACGAGATCACCTCGCTGGCCGCCACCTTCAACGAAATGGCGGACACGCTGAACGCCAACGTCGAGGAATTGCAGCAGGAAATCGAGACGCGCCGCCAGGCGGAACAGAAGGTCGACGCCCAGTTGGCGCTGACGCAGACCATCATCGACAACATTCCGGCGGCCGTCTTCCACCTGGACAGGAACGGGCAGTTCCGCAGCTACAACCGCTTCGCGGCGGAAATGTACCGCTTCGACAAGGGGGAAATGATCGGCAAGCGCATCACCGACATCCTGGTGCTCGACGAGGCGATGCGCGTCGACGCCCAGGAGGAGGCGCTGCGCATCATCGCCGACGCCACGCACGTCGAGCGCGAGCTTGCCGTCGATCTGTTCGGCGAACCGCGCGACCTGCTCTATTCGGTGACCGGCTTCCTCGACCGGGACGGACAGCCGGGCGGCTCGGTCGCCGTGCTCGTCGACATCACGCGCAGCAAGCAGGCCGAGCGGGCGGCCCGCGACGCCGAAGCCGAACTGCGCGCCAGCCGCGCGCTGCTCGAAAGCGTCGTCGAATACAACCGCGCGGTCATGTTCATGAAGGATACCGAGGGCCGCTTCCTGCTCGTCAACCGGCGCTGGGAAGAAATCACCGGTTTTTCGCGCGAGCAGGCCATCGGCAAGACCGACGCCGATATCATTCCGGCGCAACTGGTGCCCGCCTATGTCGAGAGCGACAGGCGCGTGCTGCGCACCGGCGAACCCGAAGAAGCCGAAATCGCCGGCCCCGACGGGCGCATCTACCTGAGCGTCAAATTCGTCGCCCGCGACGCCGAGGGGAAAATCTTCGCCCTGTGCGGCCTGTTCACCGACATCACCGAGCGGCGGGCCGCCGAAAGCGCCATGCGCAGCGCCAAGGAACTGGCCGAGGAGGCGACGCGCACCAAGTCCGAGTTCCTCGCCAACATGAGCCACGAGATCCGCACGCCGATGAACGCCATCATCGGCATGGGGCATCTGCTGCAAAAAACCGAAATGACGGCGCGCCAGCGCGACTACCTGAACAAGATCCAGCAATCCTGCCAGCATCTGCTCGGCATCATCAACGAAATCCTCGATTTCTCGAAAATCGAGGCCGGCAAGCTGACCATCGAGCGGGTCGAATTCGAGCTGCACAGCGTGCTCGACACCGTCCGCAACCTGATTCTGGACAAGGTGGTGGCCAAGGGGCTGGAACTGCGCTTCGACATCGACAAGGACACGCCGGCCCCGCTGCTCGGCGACCCGCAGCGCATCGGCCAGATCCTGGTCAATTACGCCAACAACGCGGTCAAATTCACCGAGCGCGGCAGCGTCGAGATATCCGTCCATGTGGTCGAACAGACGGCCAAGGACGCGCTGCTGCACATCGCCGTCACCGATACCGGCATCGGCCTGAGTCCCGAACAGCAGGCGCATCTGTTCGAATCCTTCCAGCAGGCCGACGCCTCGACGACGCGCCGCTACGGCGGCACCGGGCTGGGCCTGGCGATCAGCAAGCGCCTCGCCGACCTGATGGGCGGCTCGGTCGGCGTGCAGAGCGTGCAGGGCCAGGGCAGCACCTTCTGGTTCCGCGTCCGGCTCGGCAAGGGCGAGGCCCGCCGCCGGGTCTATGAGGACGCGGCGGAATTCCGCGGCCGCCATGTCCTGGTCGTCGACGACAACGCCAATTCCAGGGAGGAGCTTGCCGAACTGCTGACGACGATGAATTTCAACGTCGCCCAGGTTTCCTCCGGCGCCGCCGCGCTGCAGGAAATCGAAAACGCCGAGCGCCACGGCGAAGGATTCGAAATCGTGCTCCTCGACTGGCGCATGCCGGGCATGAGCGGCATCGATACGGCCAGGGGCATCCAGGCGCTCGACCTGCGCCGCCGGCCAAGGCTGGTGATGTGCACCGCCTACAGCCGCTCCGACGTGATCGACGCGGCGGAAGAAAGCGGCTTCGACGAAATCCTCATCAAACCGGTCAGCGCCTCGGCCATGTTCGACGCGCTGATGCGCGTGCTGCACCTGAACATGCCGGCCGACGAAACCCGGCGCAACATCGATTCCGCCGCCAGCCGGCGCACGGAACTGGAAAACATCCAGGGCGCGCGCATCCTGCTCGTCGAGGACAACGAACTCAATCAGGAAGTCGCGCACGCCATCCTCACCGACGAGGGCTTTCGCGTCGACATCGCCGCCGATGGCGAAAAGGCCATCGCCATGCTCGAACAGGCGGCGTACGACCTCGTGCTGATGGACATGCAGATGCCGGTCATGGACGGCGTCAGCGCCACCCGCGCCCTGCGCCAGAAGCCGCGCTTCGCCGCGCTGCCGATCATCGCCATGACCGCCAACGCGATGGAGGCCGACCGCAAGCTCTGCCTGGAAGCGGGCATGAACGACCACGTCGCCAAACCCATCGAGCCGGAGGAACTCTGGAACGCCCTGGTGCGCTGGATTCGCCCGCAAGCCGGCAACGGCGGCGCGCCGCCCCAGCCGCAGCCGCAGGCGGCGGCGGAAGCGGCGGGGG
>Ga0209628_10003675_pt1 | contig 10844 bp, 8 predicted proteins | sample TergutCu122P4_FD_187285 | JGI IMG/M metagenome (GOLD analysis project Ga0209628, IMG submission 187285) | Cubitermes ugandensis P4 segment gut microbial communities from Kakamega Forest, Kenya - Cu122 P4 (SPAdes) (version 2) | ecosystem: Host-associated > Arthropoda: Insects > Digestive system >...
GGTAGAGCGGCAGTTCCTTCGTGTATTCCCGTTGATGCTCCCGAAGGAACTGCCGCTCTACCCATTACACCTCCTTCGGTGTAAACATCTACCTCTACCGTTGGATTTCCTCTTGAATCCAAAATTTGCCTACCTGCAATATGAATTATTCTACTCATCTTATTTTTGTTTTACTAATTAAATAATACTAAAAAAGCCGCAACGTTAGCGGCTTTTTAAATTAATTCTTTACAGATTTATTCTGCTACTGCTTCTGCAGTCTCTGCGTTTACGTCAGCATTTTGGTCAACTGTAGTTTCATCTACTTGTTCCATTGCTGTTTCTTCTTCTACTGCTTCTGGTTCTGTCGTCTTAGGTGTGCAAGCGAAACACATGCCTGCTACAACCAATAATGCAAATAACTTCTTCATACTAGTATTACTTTTTTGTTATTAATTAATATAAATTTTAAAATGTTTGCAAAGGTACAATTTTTTTTTATATTTTAGACAAAAATTTTTTTTTTTTTGTTAATTTATTTTTATTACCTAACAGACTGATTATCACCGAATTAAAACAATAAAAAATAAAGATATTAACGATTTTTACTCTACAGGGCAAAAAAAACAAAGGTTTTAATTTCAAATTTGACGAAAAAATGGCAGCAAATTTCAAAAAATGAAAGAAAAATGAAAAAAAATAGGGATAAGTATCTCGTAAAAATTAATTATTAATTTTTTTAACATAAAAAAGTGTAGTTGACTATTTTAATATTTTAAAAAAAACTTTATCCGTCTGTATGTAATTACAAAATTTTTACGTACATTTGCAAAAAAAATAAAAAATACAGATATAAAATTTTTCTCAAAAAAAGTTTGGCGCATTTTTTGTATATAATAATAGTGGTAAAAATAAAATATAAACATCTATGCAAACGGAAGAACAAATTATTTTAGGAATCGACCCAGGAACAAATATTATGGGATATGGTATTATTCAATTTAAAAGCAATAAATTATCTGTCGTTTCGATGGGTGTTTTGAAGCTTACAAATCAAGAGAACCAACTATTACGGTTGAAAGATATATTTGAAGGAGTTGTGTCAATTATTGAAAAATATAGTCCTGATAATGTGGCTATTGAATCTCCTTTTTTCGGGAAGAATGTTCAATCTATGCTGAAACTTGGCAGGGCTCAAGGGGTTGCTATTGCAGCAGCGATGTTTAAAAATATTCCAGTTTTTGAGTACTCCCCAAGGAAGGTTAAAATGGCAATAACAGGGAAAGGAAGTGCATCTAAAGAGCAAGTTGCCGCAATGTTGCATCATTTGATAGAGTTTGATAAAGAACAAAAATACTTAGATGCAAGCGATGCACTCGGCATAGCAATGTGTCATTATTTACAAGGCAAGCGCCCTATTAGTGAAAAACCGTATTCAGGCTGGGAAACATTTCTTAAAAAAAATGCAGATAGAATAATTTCACAATAAATAAGTAAATAAATATAAAAAAATGAAAAACAACCCAAAATTTAGAGAAGAAATAATGTCAATGTGTGGAAATTTAAGTCTTTTTGCACTATCTCTTACGAGCGACCTCGAAGAAGCAAGAGATTTGGTTCAGGAAACTTATTTAAAAGTTTTGTTATATGCAGACAAATATCAGGAAAATACCAATTTAAAGGCATGGATGCAAACAATTATGCGAAATACATTTATAAACAATTACCGCAAGCGTAAACGTACCGATGAAACAATAAACGATAAGGCAGATATTTACCAACTGGGAGCACATTATCATTCACTAGATAGGGCTGATATCAATTATTTTGTCAAAGAAATCAACAAAGAAATTGACCGCATTGCGGACGAACAACGAATTCCATTTGAAATGTTTTTAGACGGATATAAATACAAAGAAATAGCAGACAAAATGAATATTTCATTGGGCACCGTAAAAAGCCGTATCTTCCTCACACGCAAAAAATTACAAGATAACCTATCAGATTATGTGTAGAAACATAAAAAAAAACAGATTTATACCCGAAGTACTTAAAAAAACAAAATTCATCATTGCGGGTAGGTAGTGAACATAGCCTAATTGCTTATTCCGCATCCCGTGCTATTATCATTCCATATTACCAAAAAAATGTTTCCATTTCATACAATATAATTAACAAATATTCGTTCTTCACTTATTATTAATAATAACAAAAAAGTAAATTAAAGATGAAAAAATTGGCAGTACTGGCGGGAGTTTTATGTTTTGTTTTAGTTTCGTGTTGCAATAAAACAGCAGATGCTCCAGAAGAAAAACAGTGTACGAAAGAGGAAAAACACGAGGGTTGTTGCAAAATGACAGAAGAGCAAAAAGCAGAATGCGAAGCATTTCGTAATCAGTGGAACAATTGGGAAAATCTTACCGATGATGTAAAAAAAGAATTGGTAGGAAAAATGAAAGTTCGTATCGACGAAAAGCATGCTGAAATGGAAGCCAAAATGGAGGCTTGCAAAGCAGAATGGGCTACCTTTGACAATCTCAGTCTTGACGAACAAAAAGCATTGATTGACAAGCAAATGGCATGTGGCAAAAAAAAATGCTGCAAAAAAGATGCTGAAAAACAATGCGAAAAAAAGTGCGAGAAAAAATGTGAAAAAAAGGAAAGCGGAAACTAACTGAATTTTTGTTACAGTTACTAAGCGTTGTAAATTTTCAATTTGCAGCGTTTTTTTTTGCAACAAAAAACAGGACTCATTGAGTCCTGTACTTTTATTAAAATAAAAGAAATTGATTTTTATTTCATTTCATCTTCAGCCGTCTTTTTAGCACGCGTTTTCTTTGGCTTTTCTTCGGAAACTTTATCAGCAGGTTCTTCTGCCACTGACAATTCTTCTGCAACTGCTTTTTTAGTACGCGTTTTCTTTGGCTTTTCTTCAGAAATCTCTATGGTAGGTTCTTCTGCCACTGACAATTCTTCTACAACCACTTTTTTAGTACGCGTTTTCTTTGGCTTTTCTTCAGAAATCTCTACAGTAGGTTCTTCTGCCACTGACAATTCTTCTACAACCACTTTTTTAGTACGCGTTTTCTTTGGCTTTTCTTCAGAAATCTCTACGGTAGGTTCTTCTGCCACTGACAATTCTTCTGCAACTGCTTTTTTAGCACGCGTTTTCTTTGGCTTTTCTTCGGAAGAGTCGACAGCAAGTTCTTCTACTGCTGGCAATTCTTCTGCAACTGCTTTTTTAGCACGCGTTTTCTTTGGCTTTTCTTCGGAAGAGTCGACAGCAAGTTCTTCTACTGCTGGCAATTCTTCTACAACCACTTTTTTAGCACGCGTTTTCTTTGGCTTTTCTTCAACCACAGCCTCTTCTACTGGCGATTTTTCTGCAGTAGGAATTTCTTCTGTTTCAATAATTTTTACCTTTTTCGGTTTTTTGGAAGTTTTTTTACCCTCTTCTATTTCCAAATTGGCTTTTAAATTTACTAAAGCATCTAAATCGCCTAAAGTTGATTTTTCCAAATTATCGGAAATCCTTTTTGCTACTTTTGAACCTTCTTCTGCACTCTTTCTTTCGTCATCTTCCCGTGCATCTCTTTCAGCATCTCTTATATCTTGCCAAATTCGAGAATGAGATACGACAATTCGTTTCATATCTTTGGAAAATTCGAGAACTTTAAAATTTTCAGTTTCACCTTGACGAATAGTTGTACCGTCTTCGCGCTGCAAGCCTCTACTAAACGAAAATCCTTCAACTCCTTGCAGGTGGACTATCGAACCTTTATCGAGTTGATTGCCCAAGGTTCCTTGGTGGATGCTGTCAACGGTATAAATAGTTTCAAAAATTTCCCACGGATTTTCTTCCAATTGTTTATGTCCTAGACTCAAACGGCGATTTTCTCCATCTATTTCCAAAACAACAACGTCTATTTTTTCTCCTATTCTTGTAAATTCGGCAGGATGTTTTATTCTTTTTGACCAAGATAGGTCAGAAATATGAATTAATCCATCAACACCTTCCTCTAATTCAACAAAAATTCCAAAGGTAGTAAAGTTGCGAACGATAGCCGTATGGCGAGTTCCGGGATGATACCTTTCCGTAATAGTTATCCAAGGGTCAGAAATTAACTGCTTAATACCCAACGACATTTTTCGTTCTTCCCTGTCCAATGTCAAAATAGCAGCCTCTACGGTATCACCTACTTTTAGAAAATCGTGTGCTGTGCGTAAATGTTGCGACCAAGACATTTCAGATACGTGTATAAGTCCTTCAACGCCGGGAATAACTTCGATAAATGCACCATAATCGGCAATAACAACCACTTTGCCCGTTACCTTATCACCTTCTTTTATATTCGGATCAAAAGCATCCCATGGGTGAGGCGTTAATTGTTTCAAACCTAAGGCAATACGTTTTTTTGTCTCATCGAAATCAAGAATAACAACGTTTATTTTTGAGTCTAATTCAAGCATTTCTTTTGGGTCGTTTATCCTTCCCCACGACAAATCGGTAATATGAATTAAGCCATCTACACCGCCTAAATCGATGAAAGCACCGTAATTAGTAATGTTTTTCACAATACCTTCCAACACCTGACCTTTTTCCAGTCCAGCCATAATCTCCATACGTTGAGCCTCCAATTCAGATTCGATAAGTGCTTTGTGGGATACAACAATATTTTTGAACTCGTGGTTTATCTTTACAACCTTAAATTCCATTGTTTTATCTACAAAAACATCGTAATCGCGAATAGGTTTCACATCAATTTGCGAGCCGGGTAAAAACGCTTCTACGCCAAATACATCAACAATGAGTCCGCCTTTTGTTTTCGACTTCACGTGTCCTGTAATAATTTCATTTGCGTCGTGGGCGGTAATAACACGTTCCCAAGATTTTAACATTCTGGCTTTTTTGTGCGACAATAAAAGTTGTCCCGCAGCATCTTCCTGACTTTCTACGTACACCTCTACTTTGTCGCCAATTTCCAAATTTTCCAAATATCGCAATTCATTAGCGGGAATTATGCCGTCAGACTTAAAACCGATGTTTACAACTACCTCTCTGGCATTTTTCGCCACGACCGTTCCCATTACAACTTCCTGTTCTACGATAGAACTAAACGTCTGATTATAAATATCTTCCATTCGTTTTTGTTCTTCCGTAGAATACACTTGCTGGTCCTTACCCAATTCGTCCCAGTTAAAGTTATCAGTATTTGGAACAATTACAGATTGGTTTTCAAACGAATACCTATGCGATTTTGGATGTGCTGCCACTTCCTCCGTTTCTTGTTTTTCTTCTTCTATTGGTTCGGAAGTCTCAGCATTTTCAGAAATTTTCTGATTTTCAGATTCGGAAACAATATCCGCAATCTGTGTTTTTTCAACATTTTGTTGAATTTCTTCAGAATTATTTAATTCTTCTGTCATTTTTTTGCTTTGTGCAATATGCACTCTAAATGTTAATAATTGAGGTTTACTATCTAACTTGCCTCAAAGAGCCTCTTTCGAAGACAAGAGTGCAAAGGTACAATTTTTTTTAATACAATTTTATTTTGAACAAATATTTATTTATTTTGGCAATATAAAAAATCACAGTTGGAAACGATTTCATATTGAAAAAAAATGTACATTTGCAAAAATTTTACATTTTTAAAAATAAAAATGACATTTTACGATACAATTAAAGATTTTTCTTGGGAGCAAATTGGAAAGAAAATTTATAGCAAAACCGCATCAGATGTGGAATATGCGTTGGATAAGCAACATCTTGATATTGAAGACTTAAAGGCATTGGTTTCGCCCGTTGCTGAAAATTACTTGGAAACAATGGCACAAAAAAGTCGGGCGGCAACGCAGAAAAGATTTGGAAAAACAATTCAGTTTTATATTCCGTTGTATCTCTCCAATGAGTGCGTAAATCAGTGTATTTATTGCGGTTTTAATCATAATAATGACATACATCGCATTGTTTTGACCGATGAAGAAATCGAAAATGAAGTGAAAATAATCAAAAATATGGGCTATGAACATATTTTATTGCTTACGGGTGAGTCGCCTATGCGGGTCGGAGTGGATTATATCGAACACGCGATGCAGTTGGTAAAGCCTCATTTTAAGCAAATTTCGCTGGAAGTGCAGCCGCTTTCGGCAGAGGAATATAGGCGTTTGCAGGATTCTGGGCTGTATGGTGTGTATATTTATCAGGAGACGTACAACCAAAATCGGTATGCGTATTATCATCAGGCGGGAATGAAAAAAGATTATCATTGGCGATTGGAAACTCCTGAACGTCTGGGGGTTGCGTGTATTCACAAAATTGGTTTGGGCGTTTTACTCGGATTGGAAGATTGGCGGATAGAATCTATCTATCTTGCTCACCATCTGCGATTTATGGAAAAACATTACTGGAAAAGCAAATATTCGATTTCATTTCCGCGAATACGTCCTCATGCGGGCGATTTTCAGCCTAATTTTAACGTTACCGATAAACAATTTGCTCAAATGATTTGGGCTTTGCGGCTATTTGACAACGATGTAGATATGTCGCTAACCACTCGTGAAGACCCATTTTTCCGCAATAATATGCTTTCTTTGGGGATTACGGCGATGAGTGCAGGCTCCAAAACCGAGCCGGGAGGATATAGTCAAAAAGATGAATTAGAACAATTTGCGGTCAATGACAACCGTTCTCCGAAGGAAATGCTCGAAATGGTTACGCAAAACGGATACGAAGTAATTTGGAAAGATTGGGATAATTTTGAATGAAAATCCAAAAAACTATTCACTATTCACTTTTTACTAATTTACTAATAAAAAATTATACCTTTGCACCACAAATTTTTATAAATTAAATAAAACCTAAAATGAACATAAACAGAATAATAGCAATTTCGGCACTGACTTTTAGCATATCATTTTCGGCATTGGCACAGGAAAAAGATACTGTTGATAAAAAAATAATCAATAAATTCAAATTATCGGGCTACATACAAACAGATTTTCAATATGGCGACAAAGAATCAAGTCCCAAAGTAGGCTCTACGACCTTGGCGGCGGGTGAAAATGTGTTTCTGCGTTTTGGAGTTCGGCGGGGAAGGCTGAAACTTACTTTTAGCGATAACATAAAAGGCGTTGCTTCAAATGCCGTTTTTCAGGTGGATATTACCGAAAAAGGAATAAACGTAAAAGATGCTTATTTCTCATTTACAGACCCTTGGGTTCGGTGGTTTTCTCTGCAAGCGGGTATTTTTTATCGTCCATTTGGAGACGAAATTTCGTATTCGTCATCGCTTCGGGAATCGCCTGAAAGAAGTACTGGTTGCCAAGAATTGTTTCCGGGAGAACGCGATTTGGGTGCGATGTTGGTCATTGCTGCACCTAAAAACAACATTTTGGAAGGCTTAAAACTCGAAACGGGACTTTTTTCTGGCAACGGAATCGCAAATACAACCGCAGGCAGTAGCGGAACGCTCGATTTTAAAAATAAAAAAGATTGGATTTCGCATCTTTCGTATAAGAAAAAGATTGATATTGTGCAATTTGGTGTAGGCACATCGTTTTATTACGGCGGCGTGATTCACGGAAACGATACCGTTTATAAAATGCAAAATAAGCAATTTGTTCGGATTGAAGACCTTAAAAAAGGCGATTATTCCCAACGTATGTACTGGGGAATTGACGCTCAATTAGTTATTTTTACGAAATTGGGAGCAACCAACCTTAGAGGTGAATATATTTTAGGCTCGCAACCCGGAACTTCAAGCAGTTTTAGAAGTCCAAATACCAATTCGGCAGCGACTACACCTATTTACAGACGAGATTTTTCAAGTTTTTATGTAATTTTTGTTCAGGATTTTGGTAAACGTCATTCGTTGGTTTTGAAATACGACCAATGGAATCCGAATACGCAAATATCTGGTAATGAGATAAATGAACCAAATAATACCAGAACAGGAATACGTGATATTGCCTTGTCAAACATTGGATTTGGTTATCTTTTCCACCTCAATACTAATATTCGTTTAATGGCTTATTACGACATGGGACTGAACGAAACCTCTGAAAATCTAATAGATAACGGCTATAACAGAAAAAGAATGCGGGATATTATAACTATCAGGGTGCAGTATAAATTTTAAATAAATAAATTATCAACTCAGGTTACACAGCAAATACATTTTTGCTTATAGACATACGATAAGCCTCATAACAAATGTCGAATGCTTCAGTGTAAAAAAGAGTATGTATTCTGTGACTTTTATGGGTCATTTTTTTCTGAGTAACATGAGTTGATAATAACACGAGCAGGTATTAGAAAGTCCAAACTTAAAATAAATAAAAATCTCAATAATAAATTTTTTTCATTTTTTTTCAATTATCCGCACCACATCATACACAGGTAGTTGCAATTCTTGTTGTAATGTACTTTGTAAGAATTCGGCATCGTAATGATAGCCTTCGGGGGAGGTGGGATTAGTGCATAGTGCCAAGAGTTTAGCCTGCTGTAAAACGTTGATTTTCCCACCCTTACGAATAAAACGATTGTAAGTGGCAGGATGTACGAAAATCCGTGAAAAATCCCGAACCAATAAGTGAATATCCGTCAAATATGATACCGAATTTAAAGATTTCAAAAAACTGTCCGTCAAAACGCCGTTGATAAAAAAATGTTTGTAACGGTTCGTCCATTCGGCAGTTAGATTGTGGGCTGTGAAGAGCGAATCGGATATTTTTTCTGCCAATATTCCTTGTTCGGTCAATGCCCAAACACCTTTTTTTGCGGCACTGCACGATTGATGCAAACGAGCGTCTGCCTGCGGAAGATGAATCATATCGCAAAGAAATTTCACCTTTTTGATTAAACGCTCCAACTGGAACGAACAAGCCGCTCCCGTGCATAAAATCATCGCATCGGTGATGGCGGGAGATGCCAGACTCATACGCGACAGCGCCCCGTCAACCAGCGTAATGTCAGCTCCCAATTTTGCTAACGAATCAATACATTCGTGCAGCCAGAGCGAATCGGAAGGTCCTGATAATATGACTTTTCCTTCGCTTTTTGCCTCTGCGGTAACCAATCTGCCCAATGCGGTGGAGCGGCGGCTGATGGATATTACGTTTGCCTCCAATTCTTTTTCGGCGAAATGTTTCTCCGATGTGATGAAATAATTGCCTTTTTTCAGTCGAATACGCGGTTTGAGCGTATCGTACAACACGTCTCGTTCTTCGCCATCCACGCCGATGGACGTAACGGCTACGCAGCGGTTTTCCTCTTCCAAACGGCTCAAAACGTAGTTCAAGCAAGTCGTTTTGCCCGTATTTTTCGCCATACCGACAATGGAAACGCTTTGGATGTGTAATAAGTCTGGAATAAAAGGCATTGTTTTTAATGATTAGTGATTAATTTTTCGTTAATTATCAATTTTTGTTCTTATATTTCAATATGAACTAACGAAATGACCACATCTTTTAGTATTTATAACTCCGTATTGCACGACGTAAGTATATTGTATGTGTATTAAAATCCTCACAATGTGAATTAAACACTTCAATACAAAAAAACAAAAAATTAAATCGTTTTATTATTGGTATTTTTCAATCTGCATTATTTGTGTACTAAATTTATTAGTTTAAATTTGTGTAACTTTCAACTAAAACAAACAATAAAATTAACGCTTAACCGTTAGCATACTAAAATATAAAATACAAAAGCAGAAATGGCAAGAGAGATTAAATTTAGTTTGTTGTATCGTGATATGTGGCAGTCATCGGGGAAATATGTGCCGCGTGTTGATCAGTTGGTTCAGATTGCACCTGTTATTGTCGAAATGGGCTGTTTTGCCCGCGTGGAGACCAATGGTGGTGCTTTTGAGCAAGTAAATTTGTTGTATGGTGAAAATCCGAATGCGGCTGTACGCCAGTGGTTGGCACCGTTTAATAAGGCGGGAATACAGACTCACATGTTGGAACGTTCTTTGAATGGATTGCGTATGTATCCCGTTCCAGCAGATGTGCGTCAGATGATGCCAAAAGTTAAAAAAGCACAGGGCGTTGATATTATGCGTTCTTTCTGCGGATTAAACGACCATCGAAACCTGAGATTATCTATCACTTCTGCCAAAGATGCGGGAATGATTGCTCAGGGAACGCTCAGTATCACGTATTCCCAAATACATACGGTAGATTATTATATGGGCGTTGTGGATAAACTTGTGGAATATGGTGCCGATGAAATTTGCCTAAAAGATATGGCAGGAATTGGTCGTCCGCATTCGTTGGGACTGCTTGTTAAGGCGATTAAAACGAAATATCCGCATATTAAAGTTCAGTATCACGGGCATTCGGGACCGGGACTTTCGGTTGCGTCTATGCTTGAAGTCGCAAAAGCAGGGGCAGAATATATTGACGTTGCGATGGAACCGCTTGCTTGGGGAATGATTCACCCTGACGTGATTACTATTCAAGCGATGCTAAAAGATGCAGGATTTTTAGTTCCAGACATCAATATGAAGGCATATATGGAGGCTCGCCGTTTAACGCAATCTTTTATGGACGATTTTTTGGGCGATTTTATAGACCCAAGAAATAAATTAGTAAATGCCTTAATGCTCGACAGCGGACTTCCCGGCGGTATGATGGGGTCTATGATGGCAGACCTCAAAGGTATGCACGGTGCAATAAATAGTGCGTTGCGGCAAAATAATAAACCCGAAGTTACATTAGACGATTTACTTTTGCAATTATTCCAAGAAGTAGAATACGTTTGGCCTATGGTGGGTTATCCGCCTTTGGTAACGCCTTTCAGTCAATATGTTAAAAATATTGCTTTGATGAATATCTTCACTATGGCAAAAGGCGAACCTCGA
>Ga0209628_10003677_pt1 | contig 10842 bp, 8 predicted proteins | sample TergutCu122P4_FD_187285 | JGI IMG/M metagenome (GOLD analysis project Ga0209628, IMG submission 187285) | Cubitermes ugandensis P4 segment gut microbial communities from Kakamega Forest, Kenya - Cu122 P4 (SPAdes) (version 2) | ecosystem: Host-associated > Arthropoda: Insects > Digestive system >...
TGCTCAGATTAATTATAATTTCCCAATGGATCAGCTGTTTCAGTTTAGAACAATCCACATAAAAAAAAAGTAGAAATATGTACAGTTATCTTCTAACACTACATAGTTATAACAAAAAAAAAAAAACACACAGATCCAAATCTAAATGCATAATGTACTATATGTAAGTCAAGGTAATTCAGTATGGGGTTTGGCAGCCAAGGTCATAAAAGGCTTCAAACGCTAAGGGTTTAGCAGTGCAACTGTCAGTCCTAAGAGAAGCTGAAACAGTCTGAAGTAGACAATTCAAAGCAAAACCTGATAAATACTTTTTAAATGTTTCTTTCCATTTATTCCTTGACAAAAGCATCTGGAATAATAAAGTGAACTGTGAACAAAAAAGTGCTGTTCTCTTCCTTACCTGTGTAGTATTTTGCTGAAACAGCTGAGGAAATTAATTCTGTGTAGAATGACCTATTATGGCTGAGCACATGAGTTCAATACTTATGCATCAAGTTGTATTTGATAACTAATACAGTTGTTTTATTTTCATAGCCTAATACATCGTTACTCTGTGTATTCACTCAACCAAGAGAATGGACAAGACCAAGATGGGCAAAAGAAAGAGAGGCTTATAATTAGTGAATACTTTACAAGAAAAATCCATATCATCACCCCCTAAAATATCAAATTGTAATTGATGCTCATGGAGAAAATAAGCACAACTTATCAAATTCACACTAAAAGGAAGTAACAACAAAGCAGAAACAACTGCTTAGCTTGGACAAAAAACAGAAGACAGAAAAATTTGATAAAAGACATTGCAATAAAAATAGCCTTTCAAACAAATAATTATAACCGAAGACTTCAAGACATTGAAAAGAAAGTAAAGCAATAAATTTGGAAACAGCAATGCAAAATGGAGTGTTTTTGAATGTTCTTTTTCATATGGTGGCCTAAAAAGAAAATTGTTTCAAACTGAATTAAAAGAATACTTGCATGCAATGAAGTACAACAAACATACATCCAGTTTTGCCACACATATTCTGAACACAGGACATATATATGGTGACACAAAAACACAATGGAAGTACTGCTATGTATAAAAAAGGAACCACATATCAATACAATAAAAATATAACATTCACACTTTAACACCAAAAAATCTAGTAAAGTCACTTGACAAAAATACAAACATATCTGAATTCACACAGACAGCAACATTAAACAATGACAAAAACCCACCCTCAGTAGAAATAAGTCAGACCATACTATAGACTAGTTTACAGTCACTACAACATATATCCTGCAACACCCTCTAACCACTGACATATAACCATTCATCCTTTGCTGTAAAGCACTGCAGAAAATCCAGAACGTAAACCGCCAACAGTGAGTACTCACCACGGTACCAGTACTTCATACTTATGTTAATTCTCATTACAGTGTACTTTGATTGTGTTCAGCACAACATATATACACAGTCAACAAACAATGTAAGGTAGATCTTGTGGAAGATTCTTTCAATATATTAAACATTAAAGGAATACAAGTTTTCAATGATTAAATACAGTGTTCTACAATGTATACAACAAAGAGCTCACAAACTAATTACAAAGGTGAACAGAATTTACAAGCACAAAATAATTTTCAAATCACCAATTACTGAAATTACCGAATTCATACCCAACATTTTTTCTCTTCTTCACAGGAGATTCCTGAATTGCATCAGAACACCCTGTCCTGAAAAATTATGAAATAACCTAAATTAAGTAAAACATGACAGAATTCATGTTCTGAATAAACATGATACTGATTTGGTTTCTTCGTTTACTTAAAATGCTCTTTCACTCCATGAGTACACTAAAAGGAGAATGTGAACACTGAATTGGAGAAGGGATGTACAAGGAACTGGTCATGGCTTATTACAGATACTAGCACAGCATTTACCAGGAAAGACTGAAAACAACCAAAAAAAGTCAATGAGGATAGGTTATCTCCTGGCCTAAAACGAAACCCACAAACTCTCTAATATGAAGCAATACAAGTTCTAGGACCAATTAAAAGATAATATGCACCAGATAAATTGAATTTCACTGAATATTATTCTCTTCACAATTGTTCCATGCTGCATCAGCACAAAGATCCCAATGATGTTTCTTCCCCACCACCCCCACCACCCAAAATTTCTGAATACAATCTGAAGAAATATGGGTGCCTGCTTTAGTGACTTTTCTTGTATTTCCTGTACTGTTTCAAAATGACCACCTTTCAATACTGTAAACAGGAAAAAGTCCAGTGGAGAGAGATCAGGGCTGTACAGGGGTCTGTGACACCAGTGAAGTTTTGTTTTTTGGGGTTAACAACTGAAAGAAGAGCACTATGTGTACCAGAGCATTGTGATGAAGAAACCAACTGCATTCCCATCAAAGTTCTTGCTGTTTCTTTTGCACTGCTTCTTGCAGGTGATGTAAAATGGTCAGGTAAAATTCTTTATTCAAAGTTCCCATTAATAATACTTTTTAAAAATTGTCAATGCACACTTCTGTGCATAAAATAATGGTCTGTACTTGATAATAAAACACATGAGGACTGAATGGGGAACAACAATAGGATTCTGGCAGCCTACTCAATGATGTTCTGTGGCCATCATATGATTTTAAAGCGAGGTTACATGCACAGTCTAAGAACGTCTTGCATTGCCTTCAGAGCTGTCACTCAATCATAACCTGCAGTTGCAATCATGAAATACAATGAAGTGAAAATAATGTGCATGAGCAGTCTGGTAAGTTACAATGTACTACCCACATGAAAAATACACATTCAGTATCCATGTTTATTTTCTTGTTTCATGTCACACACAGACAGACAGAAAGACACAGAAGTTGTTTATTTAATGACACTGTCAAATGCTAAAATTATGCACTACCCATGACCAATTAATAAATGAGTGTATGCAGGGAGAACTGGTGGAATAATACTGACAACAAAACAGGGAAGTGATCAAAGAAAAACCTGTCCCACTGCTCCTTTATCCAATGCAAATCCCACATGGACTCATGCTTCATATCAGCAAAGTTCCATTCAATGGATTTAAAATAATTCAAGACTGAAATTTTAAATGTACAAAGCACACTTGGTTTGAGACAAAATTTCATAAGAAATCTTAGACATGTAACACAAATACTTGCCTAAAATGTTAAATACCACAAACAGCTGCACTGAAGGGTAAGGAAGTAGAGGACATACCCACTGCAGGTCACCAGCTCACTAGTAACATGTTACCTGTTATAAATATTCATAAAGTAAAGTTCACCCTATAACTTCCACGCAGGCGGAGTAGAAGTTTAGTTATACTCTTTCTTTAACTTCATAGATAGATGGTGGTGGGTGGTTAATGCCATGCAACAGCTGCTCTACCCCCCAGGAATGGCCCAGTAACCATTGTATAGGAGACTGGGTGGGCAGCAAGGCTGGTCTGGATAGTTGCAGGAAGACCTTGCTCCCACCAGGATTTGATCCCTGGACAGTCCAGCCAGTAAAGTTGCTATACCAACTACGCTATTCTAGCCCACATAAATATTTATTAACCTTTAAATTAACTGAATGAACTTAAGTAAATAAACATAAAATACTCACTGTTTGGAAGCCTCCATATTAACATATTTACCCACTCCAGACCGAAACACTGTAAGGCGACCACTCATGCTGCGAGACTGTTGTTTGTTATTTGCCATTACCTCTTCCTCAGCTTTCTTCTTTGCTTCTTCTGCCCTTTCAGCCATTAACTACCAATATATAAAGATGTGATTGGTAAATATAGTTAGGCTTCATACACAGCAAGAACAGAATAGAGAGAAACTACATATTACGGAGTGCACACTTTTCTAACGTCCAACAAATACTGTTGACTACCAATGTTTTGGGACACTAATTGTCCAATCTTCAAGGGCCAAGCAGTCAAGCAATCTAGCTGGCCAGTCTTCCTGGACTGCTTGACCTTTGAAAATGGGACTGATATGCTGCCCCACAACATTGGTAAATGACTAGTAACCAACAATGTGTAACACCCCAGAAGAGTGAAGACCTCAGGCAGAAGCACGAAATCTTGCATGTCAGTATGGTCAACAAACCGTCCAACAGCCAACTCCTCAACATGCTATATAAAAAATGACAATATGGGAAAGGAGAATATAACTGTACCTGTTCATCAGCTTCTTGGTAGGGGTCCACAAATACTTGTGCCTTCTCCACAATAATATCCTCTATTGGTCTATCTTTGTTGTCAGTTTCAACTCGTTCCATGGATGTAAGTGTGTCTAATCCTCCAACAACACGGCCAAAAACAGTGTGCTTTCCATCCAAATGTCGGCATGATCGAAACGTGATAAAGCTGCAGAACACAGGAATACTTCACCTATTTACGCAACGCAGTATAATTACTCCATGGAACGGAGTCCTTCTTGAGAAGCTAATCGGTTCTCAGCTAGTCAAGAAATACCCCATATCTCATGGAATCCGAAGGCTCATTAGCGCATTCACAAGTGCCCACCACCTGTCTCTATCCTCAGCCAGATCAATCCAGTCCATGCCCCCACATCACACTTCCTGAATATCCATCTTAATATTATCCTCCCATCTATGCCTGGGTATCCCAAGTGGTCTCCTTCCCTCAGGTTTCCCCACCACAACCCTGTATACACCTCTGCTTTACCCACACATGCTACATGCCCCGCCCATCTCATTATTCTGGATTTTATCACCCGAACGATATTGGGTGAGGAGTATAGACAATTAAGCTCCTCATTATGTAGTTTTCTCCACTTCCCTGTTACCTCATTCCCGTTAGGCCTCTACACCCTATCCCCAAACAACCTCAGCCTACGTTCCTCCCTCAATGTAAGTAACCAGTTTTCTCACACATAAAACAAGAAGCAAAATTATAGTTCTGCACATCTTAATATTTGTATTTTTAGATAGCAACCTGAAGACAAAAGATTCTGCACTGAATGATAGCAAGCATTCCCTGACTCCAACCTGCTCTTAATTTCTTCCTGAATAGAATTTTGATTTCTTACGGCTGTTCCCAAGTATATGAACTCTTTTAACCTTTATCAGTTTTTATACTGTGACTTCGTCCTGCATTCTAATCTCGAGACGTGACCAGGTACTTAGTTTTATCAGCATTTACTTCTAGACCTACTTCCTTACTAGCGACTACCAAAGCTTCTATGTTTTCTCCATACTATGTACATTTCGGCCCAATATATTAACATCATCAGCATAAACCAAAAGCTTGATGAGTAGCACTTAATTTCAAGCCATCCTGGTTTTCCTGAACCCTCCTAATGGCATACTCTAAAGCAAAGTTGGAAAGTTATGGCGATAAAGTGCCTCTTTGTATCAAACCATTCCTAATAGGAAACATGTCAGACAAATTCTTGCCTACCTGGACTCTGCTACAGGTTCCATTCAAACACAGTTTTATTAGCCTAACCAGTTTCATATGGATACCAAACTCAATGAGAATATTATACAAGAGCTCCCTCCTAACTGAATCATAAGCTTTCTTTAAGTCTAAATATAGCTGATGCACTGCTTCATGGTATTCTCATTTTTTCTCAGTATTTGACGAATGCAGAATACACGATCAGTAGTTGAACTGTTGCATCAAAATCCACACCGATGATCCCCATTAATTTCCTCTGCATATGGGGTTAACCGTCAATGCAAGATATTGGATAGAATTTTGTAGGTAGCCGACGAAAGTGAAATGCCTCTATAATTACTACAATCTGTTTTATCACCCTTCTTATAATAGGTACAATGATCGACTACTTACACTCCTCAGGCCATATCTCCTTATGCCAAACTGAGTTAATAAGTTTATGGATCTCAAGAGTGAATTGTCCTACCCCATGCCTTAATCAATTCTGCTGGGATTTTATCAGTACCTGGTGATATTTTTAGCTTTTCAATACCCATCTCTATCTCAAAGGCACTCAGCTCAGACACCAATGGTTCTGCTGTGTGTATTTCCATTTGCTTAATATCACTAAACCCATGCGCATTGAACAGCTGAGAGAAATTGTTCCTGCACCTAACCAAAATACTGTGGCAGTCTGTAACCAAATCAATCTTCTCATCCTGTACCATATTAATGCTAGGCTGGTAAACCTCCTTCAAATCGCTGATGCCCCCTGATGCCCCTACACAAGTCTGATATTTTTTGTCTTACTGTTAGTTTCAAGTTCATCAATTTTAGCTTTCGGATATTCCTTCTTGTTGTTCCCGAATGTCTACTAGCTGCATGTCTTACATTGTTTAGATTATCTAAATTGCCTTGATTTGGATCCAGTAACCACTACATTTTAGCCTGCTTTCTTTTATCTAAAAATTGCGAACATTCTTCAACAAACCATGATATATGCTGCTTCAATTCATACAGACCTAGACTCCCTTTAGCTGAGATGATGATATTCTCTTTAATGTTTTCCCAAGCCCTATTTATGTCCTCGCTACAATTTAAGTTCTCCAAAGCTGCAAACCTGTTTGAGACCTCAGTCTGATACTGTTTCCTAACCTCCAGCTCATTTAGCTTCCTGAAATAAAATCTCCCCACATCAAATTTCATTGTTTCTTGTTTACTTGCTGCCAATCTTTCCCTAACTTTTGCAACCACCAGATAGTGATCAGTATCAAAGTCAGCTCTCCTGCAAGATCATACATAGAGTATATATAATCAAATGCCATCTCCTACCTAACAATGTGCAATTTGGTTGTGAGTCCTCCCATTGGGAGAGGTCCAGGTGAGTTATAAAAGTTTTGGTGCGGGAACATTATGCTCTTAACATCCAGACTTTTTGAGGTGGCAAAGTTTACTATTCTAACACCATTATCATTACTATCCTGATGTAGACTCTCATTCCCAATTGTCAGTTTGAAAATATTCTCTCTCCCCACTTTTGCATTAAAATCCCCTAGAAGATTTTTCATGTCATACTTAGGAAATTGATATAAAACCTGCTCTAATTCCTCATAAAAACTGCCTTTTGAATCATCACTTTCCTCCTCACGTGGTTCATGCACATTCAAAAAAATGATATTACACCAGCGACCTCTCAGAACTATATACGACATACAATCACTAATGAACTCTACTCTCTTAACTGCTGATATTATTCTGTGGTGTACAAAAAATTCTGTTCCCAGTTGATGATTTTCATTTTCATTTCCATAGAAAAAATTATAATCCCCTGCTCTTACCATGCCTCCTTTGTCCCACCTAACTTCCTCTACACACACTAAATCTAATTTATATATTGCTAATTCCCTGGCTGCTATTGTGGGAACCTGCTGTACACAGGCTCCTAATATTCCAAGTACTGAGTTTCATATCCCTTTTCCAATGCTAAGGTCGTACCAAAGGAACAGTCCAGGTCCGAGGCACCAGTTTGTGTTTCATAACATATTTTTTTAAGGAGAGGAGTTGTTAGCACCTCGCCCAACCCCTAAGCCAGAGGACAAACCCTTGTTGGCTGTCTGTGACTGCTTATTCAATATATTCACAGCTACCCTCCATATTGGAGGCCATTCCTCCATCTGCAACCTGAGGACGCACCATGCCATGGTGACAGGGACCCACTTATCACAGATGCAACACAGTATAAAAATAACAATAAATTTGTAACTTGTATGCAACTGTTTCTTCTACTCAGTGACTATATTTTTTCATACTACTCCTACAACAAATGCAAGAAGGTAAATGTAAAGGCTATTTACTGCTAGGTTACAATTCCAATTTATTTTCCTCATAAAATGAGGTTACAAAATATACTATCCAATTATAAACACTAAGTGCAGAAATTGCAATCCTGTCCATTACCAAATCAAGTCAAGTCATGTCAGGTCAGGTAAATTTTTCTTATTTCACCGGAGAATAGGGCCTAAACAAGGCAATGCCAGCAGACTCTGTTTCCAGCTATTGCAAATTTCAGTCCACTCTCCAAAATACTAAGGACAGTAGATGAATACAAACTGCGGTGTTTAGAAACATAATAACATTCAAGTCAATGTGATGAACTGAGATAAATATAACTTACAACTGAGATCGATTTGTATTGGGTCCTGAATTTGCCATCGACAGTACACCTCTACCACTATGTGTTAAATTTGGTTTGAACTCATCTTCAAAAGGTTTTTGCCAGATTGATTCACCTCCTTCTCCAGTGCCAGTGGGATCACCACCCTGAATCTGCAAGCATTACAATAGCAAACCAGAGCATACATTTCATTGCTATCTATACTGTTGAAACTACAATTACTCTACCATACGAAATAACAGTCACCAATTAATATCAGCTTAGCTGAACAGAGGAATACAAATACCACTCAATAAATGCATGAATTTGCAATATAAAACACAAACCTTATATGTGACACATACAAGGAGGGTATAGGCAAAGCCATGCTTAGGCCCAAACACCACACCATAAAGCTGTATATGAACAGCAAAGGCAAAGTTCCAAAGCAATGAATTCTTAACCGCAGTACCACTATATCTACCACAACATACCGTATTTACTCACAAGGGCTACTTTACTTTTACCGTCATTATGCTAATAACCACGAATGGGCAGGTTAACACTACTTTATGTTCAAAAAATATCACATTATGTTTGCAGTAAAATGAAACTCTGAGGAACAATGCATTCAATACGATTACACATTGTAAGTATGGGTAATCTGCAGGGACTAGAAGAAATAAATGAAACTTGCAAGAAAACAGTACATATGGGAGCAATGGATAAAACTTTCACTGTACCATATTTTTTAAATATGCAATGCATCCCAGTTTTTAAGAAATAAAAAATATAAAAATTGTTAAGTGAATTTAATGAAGCACAGCAGTACAGTGAAACCCCTACCCATCATACATACACATGCTGTTTTCCTGCAATTATTATTCATTTCTTCTGGTCCCAAAAATGGCACATACCCACAATTTACAAGATGAGCCAGAAACACCTGACAGTTTTTGAAATGAAATAACATTTTAAGGCAAAGTGGAAAAATTTTGTTAAAACTGATAGGTACATTCTATTGCCATGAGAATTCACGTTAATCATTACTGTTTGCATATGACACTTTGTAGGTTACCACCATCTTGCTCCACACACACTTCTGCCATCATGATGGAAAGGATAACATAAAATGCTGTAGCATTGCTTTACACATCCTTTAATACATTTCTGAATTTGCTGTTTTAAGTCATTAACATTGGCACAACAAACTTTGTGTACTGTGTTTGATGTAGTCCCAAAAGAAGTAGCCTGGAAAAGCAAGATTAGGTACGTGGAGGAGCCAAGTGTGCCAGAAAGACCCAATGGTATTTCAGATTTGAAAACCAGGTTGCCCACTAAGCAGTGCTTTCATACTGACTGTCATCATACACAATGCAACAATTACTCACACAACACACACTTCCATGATTGCCATCAGTACAGTGTTTCCAGGCAGACCCATATCTTGTTTTCTAGACATCACCTGGCCTGTCCATTCATCTAATCTTGCAACACCAGAATAATACCTTTGGGGCTAAAACAAAAGTCAGGTATACGAAACAAATCTTGCCAATACCGATGACTTAAAACAGCAAATTCGTGCGTATTCAAGGGATAGCTTAAAAAAACGCTACATGTTACAACATTCTTCCCATCGTAACTGCAAGAGTGTATTGAACCACATGCTGGACACCTACACAGTGTCATACTCAAACCATAATAATTAACATAACTTCTCACTAATATGGGATGTACCTATCAGTGTTAAGAAAAATTCTTCCACGTTGCTTTGAAATGTTACGTCATTTCGAAAGCTATCTGATGTTTCTTATTCACCCTATATAAGTACATCAAATGTTTCTTTTGCCCAAGTGCCATTTTACTGAAAGAACTGTTAAGAATTTTTGTTCATGGCCACAATGATTCCAGAATGGTGGTTTCTGAGGAAAAAATTGCACAAGGGATGTGAAATTTTTAATGTATGGCAGTGGGAACCTGCCCCTGCTGGTAGTTACCACTACAGCTGTAATGGAACTTATGAAATGTCACCACACCTCAGCAAAATAAGGAATGATGATGGAACTTGCAGTGACAGAGGCCTGGAGGAGACAATGCACAGACAGTCCATACAAGCATGACTGTTATTTCATGTATGTCAGTAGCACGAGTATGGCCTTCAATGTGATTATTTTCATGAAACTTTCCTGTGCTTAACAGCATTATGTGTAGATCCCCTGTACCAAATTTCACACAAATGGAATATTAAATGTGAAAAGTGCAACTTAAAGTTTATTTATGTCCCTACATAGAGTGTGGCTTTCACTTCACCAATTTTCACAAAACTTGCACTCACTCAATAAATTTTCATGGACATCTCCTCCCTGAACTGTATTCAAGCCAGCCAAAACATTCAGACAACATGGGCAGAATTTTACTTATGCCCTTATGTAAAATAGTCCTTGTACTTTGCCAATTTTCAGGGTACTCAGGACTGTTCAATAAGTTTTGTAAAGAACTGCTATACCAAATGTCATAACAATCAAATAATCATTTTGGTCACTGACACTAGGCGACAGATTGGGTCTCCACATAAGGCACCTTCTTTTACTTTGTAAAGAACACCGAAAATGTGATATGAACATAGGTATTAAAGCAATCTCTTATTTGTTTGATATTTATGTAGGCCAAAGTGGAAAAGGTAGAGTTTTCACTTTTTATTGCCATTTTCTTACATTTCTAAAATATCCATTGCTTTCCCACATACATTGTGTTGTTCCACATTTATCATTTCTTCCCTGTG
>Ga0209628_10003678_pt1 | contig 10842 bp, 5 predicted proteins | sample TergutCu122P4_FD_187285 | JGI IMG/M metagenome (GOLD analysis project Ga0209628, IMG submission 187285) | Cubitermes ugandensis P4 segment gut microbial communities from Kakamega Forest, Kenya - Cu122 P4 (SPAdes) (version 2) | ecosystem: Host-associated > Arthropoda: Insects > Digestive system >...
ATCTCGCACAACGGATTATCAACTTCCGCCAAATCACCAATTTCTTTTTAGGCGGCGCTATATCAATCAGTTCCGAAGAAATCGGACGATTAATCTACACAACAGGCTATATTGCAGCCTGCTGGCTATTTTTGTACGTGTTGTACAAAAAGAAGATCTTTTTGAAGGTGTAAGGAAACCCCGCTCTTATATATATTAATGTATAGTAATCCGTACCAACCTTCACATCGATTTCAAATCAGCACGGGCAGGAATTTAGATTTTTTCACAAAAAATTTAAATTCCTGATTTTTTTGTGAAAAAAGATTTGGATATATTAAAAATTGTTATTATTTTTGGAGCGTTTTATAAAACGATTTTTCCAATCCTTACATTCAGGCAATGCACAAAAACAAAAATATAAATACTTTATTATTAAATGTTTAAATATTATTTACCCTTTTAACTCCGAAGAATGCCTATGGAACAATGACAAAATGTACGCAATCCAAAACAGGTATGTAAATACCCATCCAAAAATTCCAATGTTCAATTTTTTTGAACTTGGAAGAAGAAATTTTAATAACCAAAATTTATCTTTTAAACAAAAAACAAATTTATGAATCAAATTTTTAACAGTAAACCTAAGTATTTCAGGATTATCCAAATGATTTGTATGCTGATTGCAGTCAGCAGTGTGCAAATCTATGGATTGGAAAATGTCCCTGACGGTATGCCCGATAACGACGGCATCATGGTGATTCAACAGCAGGGTACGGTCACAGGTAAGGTAACAGATGCGAACGGCGAACCGTTGCCCGGCGTAAGTGTCTTTCTGAAAGGCACTACAATCGGCGCAGCAACAGGTTTCGACGGATCATACACTGTAAATGTACCAGGACGCGATGCAATTCTTGTCTTTTCATACATTGGATTTCGAACCGTTGAAATGCCAATCGGTGATCGTAGAACAATCAATGTAGTGATGCAAGAGGAAATCGGTATGCTCGAAGAGGTTGTCGTCGTCGGTTTCGGCACTATGGAACGTAAATACATTACAAGTGCAATCAGTTCGGTGCCAAGCGAAAAGATGATGCAAGGCGTCGGCGGATCAGATATTTCTGCTGCCATACAGGGAAAGATCGGCGGATTAGTCATGTTTAATCTGGGTAGCGCCAATGCATCTACATCTTTGCAGTTACGCGGCCAGACTTCAATGAATGCCGGTGGAGATCCACTGATAGTTGTTGACGGTTTTCCCGGGGGCGATCTTCGTTCCCTTAACTTGAATGATATCCAAAGCATCGAAGTATTGAAAGATGCTTCGGCCGCTGCGATTTATGGAACGCGTGCATCTGCCGGTGTACTTTTGATAACCACAAAGAGCGGAACCGAAACACAAGGACAGGCTAAAGTAACCTATAACAACGAGTTTTTGGTCAAGCAGAATTACAACGCTCCCAAAATGCTTACAGGACGCGAATATGCTGCAAAAAACATCGGTACAGATTGGGGCAACGACACAGACTGGATGAAAGAAATTACCAACCAAGGTAATTTTTCTCAAAAACACGATCTTGCATTGAGCATGGGAACACCGAAAACGCAGTTGCGTTTTTCGTTTACCTTTGAAGAAAATGAGGGTATCACGTATAATGACAGCCGCAGGGATTTTGGAGGCCGTTTCAATGTCAACTTCAAACTGTTTGACGATTGGTTTGAAATACGTCCGAATATTTTTTACCGGATGTCAAATCAGATTGATAACAAACCTGATTTTGCACAATCGCTCCGAAACAATCCAACCCGTTCGCCATACGATCCAAAAAGTCCGACAGGATATAATGTCTGGTTGAACGAATCGCACGATTTCAATACACTGGCAAACTCCATGTTGCTGGATTGGAACCGTAAGCGGACTTATTTCACAGGTGAAGTTACTATGAAATTGAACGTAAAAGCGATACCGGGGTTAACCATTCAACAGACAGTCGGTTATATGTCGAATCCTTACGAGACCTATCAATATTCGTCGAAATATCGCCAATCCGAAATTGAAAACAACCGTGCAGGATCTGCGACAATCAATTACGATAAAAGAGAAACTATGTCATCACAAGGATATGCCACATATGTTCAATCTCTTGGCGAAGGAAAGCACTATATCAATGTGACGGCAGGTTACGATTATTTTGAAGAAAACAATTTAAGCTTTAGCATGACCAATCGAGACTTTTCGGTCGATGGGGTTAAGATGTGGAATATGGGCAACGGTCGGCATCTGGCATTAGGTTCAGCAAGCATGAGTTCAAACAAAGACGTAACTTATCGTTTGTTGGCAGGTATTTTCCGCGCTAACTATTCATTTGATGAAAAATACCTGATTCAAGCCACATTACGCCGTGAAGGATCATCCAAATTTGCCGAAGCGCACCGATGGGGAAATTTCTGGTCGGTATCCGGTGGTTGGCGTATATCCAAGGAACCATTTATCAAAGACTTAGCTTTAATAAATGATTTGAAACTCCGTGTCGCATATGGTGTAACAGGAAATGGTGATTTTAATGGAACGTATATGGCCAATCTGTTAGGTTCTGACACGGCATGGCCGTTACCGAACGGATCATGGGCACAGTCTTACGGTAAAACCCAGAATGTGAATCCACTGTTGGGATGGGAGGAAACAAAGCAATGGAACTTTGGACTTGATTTTTCGCTGTTCGACAATCGCATATTCGGCAAATTTGAATACTTTACAAAAATTACTGATAATCTGTTGTTTAGTGTTACCGTTCCCCAGCCACCCTATACACAGGGTTCTCAATGGCAAAATATTGGAAAAATGGATGGACATGGATGGGAATTTGAACTCGGTTCAGACGTGATCAAAAATCGCGATCTCAAATGGTCTACCAGCTTTACAATGTTCACTTATTCAGATGTTCTAACCACTCTTTATGGTAACAATACAGTGATCGATGGCGGTGGTTTCAATGCTCCCGGTACACCCGGTAATAACCGCCGGATGCAGGAAGGCACCAAATTCGGAACTTTCTGGATGTGGAAATTTGCCGGTTTCGATGCCGATGGGCGTTTTCTGCTTGTTGACCGAAATGGCGAAATAATTCCAGCAACTAAAAAGAGTACATTAGACAAGCAATTTATGGGTAACTACATACCTGATCTCTTTGTGAGTTGGAATAATAATTTGCAATACAAAAACTGGGATTTGGACGTCAGTATGCGAAGCTGGGTCGGGCATGATGTTTTTAACTCGATTGATATGTATTTCGGTATTCAAGGCCAGGGCAACCTGAATGTATTACAATCGACTTATACCAAGCACGATCAAGTCAGAGGCGAAAAGCAAATTTGCGATTATTATTTGGAAGACGGAACGTTTCTGAAAATAGATGCCATTACATTGGGTTATACATTGCCCATGAAGCGTTTTACACGCATGATTGAAAACATACGTATTTTCGGAACAATCGGAAATGTCTACACATTCACCAAATACGGCGGTATGAATCCGGAGGTCAGAATTTCCGGGTCCCCAAGTACAATCTTAGGCACCGAAGTATATTGGGATACAGGTCGTTTCTATCCGTTAGTCCGCACATTTGCATTAGGTACAAGGTTTAATTTCTAACAATTGATCAATATGAAAAAGAATAAAATAATCGTTTTTTGGGGTATTTGTCTACTGACAATCACTTCATGTACCGTAGAACCAACATTTTACAGGGATGTCAGCCCCGAAATTTTTTACACATCCCAAGATGCCGTATGGCAACGATTCAACCGTTCGTTCACGCACTGGCGCTGGTGGGTAGGCCACATGGACGAAGGCCGCTGGGCTTTGCAGGAATTGGGAACCGACGAGTATGCTTTGCCAACACGCGGCAGCGACTGGTTCGACCAGGCACAATATCAGCAAGTACATCATCATGAATACAAAGAAAGTATGTCATGGGTTAATGGTGCCTGGACAAATTATGGAATGGGCGTAGCGCTTGCATGGGACGCACTCGAAGACTTGGAGAAATATGTGGATTTCGATGCGTTAGGTTTTGCTCAGGGCGCCAAAGAATCAATGCTCTTCCAGCAACAAACATTGGTCGCATCTTTCTATCTCGACGGCTTGGATTTGTTTGGCGGGTGTCCACTATACTCCGAAGTGGGTGGTGAGGTAAAAGGCCGTTCGACAGATGTCGAAACATTCAACTTTATTGAAAAATTACTCAAGGAAGCCATGCCCAACCTGCCAATCCGGAAAGCGGGTGATTTTCATACCGGTTCGATAAGCCGCGCTGCATGTGCCGCACTTTTAATCAGGCTATATTTCAATGCCGAAGCCTATATCCGCAAACCGATGTATGCCGAAGCAGCCGCAATATGCCAGGATATTATCAATGGCGTTTATGGAACCTATACGCTCGCAAAAACGTATCAAGAGATTTTTGGCTTTACGAACGAACGTTGCGACGAAATGATCTGGTCGGTGCCCAGCCAAAATGCACAAACACAATCAGGTGGAACATATTGGACCTGGACTGCGCATTATAACTTCCGGCAATACTTAGGCAACCTTACCAGTTCGGGAGGCAATAACGGTATTGGATTAGTACCCGGCCTCGACCCGTACGGCGTAAAGTATTCAGGCCCTCCGTATAATTATAAAATAGGGGGAGTCTACTCAAGAATGCATGATAGCGACCTTCGCAAAAAGAAATATGTATATACAAGCAATGGAAACTATGAAGGCATGTTTTGGGTAGGTCAAATGATTCATCCGAGCAATCCTGATTGGAAAATTTTGGGAGGCCGCGAATATGCAGGAACAGGCCAACCTATCGAGTTTGTTGATCAGGTAGCCCAATTCTACCGGATTGGTAAAACGGTAAATGGCGTATTTTATCCGGATTTGGCATCTGTCCTTGCAGCATTCCCATCCGATATCCGGTATGCGGAAGAAAGCAATCTGGTACGATCCACCAAACGCAGTCCGCGACCTACTTCTACCGATCAAACCCGTTTGGGTAATCCCGACATACCGTTTATTCGGCTGGCGGAAATCTATTATACACTTGCCGAATGTAAGATGCGCACAGGTGATTTGAATGGAGCCGCCGAATTGATTAATACAGTACGTAAACGTTATTTCACCGGAGGTAATGACCCCGATCCTGTGTCGGCATCGAATTTGGATAAATACCGTATGCTCAACGAATGGTCGTTGGAATTCTTTGAAGAAGGACGCCGCCGTACCGACCTGATTCGCTGGGATGCCTACGTGACCGAACCATGGTGGGATCATGTACCCTCCAATAGCCGTCACCTGCATCGCTTCCCTCTTCACACCCAAACAATGGGCGCCAATACCAAGTTGGAACAGAATCCGGGATATAAATAATAAAGATGTGATTTGTGAAAAAATGAGGAGGTTAAAACCTCCTCATTTTTTTTACAAAACAGGTTTTACCGCACTTCAATAGTTTCTACTTTTCGGATGATTTTGCCATTATTTGACAATCCTTCTATCACAACTGAACAGGTTGTTGAAAAGTCGGATGTATAAAATTCAAACGTTACAGTTCCATCATCCGAAACTATCAGGTCGGGTTTCCAGTAGAGGGTGGTTCGATAATCGGGATTGCCACTGTTTTTGGATTGCGGGGTATCGTATGTGGGCGCATAAAATTCGACCGGTTTTTGATAACCAAGTGGAAAGTAGTTGGCAATATTGGCAGTATTTTCCGAACTGTCCGAATAATTTCCTCCAAGTCTTGTTGTAATACTGATTGCTCCAGCCCCGCCACGCGATCCGAAAATGGCTGCGCTTGGTCCTTTAAAAATGTCAATACTTTCTACATCATGTATGCTTACTAACTCTGTAAGTGACACATCAGAATCCGTTTGTTTAATCATTCCATCAATAATTATAAGCGGAGAGTCAATTCCTCGCATTGAAATCGTACCATCTGATTTTACCACTACTCCTGCAAGTCCACGAAGTATCTGATAAACATTATTTGGTTTTCTTTTCTCAATTTCTTCCCGATAAATCGTCTTATCCGAACTCAGATTCATCCAATATTGCAACCTTATTTCGTCTTTTTTCTCAATTCTTCTGGCTGTTACGACTACTTCTTCTAAATGGATAACTCTCAGATCCTCATCATATAATGCACGTTGCTCCGCTTTTTTGATAAAGTCTGCAGATAAATCCGTCTTCGATATGTCTTTTAAAGGCAATAAGGAAGCGCTGACAGGCGCATGAATTAATTTCGGGAATGATTCCTGTTTTAGAACTAATTCGACTGCTTGTCTGCCCTTTTGATTTCTGGCTTGCAGAAAAAACTTTGTGCTGTCGGGGTAGTTCAGCGGAAAACGAAACAAACCGGCTGAGTCTGTTTCGATGATTCCCCAACTCCCATCACTCACAAAAATCAATATTTCCCCATTGGGTACAGGCCTGCCTAAAAGGGGAGTTTTAATCGAGCCGAATAATTCTTTTGCTGTTTCAAATTCGATTTTGGGATGCGAGTAATTCCCTTTAACCGCTTCCTGTATTTCATACCTCCTCCATCCGTGTATCATCATTAAATGGTCAAGTGCATTTTCCGCTTCCATGCTGTTCTGTAAATAATAACCCGGCGATTCGATATAACCTTTCAGTTCGGACGACAGCAACAAACTTGACACAATGGTATTGAGCGTATCAATGGCAATATCTTGATCGTCGGTAACGGCAATTGAAACATTCCCTGAAAGCGGATTTCCTTCTGAATCGGTTATATGAATTTCAGAAATCACACGCTCTCGTTGCGCATAGAAAGGTTGATCCGTTTGAAAGGCAAGATTGGTTTGGTCTTCATTTTTGTTAAAAATCAACCGTTCGCAAATCGGATTTTTATGCTCGTCAAACAAAACCGCCTGGATTACCCCAGATGGCAACTGATTTTTCGGTATGGAAATAAATTCGCTGCGCTGATCCCATTGGGCAAAATAAAGCAATTCGCCTTTGCTATGCAAAAGTAAATAAAGGGGGATTTGTGGCATCTCAGGCGTCTGCTTTATTTGAAAATAATGGCGATCATTCCGAAAATCAGAAACCAAAGTACGACCCCTTTTTACTGCTGGCAACTTAAAACGCTTTTCCTTTCCGTTACTGTTTTTACAGACTAAAAAATATTCATTTCCCACCTCGGGGTAAAAGTAAAAAGAGCCCATTCCGGCAAAAAGCGTATGAACTTCCGGTATGATAACACGCCCTTCTTTGTCAACAATTCTTCCGGTTATTGTTTCTGAAGCGCCTTGCTGGTTAAGCGCTTTAAATGCTACCCTACTAACGACGCCTTCCGGTAGATTTCCGCCTTCTGGAAAGAAATAAACATCATAATTCAATTGAGGTTTTCTGTTTACCTGTTTTGGTTCCGGTTTCAAACTGCCAATCCAAATTGATTTATTGAAAAAGAAATCATCGCCCAAATTTTCCATATAGCGCGTATATGCCCTTAACGTATAATCACCTTCAGGTATGATTTCAGAAAGGAAGATATGGCCATGAAACAATCCGTTATGGTCGCTTTTTACCATTACACGGTGAACAAGCGTCTCGGATGAGTTAATCAATTCAACATAAACATATTGGCTGAATGTAGGGTGTTGATTTGTCAAAGCGTCGACTACATACGCTTTAAACCATATTCTTTCACCCGGCACATACATCGTACGATCCGTATGCAGATGTATTTTTTCTTGCGGGAAAAAATTCAACTGCTTGATCAAACTGTCTTGATATGCACTATAATTGATATTCATTTGTGCATTGACCACAAAGCCAGTCAATAAAAAAAACAGAAAGACCTTTTTCATCCCAAAAACCGATTTCATATTTGCGGTGCAATATACAACTTTTTTTTATTCGTTGCAAGAATTATCTTAAAAAAGATGCAAAAACAAATAAAAAAATATTTTTTTATCCTAAAAAAGTTATAGATTATTCGGAACGAACGCAAGAATTGTAAAACTCAAGCATATTTTCTTTAAAAATAACCGAGGAATATTTTTCAAGAAATCTTTTCTGTCCATTTTGCCCCATCTGTTTGGCTTCAATTGGATGATGCAATAGGTATAATATTTTTTCAGTCAGCAGATCAATATCTATTTCAATCCTGCCAAGATGTTCTATTATAGATACTTTTAAACCACAAGTATCATCCACCACCTCGTTCAATCCGGATGTTGCAGTTACTACCATTGGTAAACAATGCATCATCATTTCAATAGCGACATAGCCAAAAGGTTCATATAATGAAGGCACTATGCCGATATCAGCAATTTGATACAGTTCATATAAATCTTTCTTTTCCAAAAATCCAGTAAAGGTGATTTTTGTGCAAATATCCTTAGACTCTTTTAAATACATATCATAATTACCGCTTCCTGCAATTATCAGGCGGCAGTTCGGGATTATTTTCAGTACATTATGAAAAGCCTTGATTAAAAATGTAAGTCCTTTTACAGGTTGTAAGCGTCCCGCAAAAATTATAATAAATTCATCGGATAATTTCCATTTTTTACGAAAAAATGGAATATCTGTAATTGCTGGGGCATTCGATGAAAGCCCATTCGGAATCATCATTATTTTATTTGCATCCATTTGATATTCGTTGCAAAGATAATTCTTCGTATCCTGTGACAACACTATTACTTTATCTACTTCTTTGTACAGCAGGCTTTCATATTCATCTGTTTTTAACAATGATCGTTCAAAAGAATTTAATTGGGTTTCTGGTTTTGCTTTGATAGTATGAAACATGGAAAGATTGCCCTGCAGTTCAATCATCCATTTAAAAAAATGTACAGTAGCAACGGTTGTGCATTTAAAAACGGTTTTCAGTTCCTTTGCCAACCATTGATACTGATTGTAGTTGAAATGAAAAATCAAATTCTCAGTATCTACAGGTATATGGAGACGGAGTAAATAAAGCACATTCAGGAAATAATCTTCAATTCTTTTGATAGAATTGAATGATATTTCATTATTATTTACCTTTGGGATGAACCAATGTTCGATTTGATTTGTTTTTTCTATTTCAAACGTTGGACGATTTGAATTTAAATGTACGACATGAATATGGATACCGGAATATTCGAGAGTAAATACCAACTCCCTAATATAGGTACCAATTCCGAAAACAGAAGCGATATTATTGTCATCAAACAAGTAGAGATTCATCATCATATTTCGTGCAAATTAGTGGAATCTGTGGACAAATAATCGTTTTGAAAAAGTGCAAACCATGAATCATCACCATCAAGTTCGGTCAATAAAGACATACCCCAACCGGCAAGGCCGTTTTGAAGGCCCGGTTCTTTCTTCCAAAAATCGTTTTTCAAATATCCCTCTTTTGGATGAGTAAAGCAGGCCTCCAGATAGCGAGCGTATGTTTTTTCTTCAAAGTCGGCAGGTATAACCTTTTGATTGAAATGCAACGTTGCTGGATCAACGAAATGATGTTGCATGGCTTTCTCGGTTTGAGGAAGTATAAATTGCTGGATTTCATCTTTCAGCATACTATCTCCCGATAGCCTCCAATGGATATAATACCAAATATCAACAATATCTTGAACAGGTAAATAGGGTATGTTGTATGTAAAAAATATTCGTTTATCAAAATCCTCCAGTATTTCGTCCGTATCAGCCTCAAAAAAACCGTTTTGTACCAAATATTCGAAAGCAGACCCGATTCCGGTTAATCCATACTTGTAGTTTATAGGGGTATCCAGATGAATCCTGTGCTGTATTTTTTCAATCAAACCATAAGCATATTCCAGATACAAGTCATTTTGGGTAAAACGGGCGTAGCGGGAGAAAAACAATACAAGACCCACCTCACCTGAATACAATCCGGGATTGATTAAAAAACCTCCATTGCTCAACAAAACTTCAGCAATTTGTTGAACAGTCTCTTTTATGTCTTTCCCACTATATTCCATTAGTAATTAAATATTTACACAAACCACTTTTTACTTTTCTTCTGCATTTAAACTTCTGACAATTCCAAATAAATCCTGCCATGAATACATTTGCGACAATAACCGCCTATTAATTAGTATGGCAGGTGTATAGCTGATTTTTGCCTGTTGAGTGAATTGATACAAAGTATCCATTTCTGCCTTGTTTTCTTGTTCTGGTGAGGACACAGGAAAAACTTTTTGAAGTTCTTCCAAGGTCTTTTTCGGCATGGCATACCAGGTTTCCAGCATATCAAAGAATTCATTTTGATTCATTGTATGATAGAGACTTGCAAAATGACGCACGATGATTGTTGATTTGTGTTCCAAATTATCGGTTCTGACGGCAAAAATCAATCGATAGCAAAAATCGGGATAGATGTCTATTAATCGCCTCAATTCTTTGATTGCCGATCCGCAATGCGAACAGGCAATACTTACATAAAGGTTAATTTCTTGCGTAGATTGCGAGTTGCCCCACACAAATCCTGTATGGCCGGTTTCTTTGCAGGATTCAGACAAATGACATTGTATGGTTTGCCAATCGTATTTGATACGCGCCGTTTCTCTCTTTTCGAGATATTTATCCTCAAATGAATTTTGACTGACAAATAAGATCGCTATCGTACATACTAAAAATAATAATGCCAATAAAGTAGTTTCAACAATTGGTAATGTGTTCGGAATGGGAAAGAAAACGTAAAGAACACAGGCATTTATCCACAACAGAAATACCGTAATACAGCAGAATAGACACCATTTACGAATCAAAAACGCCTGCGTAAACAGCGACCATACTGTAAAAGGCAGTGGTGCGAGTATGAACCACCATAATGG
>Ga0209628_10003679_pt1 | contig 10841 bp, 8 predicted proteins | sample TergutCu122P4_FD_187285 | JGI IMG/M metagenome (GOLD analysis project Ga0209628, IMG submission 187285) | Cubitermes ugandensis P4 segment gut microbial communities from Kakamega Forest, Kenya - Cu122 P4 (SPAdes) (version 2) | ecosystem: Host-associated > Arthropoda: Insects > Digestive system >...
TATATACTTTGTGTGTGTGTGTGTGTGTGATTGAGAGATACATATGGTAGCAAAGAGGAGGAATCCTGAACACAAGCTGTCTTTTCACATCCTAATGACATGGATCAAAGACTTATGAAACCAGACAAGGCTTTCAGCATGGCAGTAACATTTACTTTCTGCAATAGTCCTCCTTTCCTTCCTCAAGATAATTTTTTTTAGAAGTACCACTGTTTAACACCTTAACTGTTAATGTATGGAATACATTTTTCAACACATCAGTAAAGACTAAGAACATTTTTATGTTCTTTATATGCCACACACACACACACATGACGGTCCCATATCTGGACACATGACAAGCACTTTGTTCATAGGAATGGCATCTGAACAGACATGTAACACTACCTGTAATGGTTATAATAGAACTCTTAACATGTTAGTGTACTGCCATTATGCTGTTACCTTTCATGTGTATGAGTAAATAAATTACGTGACTATATTCTAAACATAACTTGAATAATAAATACCCGTTTACTCACCAAGATGAGCCATGTGGTTCCCATGGACCAAGACAAACCCAACAAAAATCAGCCTTACAATTCTGATTCTTGCATACCATATGATTGCAGCCACCATCTTTTTCAATGGTCACATTACATTTTGGGCATTCCTGAAAATTCAGTAATTTCACACTAACAGAAATTCTAATCATGAACAAATTATTTGTTGTTAATGAGATAAGTCGTAACAAAGTAGTTGTACCAGAAGGTGAGGCTGGATTGAGTAAAATTATACTGGATCAGAGCCCCACAAGGAATTTTCATGGAATACAGTAGTGGAAACTCTTGCTGTCAACTTCATTCTGACTTCAATGAATACATGGCACATGCATGGGAGATGGTATACATCACACCTCCATGTAGTCACCACTGACATTTAAGCATTTGTCTCTTTGTGGCACAAAGGCTTGCATCCCAGCATACAAGAAATCAAAGTGTAGGCAGGAGGTGACAGCTTGCTTCATGTCTGTGTCTGCTGCAAACCATGTGCAATCCAAGTGCTTCCTAAGAATTCTACAGAGATGGCACTCAGCGGGCCCTGTAGTACCAAATGGACTTGTGACTGGTTGCAACACTTGGGCTGGGAAGTTATGGACGACCATCCTTCCAGTCTTGATCTTGTGCCCAGTGACTTCTAACACATAAATTTCTCAATAGCACTTCCAGTTATAAACAAAATTTGTTCTGGAAGTGATGACTTAGCATTATGTATATCAGGATGTAAAAATTAATCTGCACAAATGTCATTAGCTCATTAAAGTAACATCCATCCGTTACAATACCAAATGTGTTCACAGGGACATCACCATTCCCACACTTTATGCCAGATTAAATTTATGCCCTTAAGACAATCACGTTAACAACCACACTATACAAATCACACAATACCATTTGTGGAAATATCATAATCCTGCAGCTTTAAGAAAATAACTGTCACAAGCCATTTGAAATGGAATTCTACCATGAAAAGCCAACTTCTATACATATACTCCCTGACTTAAATAAAGGTTTTGTTCTGCAAAACTTTAAATAACCCAACTTTTATATATGTCAAATTATTCTGACACAGTACTGACCATACACATACATGTACATAAATTTATTTATTAATACAATACATATATGTGTGTGTGTGTGTACTGTTAATTGCGTAACTGTCCAGTGACATACTGTGCAAAGTGTAAAAGCATTAAAACCTTAAAAAAATTGGAAGATACAATAAAAAGTAAACGAAAGGAATTAATCTGAGCACAGAAATTAAACAAAAATGTTTTGTTTGTATAATGAACCAACAAATGCACAACTGATCAACAATTTATAACACTGCTCTTTATTACAATGCCCCTACATGTTTCAACACTATCGTGTCATCTTTGGGTAGCTCGTAGTCAGAACCTGCTAAGTTACATAAGTATCTGAATGCAGTATTGGTGATACATTTTAAAAATGCATTCAAATACTTATGATAGCGTTGAAACATGTTGGGGCAGTGTAATAAACAGCAGTATAATAAATTGTTGATCAATTGTGCATTTGTTGGTTCATTATACAAATAATAAAGATGCACAGTACAAATGTTAAAATAAACAAAAATGGTTTATGGAGAATTTTTGTAAGATTTCGTTTACAAATTTGGGGCTTGTGTAACTGGTAACAGGTGATGCCTGTATTTACAGACCTTTGTATTAGCTGCTATCCAATTGGAAGTCTCTGAGTCATCATCACATTTTTTTATCCACTTCCTGAGTAGATGACATTTGACAGGGTCATGCCAATTCTCACCACAGGCAAAGCAGAATGTGTGCGTACACTTGCAAGTCACAGGTCGTGCTTCTACGTACTGCACTTTAATTGCATTGTTGCAGTCTGGAGAAGGACACCACCTCAACAACCGATTACACTGCAAGTGAAAATCAAATTTATATATACAAGTCACAAGATGCATACTAAGTAATATGACAAACTTCCCTATAAAAAAGAAATCCCAACCACATTTACAAAACAGAGTAATAAAACCAGACAATGAAAATATTCATAGTTTGCTTGTTTATTAATTTATTTAACTCTAAATCATCTACTGGTCACTAAGTATCAAGAAAATGGTTGAGGTGTATTAAGTTTTCTAATTATATTTATGAGAAATGGTATACATATACAACTGTTATAAGCCTCCCAAGACACAGTTTGTTCCCTGCCCCAGCTAAACAAATTAAAAAAATTATGAATAATGGTACAGTTTGTACTCTCAATACAAAACAAAAAGACGATCAGTATTCTATTTAACTTTCAGTCAAAATTTTACAAGAATGCAGGCTCCCTGTTTTGGATGACTGTACTGTCGCACAGAACAAATGTGGAGGCTTGGAACCTGCAACTGCAAGATCTGTGCAGAAATATTTCCACTATGAAGAAATACTTCACCTACGGTAAGAGTCATAGCTTTATTAGCTCGTGACTTTCAAAAGAAAATGTGCATGTTACTATTTCAATTGTAGGAAGTTAAAAAGTAAGAGGCTGGGGGTCAAATGGTTCACAATTTGAAATGACAAACATACAGACACTACAGTCATCTCACAAGCCTACTTTCTTGCAATAAGAAAAGTAAGGAGGCTAAAAATAAGCTCCAAATTAAAGTAATTTTACAGAGCACACTCCGCTGCGTTTATTAATTTAAAACAAATCATCATAGTTCCATCACACCAACCAAATTATTTTATTCAGGAATGACTACATGTTTCAGTCTAAAATTACGATCTTCAGGCCACCATTACAAAAACTTTAAAAGAAGGTATAATACAGTGCAAATTATGCTAGTTACATGGAATCCCATATGACTTACATGGGTTTTTACAATACAAAATTTATATAAAACCATATTAAAAAATCAGTGGGTTGGTAATATCCTGGCCAGTGATTGTGTCCAAGTTGTGTACAAAAACGTCAAATATAAGTAGAAAATTATTAAAATCATTTAAATAAGATTTTTTTACGTGTACAAAATTAATGAGTCACAAGTGTTAAACACGTGATGTAAAACTCATTGAAAATCTTATAATGTAATACACCGAGTTTATAGATACGCAGTAAATATGTGAATACAAATGTCTTTATATATATTCACAGATCTTATTTATGCAGAAGGCTACCTTTTCAAGGAATAATGTATTCCATTGTCAGATGCGTTCCAAGGTAGGATACCTCATTCTGAAATTATGCCACATTTATTAAATTTGCAATATAAATATGGTATTTACCAATTAAGCTGCCCAGATTGCAATATTAAATATATCAGACACACTCACCAACCTTTCCATGTAAGGTTCAAGGAGCATTTTCATGAATTTAAATACGAAAATGGAAAATCAAAATTTGCACAACACTTATCAGAGAACAAACATTCCATTGGTCCTATGGAGGATTTTATGGAAGTCCTCCAGATAACAAGAAAAGGCAGAATGATGAACACATTTTGAATGGTTCTATATTTACAATGAAACAATGTTAGACAATCAAATCAATGATAAGTGCACAGTAAAACCCAATTCAATATTTGATGGTATAATTCAAAATAACATCAGAAGAGGACACTCCCAATTGTAACCCCTTATACTTGCTACAACCCTGCTTAGTCACAAGTTGTCATGCACTACGCATACATCTAAATTACACCGGTCTTCCAATATGTCTTATAAAATGTAAGTAACCTTGCATGCTCATACAGATTGGAAATGTACATTAATTTTACACAGCAAAAGTAAATATCATAATTTAAATGTCCTTAATTTCAGAATGAGATCTCCTACCTTGGAACACATCTGATTAAAGAATATGACATTCCCCGATAAGGCAGCTTTCTGAACATAAATAACATGAATAAATACCAAATACATTTGTATTGACATATTTTCTGCCTACCTATAAACTCAGTGTATTACATTGTAAGATTTTCAATGAGTTTTATATCACATGTCCAACACTTGTGACTTGATTTGATAATTTTTTTCACACATAAATAAATCTTATTTCAACAATTTTAATAATTTCCTACTTTTATTTAACATTTTTTAGATACAATCACTGGCCAGGACATTACCAACCCAATGATTTTTTATGTACTTTTACATAAATTTTATACTGTAAAAACCTTTGTGAGTCATATGTGATCCTACAGAATGGGCATAATTTGCACTGTATTATACCTTACTTTAAAGTTTTTGTAATAGTGGCCTGATGATGGTCCTTTTAGACTGATACATGTAGTCATTCCTGAATAAAATAATGTTGTGTTTGATAGAACTATAGCGATTTGTTTTAGGTCCAAATTAAAGTTAAAATTAATTTTACTAAGAAGTCATGGGTAAAGTAAATGCTGCTCTATGTATTATTAAAAGTATACAATGTCTGCTATCTGTCCAACACTTTCTCTCAAAATGCGAACTACACACCAGTATTAGCAGCCTCTTGCCAGTGCAACCTAAAATTTTTTAACAACTGCAGATATATTTCACACATACAGCAGTCACAGTAGTAATGACAATGACAGTAATTTTTACTCTACTTTCAGAAAATCAATGATTTTTAGAGCTTTATTAAAAAAATAACATTCACTGTCCACAGTTTAGATATCGACCTCCACACAGTATAAAACTCTTCAAAGACTCTTAGTCTAAAGAACACAGAGAACTGATAGTGTTTCAGACTGGAGACACAGAGGACTTATATGACATGCAAATAAGTTTCAGCTCACCTCAACAAAGCTGTTAGTAATAAGATGCTGGTACTTGAGCTTTACTTTGGAATCTCTGACAAGACGCATAACTGTTGCATCATCAACCAAGATGTCACATCCATGTGCAGCACAAGCTATAGTTTGTCCTACACCCTCCTCCATAATCTTTGTAGTAAGATATTCACCCCAACACTGCGTGCAGAATCTATGCCCACACTCCAGCCCAGTCATCATCTTGAGAACAGAAGAGACAAAAAATTTAGATAAAACAAACACACTCTAGGTTGTTGCAATCACCTGCTATAATCCACTGCATGCAAACCTGTGTTACTGTTTCACTCTTATGAGCACAACAATTTTTTTTTACATTATAAGCATAACAAAGACCACATATTTTTACATATTACACAATTTCACTCACAGATGATGGGAGAACCATGAAACATATTTCACATTCTTCGGTGTCGGTAGCAGACGTTCTTCTTGGTGGCTGCAATGAAACAAGTTACTTTATAATTATTGATGTAGCATTTGAAATGTGTCACCGCCTGAATTTACAAAGAAGTTTACGTTCCTGGTAAAATAAGAAAACTGTACATACCTTTACCTTCAGTCTACTAATTACGGCTGGCTTCCTGAAAGGATTTATAACGCGAGCTTCAGAGAACAGCTGATCCTGATCCCCATCATAAAACCTTTCCATTAGCTTTTCTTTGTCCCACTTAAAATGGTTCAATAAAATTCGGGTTGTGGTTGCTGGAATCTGTATGTAAAATTTGTGGAATAATTACTATCCAAACACAACGAAAAGCATTGTATCATTTCACACCTTCACGTCATTCTTGACAAATTTTATCGTCTAACCCCTTGAAGCTGTGCAAGAACTACACGCAGATTTATTACACAATGAATTTTATCTTACCTCCACAACAGTATTTACTTCTTTAATGGAATCTACCATGTGCTGCACAATTTCTTCTGTTGATAAAACTTCAAATGGATATTCGTCTACTTCAGTTTGTCGCTCTCTTGGGTTATTGGTTTCAACTTCCATTGCAAAGTCAACATCATCCCCGCTTGATTCATTTCCAGAGTCAACATCGTCGTACAGTGTCTCCTCTTCTGAATCCATTATTTGGAAACAACTGTACGAAATCTCCCTCCGGCACCCCGGGAGAACGCTTAAAATTCACGTAGCAAATATCTTACGCCACTGACTTTAGGGTCAGCAATATTATAACGAGTACACCTGTCCCCTGTGCCTCCGACGATGTTTAGCACATGACGTCAGCTCCTGGAGCAAGGGCTTATGGGTATAATATTGACAGTGACATTTTTCGTTTCAAACGGTTGGGATGTTTACGATTTATGTAATGGTGTTAAGTGCCCAGAGTACGGGAAGGGGATGACACATTCATTCATAAGATGCCATTCATTAAATTATTTTCCCTTACGTTGCAGTCATTTACTGTTTGGCATTCTCTTGTATTTTCAGAACCCCCTTCCTTTCAACTGTTGAAACAGTTGAATACGAAGACCGAAAAAGCGGATTATAGTAAAGATGGCAGTGAAACGATAACAGTGGTGTACTATTGAAGAATAATTGTATTATTGCAAATTACAGCCACAGTTTGTTGAATTACGGCAAAAATAAAATATGAAAATTGAGTAGACTTTGGTCAGATTTCAATCCCATGTCATTACCGCAAGTTAAAGACTATACCCTTGTCGAGAGGTTAGGTTCTGGTAGTTATGCAACTGTGTATAAGGGGTTTAAAAAGGTATGCATTTAAAGTACACGTCTTTAGCACTTAGAGTGGCGTATTGTAAAGTTTGTATTTCATACGTGAAATGAGGGTCTCGTTTTTCTAGAAGGGTTGCCCTAAAGATGGGGGCAGGTAGGTTAATAACCACTTGCCAGACTACACCATCTCATAACCCGGAGACTTGTTTGGATGTTGCACTTAGTTGTGACAAAATTGCTTTTCTCGGTTTAAGTTGTAAGCAATTTGTAGACCAGTAAACTGCATTGCTTACTTGTTCAAGCTTGTGTTGATAATAAGGGATCGAAACATACCTAGTGGCAACTGAAAACTTTAGATTGGGGAGAATTTCCTCCTTGACTCTTTTGAGTCGTCTAAGTTACCTGTGGCGCAAGAAATGATATACCGCATCCACAGAAGTTAGGAAGTTGAACATAAACCGTACCTTCTGTTGAAGGGGTTGGGAGGTGTGCTGTTGTATGTAGCTAATGGGTGTTCAAATATTACAGCAACAGGATGAAATGAATCTTGCACGCTTATCGTGAGCGACAGCCAATAGAAGTGTGCCAGAAAATGCTAATGTGCTCCTTTCTGGTGACCAAATTACTTGTCAAGCTACCAGATTTTTGTACATTTTTTACCCATTAGTTGGTAGAACCAACTTTATATGCACTGAATGTATTATTCACACATTGTCAATTCTCCAACATGTTTTGGCTCACCACATGCCATCATCAGAGAGTTTTTGTAGTTGTTAATCATAATGCTTGCGAATGGTCTGTTGTACACTAGGTGAATTAATTCACAGTTATGCACCTGCTCTTATTCTAAAATTCCAGTTGAAACACATAAAATATTGAAAACATTTTTTTAAAACGCTAGGAAAAAGATATTCCATCAGACACTTTTTGACTGTGGACGGTGGCTTTGTAATCTTGGTTAGTTGCCAGTAATTATCCAGAAATATTCTTGAAGCCCACTATGGGTGAGTCCTTAAATATTTTCATGTATGTGTTCTGTGTGCTGAGTATAAACTTATGATGACAACTACAAAGACTCCCTGAGGATGGCACATATGGTTTGCAAAAACATGTTGGAGAATTGACAACATGTGAAAAATACATTTAGTACATATGAAGTTGGTTCTGCAAACTAATTATCATATGGTGTATGGTTGAATTGAATTGAACTTACTTACATTCTTTGAATCCAAAACAGGTGATACCTTGGCTGTAGAGCAAGTAAGGAGAAATATTACATACATACAGTAGTAGCTGGTACAATACAATGGATTAAGCTTAGTGTATCATTGTTTACATGAAAGTGTTCTTCTACATAGTAGAAAGAGTGAATGTTTGTATAATTTTGTAGGGCTGATTTAAATTGTTTAGGGATATCACTTAAATTTTTTATGCTTTGGAAGAGATTATTAAATGATTTTATGCCACTTGAACAGACTCCTTTTTGATATAATGATAAATTTTATGAAAGCTGGTGAAAGGTTAATTTTTGTGTGGTATTTACGTGAAAGACACCAGAATTTAATTGGAATTGGTTTTGTTGTTAACCACAAATAAGAGAAGTGATAGTATATATTGCTACTGGAGAAGTAGAATTTTTAGATTCTTCAATAAATCTCCACATGAGTCTCTACTTCTGCTCCTGTAATAATTCAAATTATATTTGTTGGTATTTTAAAAATTTTTGCACTATGTGAAGAGTTCCCCCAGAATATTAATCCATAGTTCATAATAGAATGGAAATAGGCTGTGTAAACCATCTTCAGTGTTTCCAGTGATATAAAGGGCTTAAATGATCTCATTGTGTCACAAGCTGTACTTAATTTGTGTGTAATTTGTTCAGCATGATCTTTCCAAGACAGTGTATGGTCTTAATATATTCTAAGAAATTTTGTATCGTAAACTTTAAAAATTAATTTGTTAGCATGACAAATTTGTTACCCATGTTGATCAGTATAGTGTATATGTGTGTTAGTTAACTGGTATCTTATTAGTTACATGATGTGTGAAATTCATTTTATCAGCATTTTAATTAAGCATATTTTTTATGAAGCTTTGTTTAAAAATGCAGTGTTTGATAATTCAAGAATGTGTGGTTCAGTAAGTACTGTACGAGTACCATTCACACATGGTACAGGTGTAGATATGAGTTAGTACTGCAATGTGTGTCATCAGTGTACAAGAAAAGGATCAAACCAAGTACAGAGGATTGAGGAATTCTTGAACTTTAGAACTTTTCAAATATATTTCATAATAAGTTAGTTTGCCCATTAATGTGATGTAATTAACACAGAAACCTAAGTGAGATTACAGAAAATTTGGGATGCATCACTTATTTTTGAGTGTCTGTAATGTTTAACACTGTGATGTGACTCCTGTAGTTTGGTAAATATGTGCCAACCTTGTGAATGGGACTGGTGCACAATTTGGAGTCTGAAACATCCATACATATCTACCAGATTACATGGTACCATGACCTGAAAGATGGTTGTCTGAATGATCACCTTTGTGAGAGCCCAGTGTCTTTCATAAGAGTTCCACTATATCAGTATTGTTGGATGAATCCTTTATGAAACCAGACTCCTCATTGACAAAAATACCATTAGAGCATTACTTTTTTGTAACTTTCACATATATTTTCAGAAATCCACGTAAAATATAAGTAGGCCTATAATTGGTATATTTAACTTTCCCCGTCTCATATCCCTGTTTTTACAATTTACCACACAGAACTGTCTTGTCAGTATTTTTAAGTGGGACATCCCATTGTGATGGATAGTTATTTTCCTTATGCTTTTGTCTTGGAAGGTTCTGTAGCAATGAACCATTACTGTGTGACTTCAGAGTTTCACTGATGTAGACCGAGTAAATTTATGCTGCATTTACAGCAAAAAGTGCAGAAATAATACATAACAGCTTCACTGTGCCTGTCACTCCATTGGTCCACTTGTAACAGTTCAAGACCTGCCTGATAGAGTTTCATGAAATGTAATGTTGGACTGATGGGTTTACCAAAATTCACGAAGACATTCCACCCTTAGTTAAAATTGAACAGTAATTAACAGATGCTTCACATGAAGACTAAGATGCATTTATACATGCATTTCAAATGTAACTTCTTCTGATTGTGCAAAATATTTATTGGACTGTAAGATGTTTCTCACGGAGTTTTGGAGGGGGGGTGGAATTAACCCTTTGCCGGCCCTAACGTACCACACCGTACTGGATTTAAATGCCGCCTGCCGGTCTAAACGTACTGAAACGTACTGGTTGTTCTCTTCGCAAATCTACTGCGTTGTGCAAACGAAATAGTAGCTCTCTGTTGCCTAACGTGATGAAATCACTTAGTACGCATATCTGCATATGTATAACCATGATAAAAGCATAAGTCATGGAGATTCAATTTGAAATGTTAGTCCCTTGCTAAGGACTCAGTCTAGGTTGAAATAATGTAACCGATCAAGTTTCGTTGTTAGAATCTCAAACTGAGCAATGGTTGTTTAGCTGGTTGGAGTTTAGAAATGAGCTTGGGTAAGGTCGTAGAGCTGCATTCTCAAGCCAAACAGGCACTCCTATGTAACAGAGCTACCGTTGTTTGCTTTTATGAGTAGGGGAAGTAAACTAATCAGTCCAAGAACAGCGAGAGTTTATGCATTTCATCTCCTCAGACTATCGGCGGGCAGCTAATGGCCATACCATGTTGAATGCATGTGATTGTTTTACGACGTGGAACTGCAAGGAATGAGCATGCCAGACAAAAGACATTTTCGGTATAAAGAAGTTAGTC
>Ga0209628_10003680_pt1 | contig 10839 bp, 9 predicted proteins | sample TergutCu122P4_FD_187285 | JGI IMG/M metagenome (GOLD analysis project Ga0209628, IMG submission 187285) | Cubitermes ugandensis P4 segment gut microbial communities from Kakamega Forest, Kenya - Cu122 P4 (SPAdes) (version 2) | ecosystem: Host-associated > Arthropoda: Insects > Digestive system >...
GTGAGGCTGACACCTCACCCCCTTCTAGTGCCGAGGTCAAAAATAGAGTAGAGCTATACCTCTACTCTCCCTAAGGGCCTTTGTGGCCTATGAAAGGGTGAAACCTACCTACATCTTATACTTTATAATGTATACTGGAATAATTTTAGTTTCTCTGTATTACATAAGAATGGTGGTTAATTCAAGTAAGACAAAACAAAGCCAAAAATGTATTCAATGAGAACCACCTCTCAACCTTACACTCACACTCAGGGCTGGAAATGGACACAGATATGGGTAGATGTCATCGACCTAGTTCCAAAATTCTGTATTTTATGAAGTTATTTCCAGTGTCTAAATCTGTTCCCAACAATAAGACATGCAGACTTGAGAAACCACAAACTTTTCACCAACCTGCATTGTAACAATTCCTTAACAGTATGTGTTCATAGCAATCCCCAATTAACTGAGTAAAAATTTATTTTGTAAAAGTTCTGCACTAAACATACACATACCTATCATATCTGTTTGACTGTTAGGGCACAGTTGTCTGTGTAGCCACATGATTTCACGAACAGTCTTGGCTAGAGGCTCCACTCGGCCTCCAAAAGGAGGATCCATCACTAACACAACACTATTCCCACCACTGCACTGTAGAAATTCATTTAAAACACAAGCACCCTCTTCTTCAGAAAAAAAGTAGTTATTGAATGCATTGAACCAACAGAAGTGTGATGGAGCACTGAAGTGATGCTAGAAAACAAGACATACACTCACATCAAAACTGCACATTTCCGACAAAGACATCAGATTTGAACAACAAATTTAAATGGATGATATTCATTAGCCTACCAACTGATTGTGGAAACTGATATGGGCAACACGGAGAGACAAGACTATAGCAGAAGTAAAGAAGCAGTCACAATGTAGTAGGAGATCAGCCAGGAAACATTTGTCATTACCTCTACAAACCACTGTGGTTACTACACATGTTACAATCCTTAACATTCTACCTTTTGGCACTCTATTTTCATAATGCACAGTGTGATCCAGCTCCTATTTAAATTCTGATCTGCTGCAAATCACACAGGGGATTTAATTTAGGTACCAAAGGGTTAATAACTCGCCATTCTGTCTACAGAAAGTATTCATGGGTGCATACAATCCTCACAGCAATTTCAATTATTTGAAATAAACAACACAAATCAACTGATCTTTGGTGATGGAATGTTTTTATAAGTTACAAACCAAATTTTAGAATTGTTATTTATACGAACTTTAGACAAAGCATTAATTATCATTTGAATTAATGATGCAGTACCACATATGCTTTCTGATATTCAGGCAGCTTTGAAAGCTCTTCAGGCCCTCATAACAACGTCTCCATTGGTCCAACAGTGCCTAAAGGCATTGAATGATATCTCTACTCAGCATGCAGTGGGGCTGTATTGGGTTCCTGGACATGCTGGGGTACGAGGTAATGAGATCACCTATCAGCTCACAAGGGGCGGCTTTGTTCTAAGTTTGTAGGACCTTAGCTGGTGTTGGGAGTCTCTAGGCAGGATATATGAAGAAGGATTAGACATTGGCTGGTTAACCAGTATTCAATATGGTGGCGAGGTCTTGGTGACACCCAAAGACAGGCTTGAGAGTTAATTTCGGGACCCTATCTGGGTGCCAAGGCTAGGTTTCTGTCCTTTAACAGAACACAATCCAGGGCTGTTACTGGCCTTCTCACTGGACATAATACCCTGAGGAGACATCTTCACCTAAGGAGGCTGTCAGACAGTCCATTGTGTAGGAGGTGTGGAGCAGAGGATGAAACCTCTGCCCACATTCTTTGTGAGTGTGAAACTTTGGCTTCAGTCAGATATGTGTATCTGGGCTCCTTCTTCTTGGAGCCAGAGGACATCAAGAGTATAAGTCTGGGGGCCATCTGGAAATTTAGTAAATCAACAGGGCTCCCATAACCTGATATGGGGCACAAAGGGCCTGTCAATTAAGGCCTAGGTGCATCAGGACTGTAAGGTCTTGAACCCAACTGCAAATCAATCAATCAATCAATCATGTATGCTTTGAGACACCATTTAAGTGGTCAATAACACTGTTGTTTTGTTTATGAACTATTTTTTTTTTTAAATTACTTAGTACAGGAGGCACAACAATAAATATGTTTATGCTGACTGCTATAATCATGTTAAACCCTCCACATTTAACCTTTCTCATATGCAACTGCCATCAAACTGATCCACATAAACCCAAAAAGGTACCTCACATTTTCTGTACATGCAGTAGTCAGTTGTCTAGAACAGTGATATTGAGATGTGTGGGTTCAGACCACAGATACAACATTACTTGGCAGAAATTGCATAAAATGAAAAAAGTTTGGTGCTCTCTAGGATTTGTCACATTATACAGAAAGATAAGAATTCTCTACTTATCTGACTCACATATCTATGATCTATATCCAGCAGCAAGCTATCCATCTCTGATGACATCTCTGAACACAGCAGTTCATGAATACGAGGTGTACCCAAGCATAACACTTTATTGGCTCCTAAGCCACGAGCTATATTCACAACAGTCCTTGTAGCGTGAGATGAAAATAAATACTGAGCCTCTTTTTTTGCACTCTCCAATGGTTTAAGTAGCTGAAACACAGTACAGTAATGGCAGGATGGAACAGTAGTAGTAGAAGTAGTAGTAGTAGTAGTAGTAGTAGTAGAAGCAGTAGTAATACTCAAAATGTCTATTCAGGGGTAAAAGATCAAAGTTTGTCAAGTCACATACAACATTAAATCCTTTGCCTTTGTCTTACCAGAAAAATGCTACTTTCTATATGGCTGCCACTGTCCAAATTATTTACTACCCACCATTCACAAACATCTTCCTAGCCCATTTCATTCCACATAACCTTTAAAACTGAAATATCAACAACACATGACCTAAGAACCAATCATAATAACAGACAATTGCAGGGCCTAAAGTTTTCCATTACATTGTATCCTAAGCCAGCTCAATTTGCAATCAAGATCCATTCTAATATTAACCCCTTAGAGGTTACAGGCAGTAAAATGAATTATGGTTCTCTTCCCATGAAACACTTAAATTTCTGTAGGTTCCAAAAGGGTTTGGGCCAGTAATTTGAGGAGGAAGCTAGGGGAAAAGAAGACAATTAAAATAAGTTATGTTTCTTAGGAATCAAATTTGTGAACCATTAAGGTGTAAGATATATATTGTGATAATCAGATGAGGGTTAAATTAGTGACACCTTGTTCTTTCAAAGGGTGTGTAACAATTTACCAGTCAACATAACATCCAAAAAGAGTGGAATGTTTATCAACACCACTGTGAGAACTTCAAATCTTACACTGATTCATGTAAGTCAGACACTCTCATTACCTCTGATGGATGCGTCAGGAGGTGTTCTGAAATGCCAAGTGTTATGTCATGTCCATCATGGTTCTCTGCAGTTTCACTAGATAAGAGAAGACTACTGCATGTATGACAGAAAGCTCGCTGTTTTGGAGGCTTCTCAAGTAACATCACAAATTTTTCATATAGTCTTGCATGATTAATTTTAGGGATTATTTTTTCTCGCAGTAATTTCCAAGCCTTCTTCTTACTTGGTGTGACCTTCTCATCGGCCCACAAGAAGAAACTGCAATCCTTACGATCACGGCATGCAGAACACGCAAAGAAACTTCTCTCTGCACCATTCATAACACGTTTAAACAACAGTGTTGGTCCTGAAAGGAAAACTCATCATCAGCAATTAATCATGAGAATGCAAGTTATAAATTAAAAGAAAACAAATATTTCATGTCACTCTATATCATATCAATTATTCTCTCTCCGTGAATCCTTACAGGATTACAAAACCCATACGGATATTGAAACAGTCAAAACTGTACATAAAAGTTAACAAAAATACTTGCTTACAAAGTCGAGAAGTGGAGACAGTACATAAGTGTACAACAATTTTAGTTACTAGGCCTAGTATGATGTTTGAGGATTTAACATAATATAAATTATTTTAATGGAATAAATAATAACATTAAAACACAAATTAAAAGAATACAGTACTTTCTGGACAAAAAATAATTTACTACACCACCGCATAACAGATAAAGATTGGTATATTCGTGCAGTTACGTTGTGTACAAAACAAGATCTAAAATACAGACACAAAAACTAAATACGTAGTTCAAGAATAAAATAAACATAAATGTATATCTATTTTATGTGCTAAACTTCCAAATACTAGTTTAGATCATATATAAATAAAGTTAATTTTCTTTTGAAGTTCAAAATATTCATCTAAAAAATAAAAGGAATTTTCATATAAAAATTTCTGTAAAATCAATGTAAATTTCTTGGGATTATCAGGCTATATTTTAATATAAGAAGGAAGCATATTAAACACCTTAACACCTAAACAGTACCTCCCTTCTGGTATTTAGTCAAATTCATGGAAGGTTGGTGAAAATTAGCATGTTGCCTAGTGTCAATGTGATATAATCAGAATTGATCACAAAATGATTCCTATTTTTTATCATACACAAAAGAAGAGAAAGAATGTACTGGGAAGGGAATGGTAAGATTTCTATATTAAACAACAATTTTCTACAAGAGTCAACACATCTGCAAACCATCATGATACTAATAATCTTCTTTTGCAATCTGAAAATCTTTATACTGTCTGAGGAGTGCCCCCAGAACAATACACCATAAGCCTTTTTTTTTAATCAAATGCTAAAATGACAATTCACATATAATTGTTAAAATCAACATTTATTTTATATATCCTACTGCTATTTTATGCCACTGTCTCTCATTATTTCCAACTTATTTTACTTAATCACCATATGAACCTTATAACTTAGGCTTGTATGTATCAGTATTGATCTTATATGCATACTTTATTTTAAAATTGGGCATGTATTATATTTATTATGTAAATTTTTTTATTGTCTTCTTTTTTATATACTGTACATATTTTGCCTTATTTATGTTACTTGAATTTTGATATGTTCTATTTCCTTTGGGCTATGGCCCCATGTAGCTGGATTGAATGAATAAAAAGTAAAATAAATAAATAAACAGTAATCCAATTATTATTATCATTATTAATCCTGTTTATTACTCTGTTTGGAGGGAAGATGGAATATAAGATCCTTAAATAAATATTTAAAAAGAAATTCTACATAGCATTGACATCATCACTATTAAAGATGGTATCCCAAGATTCATTGCTTAATTTATTAATAAAGTCAGATATCATGTAATTATTAATTTTCCTGATGGTTTTGGATTTTTGTATGGGTATATGGAAATATTCCGTGCTAATCATTAATAACTGAGCAAAATGGTCAGACAAACCATTTAAAATAGGAGTTATAGTGTAACTTTCAAATTGAGATATAGCAGTAAAAATATTATCTAATGCAGTAGCAGAGGTATTTCAAACTCTCACTGGGAAATTATTAATGCTCGTTAAGTTATATGACAGTAATAAATTGTCTAGTTGGTCTTTTTTTTTTTTTACTTTCTACTAGGTAATTAAAGTCCATGTCCCCACAAATAATACTGTGTAGAGTAGGGGTATATAATAATTGAAGAACAGTGCCAAATTTGAGTACAAAGCGGCTAAAACTACCAGAAGGAGCTCTATAAAGTGTTAATACATATATGTTTAAAATACTAAATGAAACTTTTAAAGCACATATTTCTATATCTTGTTCTTCACAATGTTTAACAATATCAATATATGAGAAATATAGACTATTATAGATAAAGTAGCTGCACCACCTTTTTTATGTTGCTGTCTAAAGTAATAGGCTCCTAAAATACAATTTTCAATATGAACAATATTCAATTGTGAATACTGTAAATGATGTTCTGTCAGATATCAAACATGTGGAAAGTACGATGCAAATAACTTAATAGTTCACAAGCTTTCTTTCCTAATCCTCTTATATTTTGATCGTAAATTTTGAAATAAATAGTACCTTTATTGATTTGATTTACTTTTTTGTTTTAAGTTCTAGTATCGTTAAAAGTTCAAAGTACTAGCTTTTTATTACAGATGTTATAAAATTAACAATAAATACAACACACATAACTCAGACACTGTGTCAACTTATAAAGCATGTATCATATAAAGCTAAATGTGCAGATCAAGTCTGAAGATTCGCATAAAGATTGTTCCCCTCCAAATTCACAAGTTAACATGATGTAACCTTTCTAGATAGGTGTAAATGAATCTCATGTAACCTACTAAACACGATATCGAAAAAGGCAGAGTACACCAAATATCCACATCGTTCCTATAAATATAATACATACGTTACAGAAACATACCCCCCCGAGACAAAAAATAAGATATCGGACATACCATGTGGACAACTTGGGTTTTCACGTGTATCATTTAAAATCACTTCCACCCTAGGAAGTTTCATTTCGGACATTTTGAATATTTAAATAATCTATAGCATTCAGAATCAAACATGATAATTTAAACCGACTGAACATTTAACCACGCTAACCATAACCTCAAAATTACGAAAATCGGTAACAAAAAAAAACACACACGATGGTCACAGGTAATTGTACGTGCATCACGGATAATATTTACTTCAAAGGGTATAAACTCTTGAGTGGTCACTTGACTGGAAGTGTCAAGTCGGTACAAGTGCCGCCTGTGACATTCATAATGCTTGCCTGATGGAGAGTATGTTGAAGTTTGGATACCTTGTGCTGTAATGGCGATGCAGAATGTTCACATCTAAAACGTATGTTTGTAGAATACAGGAGTCATTGGTTGTCTGAAAGTATGTCAGACTCCGAAGATGATGGCGTTGAAAAACAATTGAGGATAATCATTGTTGGTGAAGCAGGCTGCGGAAAGGTAATGAATTTGGGACCCTCAGGTATTTGTAGGAAAGTGGCATGTTTCGTGCTTGCATTTAATTGATTCCATTTCAGGAGGTTTAAGCGTGTTGATACTTTTTGTTTATGTTTGAAGATATAATGCTGATAGGCGTCATTCTTGAGTGGCATCTTTGCGCTACTGTGTATCATGGACATTATCTCTTAGATGTGACGAATATTTTCTTAACATCTAACATCTGCAGTTGTCAATTAGTTTATAATAATTTTGAAGTTATATCCCCCAAAACATTCTGGTACTACATTCTTGTTTGCCAATCTGCCATACAGCCGCTATGCAGCAGGCTTGCTACAATATAAAATTTTGCATCCGATACAAGCCACTGCTGCTGTGTTTTAGTGGACAGTGGCAGAAAGTTGTTTTAAGATGTATGAATCTGCTTGGTGGACATATACAAGGATTATGTAATGTAAGAAATCACATCCCAGGTATTGTGTTGCGTTTAATAGATTCAGACTTATCCCAGAGAAATGTTTTTGAAAACTCTGAAGCATTCTAAGATAAACAGTTAAGCATAAGTTGGCCGATATATTCCCAATAATGAAACTTATCAAGTACATTATTAAAAATTGTACATGATTAAATTCATGTGGCAGTGATACATGTTGTAATGATGTTAGAAAAAATATTTTATGTTCTGTTTCAGACATGTTTGGCATCGCGCTACTGTCATGATGAGTTTACACGGCAGTACTTTCCTACTGCAGGTGTTGACTTCTTTTTAAAGAGGACAGTTCTCTCAGGGGCTGGAAATATTACGCTTCAGATATGGGATGTAGGAGGACAATCTCTTGCAGGAAATATGTTGGATAAATATGTATATGGGGCTGATGTAAGCAAAAAGCAGTCATATACTCTAATTATTGTGTTAGGATTCTATTTTGGAGACTTGCTCAGATATTCCTGAATTTGAAAGAGTGATGGTGCAACACTGAAGCCAAACATTTGAACCTGCACGAAAAATTATGGTGTAAATTAAAAATTTGGGATTTTTGTTTGGAATGTGAAAACCTCATGACAGAATTTAAAATTGAACACATTTTTCAATGCGTTCTTGAAATCTGTGAGAGTACTGCTACTTCTTTTTCTGTTTATAAATGTTCTGAATATTTTAAGTCTATTCCTGACTCTCTAGAAGTGTGCTGTTTAATGGTACATGAGTGATGAAGGTAAGCTTAGAAATGAAATAAAACACTGCAAAAATAAATACCCAAAGAAAATTATAAATTTTCTATCTTTCACCTTCTTTTGTTCCTTTTCTCCCTCCTCTCTTTCTTACCTTATTTCTCTCTTCCTTTGCCTCTCCTTTTGTTCCTTCTATCCCTTCGTAAGTCACGTTGTGTGGAGTCCCGTAAGTTAATTGTTTGTTTTGTTACAGGTGATTTTATTGGTTTTTGATATTACAAACCCTGTAAGTTTTGACTCATTGGATGAATGGCTTGTTACAATACGCAGGGTGGTAGTGTCACAGGAGCGCCAACCGATGATAGCAGTTATTGCTAATAAATGTAAGTCATGTAGTTGATGCGAATACCAGTGTCACTGTCCAAACACTGTAAAGTGTTTTTGTTTTGAACAGTAATAAAATATTTCTTCATTTGTGGTGTAATAAATTTCGGCAAGCAAATAGACATGATGTTATGACTTACCCATTGCACTGAAACGTTTTCAGTGTATATGTAATTTTCACACCTAAGTACCTTCAGGTAGCACTCCGTTGAACAACTTTTTAGAGTATAGATAACTTGGACATGTGTTACATTATGTCTTTTTTTTTTGTTGTTGCAAGTTTTGTGTTTTTCCTATTTGACTGAATGCATTGCACACACATAATCAAATAAATCAAATTCAAGTAAAGTAACCAACCTTTATTACCAAATTTAGATGTGTGTGAATTTAAGTAAAAATATTGAAGTTGGCTTAAATTTTTCTTTTTCCTGTGGCTCGTCCATCTGTTTCCCAGCCATGGCCTCCCCTGTTTTCTTCCTCCTGTCACTCCTATGTCTTGCTACTTCATGCCAATTTTATTGTCTTAGATACAGCTTCAAATGTCAGTAAGTAAACACTTTAATTAATGGATAGCACATACATGAAAATGACTGGTTACTAGTTAGGTGACCACTTTTGAAATTGCAGTAGAGACCAATTGCACACACTGTGCACCACCACACTGCACCTCATATAGACCACTTAGCCTCATATTCATTGGGCACCCATGTCTTTCTCTGTGGGTGGTAAGACCTGGGCATGAAGCTGTATGCATATATCCATCCATTGCAGAGAATATGAATGTGTGGCATTCTCTGTTCACTCCTGCATTCCTGCTGTGCACGTTTGTCTTGTGAAAATAAGAGTTTCCCATCTCCATACCTTGAAGGCATTTGGGACAGTAGAGATATAGCTCCACTGTTTCTTAACCTAGGCACCAGATGGGGGTGAGTCATCTGCTTCATGTTTTGGCCACTTTACCATGTGGGAAAGAACCCTGCTACCCATTGAATAGTAAGCCTGGTGAGCCCCATTACCAGTGTGGGCATTTTGGAGAAGAGGAAAATCTCTTACCCTTGCAGAAATTTGAACTCCAGATCATCCAGCCTGTAGCCTCATCAGTGTACTGACTGCTTTGTATGGTGTGATGCTTGCACAATTTATGTCATTGTGCAAGTGAAAGGAGTAAATGATTATTGGTTTTTAATTAATTCAAGAACAGATTTATGCGTAGGGTATGCAAGTGGTATTTAATTTTGCTTTTTATATATGTGATATACTAGGTGACTTGGAGCACAAGAGAAAGGTTCGTCCTGAAAGACAGCACAAATTTACTCAAGAGAATGGACTAGGTTCTCACCTTGTGTCAGCACGCACTGGAGAAATGGTGAGTTTCATGTAAGAGGAAGTGCAGTGGTAATATGCTTAAATAGGATGCATTTTATGAATCCTGTCCTACCTTGATCTCATCTTCACATGATATGCCCTATTCCTACAAATTAGGCTTTGACAACAAAGTTGTGGTGGTGTGGTCATTACATCTGGTATAGAAGCACTGTCAGTGCTGATACTTACATATCTTATTGTAAATAATGCTATTTTCTGGAATCTGATGCTATACAATATGATAGAAATGTTTATAAAAGTCTACCGGAATAAATTGCATCACAGTTCAAAAGACAGTAGCCTTCATAGTGACTGCTGTGAAAACCTCAGACCTCACAGCGTAGTTTAAGTTTGCTTCTAATTTTGTTTTGTTGTAAAGAGACTAAGGGTGCCCCCTTTCATGTCCATTCACAACCATTTTTTTAATCAGGGCTGTATGAAATTTGCTGTTGAGTAAATAGCATTGCATACCACAAGAAAAGTCAGTATTTTATGAATTTTCATAGTATTGCATTTGAATGACAGGTGGCACTTAGTTTCCACAAGATTGTAGCAGAAGTTCTTGGACTGAAACTGAGCCGTATTGAGCAAGAAGAACAGCAGCCCCTCATGCAGGCCGAGATTCTCCATTCTCCTGCAGCAACTGCGATAGCATCTGCACACTGTCCTGCTTCTAGTCAGATGGCAGCTGGAGCTTCAAAATCAGCCATATGTGAACTCCAATAAGTTGTTTTATTTATTTATTTATTTTTATTTATTTATGGTTTACTTATTTATTTGACAAGCTGTCCATAGTCCAGGCAGTGTGGTGTTGAAGTCAGTTACAAATTAATGTTTAACCCTTTGCCGGTCCAATTTAAAGCACTACTGCATGGGCAGAAAGGCTGGGTTTTTTTCAGTGGGCATTTAATTTACGTACTGCACCAGAAACAGGTCTCCCCTCCAGGGAAAAAAATCATAACAATTAAACTAAAAAAGACAGAATGATAACTCTTTTTTCAGCTTATTCGTAATAAATGTATGCATGTAATAAC
>Ga0209628_10003681_pt1 | contig 10839 bp, 6 predicted proteins | sample TergutCu122P4_FD_187285 | JGI IMG/M metagenome (GOLD analysis project Ga0209628, IMG submission 187285) | Cubitermes ugandensis P4 segment gut microbial communities from Kakamega Forest, Kenya - Cu122 P4 (SPAdes) (version 2) | ecosystem: Host-associated > Arthropoda: Insects > Digestive system >...
CTAGAAAAAAATATTCAAGTTTTTTATATTCGTTATCATCGTCTATAAAGCCGTCCCTTAATAATAAATATTCTTCGATGTACTGATAAGCTGTTTTTTTAAATTGCACATGCGTCAGCAATTGATTCCAAAGGTATATTAATTTCATCTTCGTATCGCCGTCGCGTAATACAAGCCGTATGAATACCATATCCTGATACTGCGCCTTGTCTTTGGCGCTTCTTTGGCTCTCAATGAAATCTGCCTTTATGAACAGCATAGTTACGTAATAAACCAAAGTTATACGCTCATCGTTTTTTTTCATTTTATTCAATATATCGTATAAAATATGTACGAACGCAATAAAATATTCCGCGTAACGGTCGCCGATTAAATAAAACGCGCTAATGTTGTTGAGGTAATTTTCCTTTTCAGGAATCATCATGTTGAATCGTTTATAGATTAACGCAAGTCTTGGCTGTTCGATTAATTCCCATATCATCGGCTCAGCCAGTTTAGCGATCTTTTCTCGCTTATATAGCAAGTTTTTACTCAGCAGCAACATAATTACGTAATAATGAACGTCGCGATCGCTGCCCGATATTGAATTTAGATACATTTCTGCGCCATCGGTATTTTTTGAGTATTCCGCTATGGAACAAAGTAATTCGACTATAGCAATATCGGATGTCATGCTTTTATCCATATACAAATTAAATAAAGCCGTTTTGATGAAGTATTCCGGATTATATACGCATGTTTTTTTTAATACCTTAATAGCCGCGGAATACATCACTATTAGTTCCGATCGTATCAAGCCTATTATGTATCTCGTGATTTTATCGCGTAATTCGATAAATTCGGAATAGACGCAACGCAATATATTTAACGCGTGGTCTTCAGCCGAAAAACGTATGAAGTCAGTCAGTATTCTACCGCCATGCGTTATTATATTATTTTTATGAATGTAAACGGCAAATTTTTTCACTGCTTCTTGCCGCGATATATCGAACGGTTCCCTGGTAATGACGACCGCCGATCCATTTTTATCGACTGTTTTAGTCTCAGAATCCGTTATAATCATATAAAGTGTCTTAGCCTCTTCGCAAACCAAATCATATTGGCAATAGTCGAATATAGCCAATGTTATTAATAATGAACAATAAGGCGACTGTCGGTTTTCATCGATGTATTTAAATATCGCGTCATAATCCGAAAGGCTTAATACGGTGGATATCAATCCGGTATTTTCAGGCGACGCGCCGTCGTTTTTATTAATGTTTATATCGCCAAAATCATTATTTTCGCCAAAATCCATTTTTGTGGAGTCGCCAAAAATATTATCTCCGTAATAGAAATTATTAACAGTATATCCGCTACCCGCAAAAGCGCCTCGCGATAAAAGCTCCTTAAAATTTTTTAATAAATTGATTTGATCGATGTTAAATCCGCCGTGACTTTCGTTTTCACCTGTTTTATCGGTTTCGCCGGACGAAAAGTCCTGGCTTTGAGTAACGCTGCTATTCGTAGGTATAGTTTCGGTTTTATTTAAAGAGGCATCGGAGGCCGATGTTTTTTCGCTTACATCAGCGGCTTTGGGATTTTTTACGGCATGATTGTTTTCTGAGGACGCTTCATTACCATATTCGTCGCTTTCTTTAGCGTTGGGTTTACCAGGCGAATCGACGGAACTTAAATTATCGGCGGTTGAGTTGAAGCTTGTTACTTTGCTTTCATTCAAACGCGTTTTTGGTTTATTTACAGATGAGGACCGGCCGATCGTCACTTTTTTGAATATCGTTTGGACGGGTGCCGATTGTAATTCTTTTTCTGTAGGCGCAGCCGATTTTATTTCGTCACTTAACGAATGCGGCGACGGTACTTGTTCGTCTCTTATCGGCTCTGGGTTTAATGGTTGAGCGAAATTCGCAGTATGGGCAGCCGATGCACGCGCGTCATCTAATACATTCGCCATATCCTCATTTGAAATGTTCGCCGCTTTTAAATTGTTATTTTGCGTTTCCACAGGCGCGGAATCATCTTTGGAAATCATTTACTACGCCCGCTTTCGTTGATTTTTATATCGCCGAACTTATTATTTTTACCGAAATCGTATTTTGTAGAGTTACCTTTAATTACGTCACCGCCAATATAATTATTCGTTATATTTTCGACGGTAATCGGATCGGAGTTATTACGGCTTCTTTGAATGAGATCCATAAATACATCCTTACGTGAAAATACATTAAAACAAAAGTCAACTGCGGCGTTTGAAGCCGTTATTTGATTCATTTCTTTATTCGGATTGTCTTTATTAAACGCCCAATCGCAAATGCCCTTGACGATTATCCATTCGATGACGCCGTGAAGCCGGCACATAGCGTAAATCCCCTGCGCTTCCATTTCTCCGCCAATAGGCTTATACTCCTTGAAATCATTTAATAAGCGCGTTCGATACTCATGATTGTTAATAAGCCGGGAACCGGTCAACAGAGATCCGACATGGACATTGGAACGTTTGCTATCGGGTAATATATGCGACCATTTTCTATGTTCCCTGAACGCATTTAGCAGTTGAAATCCGACTTCCTTCGGCGTCTCCTTATATTGCGTTTTATTTTCATAAAGCCTTTGCGAATCATATGGTAATATTTTATCGGAAACGAGTACGTCGCCTATTTTTTGCTTATCATCATCTGCGCCAAAAGCGATGCCGACCATAACGACGGCGCAGGGATTGAGCTCGCGTATTAATTCGCCGACCAAAGGCACAGATGACGGGCTTGTTACGCCTTGTTCATCGATGTGGATATACGCCGCCGAATAATACCCGAACAAACCTTGATAGTATGTTTTCGCATGAATATATTTTTCGTCGCGGCAAATAAATTTTCTTTCAAACGCATCCCGTTCGTTTTCATTTGCAGTTACAAATAAAAACATATTAATTGCTCCGTGTTTTATTGTTAATTATTAAGAACGAAAAATATCGTGGCATTTAGTGGCGATCAAATATATATCATATTTTATGAATTATTACAATTATCTAGTTATAAATAATATTATATATGAAAATAGACTAATTATATTAATATAGTCACATATTCATTGGATGTGAAAAGATAACTATAATTAAATTATTTGATAAAATTATTTATTTGATATAGATATTGTATTTTCTAATTATCTGGAAAACTTATATCAAGTCCTCGCCGCGTACCCACCGTAATCGTCTTGCCTATTGCGTGTCACTAAAATGGAATCAAAACTTATAATATTCGGGATAACACTTAATTCACTGTAATAAATTTAACTAAAAATAAACATAGCGACAATGTTAAATTTTACGTATACAAGCGACGTCAACGGGAGAATTTTTCATAACGCGTACAACGCATATACAGAAATGCATAGCTTAGTATAGCTAAAATCCAAACATGAATGGTATACTAAGAAGAAGTTGAGCGGATCGTCGAGAAGAAAAACGATATACGAAAAAGTTATAACTGAAATAGCAATAAATTAAATAAAGCGGGGTTATAATAAAACCAATGCGTAAAACATTAACGGCGATTCTGGCGTCGGCGGTCATTATTCATGCGTGTGCGGGCATATACGCTTCAAGCTTATATAGCGACGCTAAGATATTAAAGGCCGAGTATCAGGGAGCGGAACTGTCCAGGGACAGACGCAATCCAACGGTATTACCGCTGACGGATACCGAAATACCTATCAGCCTCATTGGGAACAACGCCTGCGCGTCACTTGGCAACGCCTCCGCCAACGCCTTTTCGGAGGCCGGCACAGCCAGCGGCGGCAATTCATATTATAACGCGGACGGCAAATTTGTTTATTTTCTCAACGATCATAAAATGCTCTATGTGGAAGATGAAGTATTTGATTATTACTGGGGCATAAATACCGTGACAGACTTGGGAATCAATGAGTTTGTTTTCGAATATATTCCCGGTTCAGAGTCGCCAAAATACTACATAACGTTCAATGCCGGAGCAAGCGGCTATATCCCGCCCGCGGGCAACGAACCCGCGGTTATGCGCGCCGAGCTGGACGGCGTCGAATTGTCCATGGACAAACGTAATCCAACCCCGATACCTTTTGCCAACCGCATAAAAATTTTCGGAAACAGCGCCTGCGTTAACCTGAAAGCCGGCATCTACGCAAAGTATAACGGCGAGCAGTCAAACAGCGGGCCCTATGTCTATTTTAACTCGTCCGCCATCGGGGCGTGCGACTATCTGTCCGCGCCGTTTGACATAGTCGCAAGCAACAGCGGCGGCCAGCGGTACAATGAAGTCGTCAAACTGGAACTGTCCATACTAACCTCGAAAGACGGAACATATATTTATTCGGACTCTCCGGCATACTATGTTTATTTCATTGAAGACGCATTGATTTTCAACGATATTAAAGACGATTACTGGGCGCTGCCATATATCAGGGAACTTGCGGACAATGGGGTTCTGAACGGCTATGAGGACGGAACATTCCGGCCGGAAGAGCTGGTCACAAGGCGCGAATTCGCGAAAATGATGACATTGGCGCTGGGTATGCCGCCGGCTTCCAATCCCAAACAAAGCTTCGTCGACGTGAACGTTGGCGATTGGGAGTTTATCGCGGTTGAAACCGCAAAAAAATACCTTACCGGTTATAAACAGGGGGACAGCTATTATTTCAAGGGCGGCGAACCAGCGGTGCGGGAGGATATGGCGGTTGCCCTCGTAAAGGCGCTCGGCCTGGAAACAGAACTGCCCGATCCGGTTAACGCCGGTTACGCCGACCAATACCTTCGATCGATATTCAACGATGTTGACGACATATCGCCAAATCTGCGTTCATATGTGATGGTCGCATACGACTTAAAGCTGATTAACGGCTATCCGGATGGATCCTTTAAAGCGCAAAACGCCATTACCAGGGCGGAAACGGCTGCCCTGCTTGTTAAAGTACGCAAATCGGACGCCATGGAAAAAGTGACGTTCGACTAGGCCGCGCTTTTTAATATAATAGTGTAGGAATGTCCATTCGCCCATAAATAAAACGGTGAACTTCAACGGTTTTATTTTGCATGTTTACTTTCTATCCATTTTTGCAAAAATACGTGCGGCTTTGGTTGGGTACTCCCGTAAAAATTCCTCGGTATATAAAACATCCGAATAGAAAGTTGAAATATACTCGATGCTATACTTCATATTTATAGCGCTTTCTCAACGGTTTAAAAATCTCGCTGTGCGTTTATCGTTTCAAAGCCGGATCATTTGCGGCGGCCTCTGATTCCGCCAGTTTAGCCCTAATCATCCGCTGCATTTCATATTCGTTGCCGGTTAAATTAAACGGAACGCGCTTTTCCCGCACTAATGCTTTCAAGCAAGCGTTAAACAATGTCGTCATATTCAAGCCGATTTCATCTAAAATGACTTCGGCTTGTTGTTTGGTTTTTTCATCCACTCGGATTGTTATAGTTTTTGTAACTATCAGTATCACATCCTTTCGATGTACACTATTATACAGCAAATAGTTTATAAAATCTATTTATATACATCAAATTGCGTGTAGTAATCATCATCACCACCAGTGCAATTTCGAGAAAAATGCATAAACTTGTTATTAACGTAAAAAAGGTATATAACTTCATAGAAGGGTTGAACCGCTCTCTCGCGACGTTTCCAGATTATGAGGAGGGCCTTACGAGTGAAAGTATATAAAAACGAAAAAGCGAAAAAACGTATACTTGATACATACGACCAACTGCTTGCCATGTGGAATGTGGAAAAGGATGAAAGGGATATACATACGACATATGGGACGACTCATGCGATACTATGCGGTAATGAACGCAACCCGCCGCTTGTCCTTTTTCACGGCGTAGGCGATAACTCCGCGCTCATGTGGATTTATAACGCCGAAGCCCTTTCCCGCCGTTTCAGGGTCATTGCCGTCGACACGATCGGCGGGCCGGGCAAAAGCGTCCCCAATGAAAACTATAATAAAGATTTTGACGATGTAAAATGGATTGACGAAATACTTGCGGAACTTAATATAAATAAAGTACATATTGCAGGTACGTCCAATGGCGCCTATCTGGCTCAATATTACGGAATGAATCGGCCCGAGAAGGTTATAAATATGGTATGCATGGCCGGCTCCGTCCCCATTGGGAAAGGCAGCCCCTTAATGACCATGATGAAGGTATTCTTGCCGGAGGCCTTGTTTCCTACAAAGAATAATGTAAACAAGCTGATAAAAAAATTAACGGGAAAAAACAGTGCGGCATTCACAAGCAATGACACTATCATGGAGCATTACCGCGCATTGTTAAAAGGATTTAACAACATGGCGATGCGGCATCATAAAGTATTGGGATTCAGTGAAAAGCAAATTGATGCGATACGCGATAAAACCTTGTATCTTGTTGGCGACGACGACCCGTTTGCGAAACTGGGAGGCAAGGAGGATTTGCTGCAATGCAAGATGGAGGTTCGCTTTTTCCCTGAAGTCGGCCACGGTATAAACCATGAAATCGCAGAGGAAATAAATACGCTCATTCCCGACTTTTTATTGTCTGAAGGTGAATTTTTCGATTTTCGGAGCGTATAGATTCGATATATGAATGATGAATATGGTATTCGATAAAAACCAAAGCTCGTTTCCTTCAGATTTTCATAGGGAAGTATGGTGGTGGGCGATCGGGATCGTGCCGCCGGAATGCTCGCTGACGGACGAAGTCCGGGCTATGTGCAGCCCGGAAGTCTTGGAAGGCTGCCGCCAGTGGCATTCGTATTTTTACGCGCTGAGCGAGGATATGTATGGCAACTCGGCGGAGTATGCTCCCGCATCCGCGCGCCAATATCGGGACATATTGGAAAAGATATCGGCGACGGGGACAATCGGCAAGGACGGAAGCGTTAATTTTAATGGCGATAAAGATAACGATAAAGTTAGCATTGACGCGGATGCCATGATTTGGGATGCCGGGGAATGGGAAAAATATCGGGTAAAGACGAATAAAAGCAAGCAATTTACAGACAGCGGCGCCACGGTGGAGGCGTGCCTGCGAGCGCTGGCCCGGACCGGGCTTGAATTCAAGCTATGCGATACGGTCGTCGCTTTTAGCCATACCGTATACCCGAAGATATTCCATGCGATGCGGGCGTTCGAGCGCTCGCCAAGGGTGCGCGAAACGCCGGCGCGGCATCATTTCGCGCATTGCGAGTTCCGGCAGCTTTTTAGGAGCTATAACGCGAATTACGACGAACTGATGCGGCGCGCAAGCGACGAGAGCCTTTATGTCGCCAAAGCCATCCACGAATATTGCATATCGCGGAAAATACAGCGGTATACGCACTTCGGCATAATCAAGTACAAGCATAAAAACATACGGGTATTGGACTATAATTTATACGGAAACGAGTATCCGACGCTACGCGTAAACGTCGGGCCGTTTCGGATTAACCCGCATAAAGAAGATATAGATACGATCTTAAGTCATATTGCGGATAGAATAGCCTCGATAGATTCCGATTCAGATACCGACGTTTGAAATAAAAATAGACATAAATTCTTGACAAACGCATCAATAAAGTATATCGTTTGGAATCAGTAAATAAACGCGATGATCGGGAAGAAGTAACCCGCGTGAACCCTGTTCAGAAAGCCGGCGGTCGATGCGAGCCGGGGAGGGGCCGTCGGGCGAATACATCCCGGGAGCGGCGCACCGAACGACGGCGAATCGGCGGTTCCGGCGCGGCATATCGTAATCCCATTTGGTTGATGGCAAAAGAACCGAAATGGGCTCGATATGAAGCCCGAAGGATTTGCCGCGGAATTTCGAAATACCATTCGGTTGACGGCGGTCAAGTAGCCGAAATGGTTTCGGTATGAGGCGGCGGCCCCCGTTCTTGAAGTTAAGTAGGCTGCGACGGGTATGCCCCGTAACGGCATAAGGGTATTGCGTCGCAGTACCCTGCGAGTGCGCGGCCGCGAGGCTGCGCAGAACTGAGGTGGTACCGCGGTTGAACAATCGCCCTCGGATAAAATTCCGGGGGCTTTATTATTGGATAGGGCAATGATCCGGGAGATTTATTATACCGGGCAATTTTCCGAGGACATAATTATTTTTCGGGGAAAGGTGTAGAAGATGCACATCAGAATCCTGTTGTTGGCCATATTCTTTACGGTTACAATCTTCATCGGATTGTTTTTCCGCAAGCGCGCCGCCAGCGTGAACGACTTCGTGCTGGCCGGGCGCTCGGTGGGGCCTTGGCTGACGGCTTTCGCATATGGGACGACCTATTTTTCGGCCGTCATTTTCGTCGGCTACGCCGGCCAGTTCGGCTGGAGGTTCGGTACCGCCGCCACATGGATAGGCTTGGGTAACGCCTTTATCGGGTCGCTGATGCCGTGGATCATCCTGGGCCGGCGGACGCGCATCATGACGCACCATCTCGGCAGCGCGACGATGCCGGAGTTCTTCGGCGCTAGGTTCAGTTCGAAGCAGTTGAAGATCGGGGCTTCAATCCTAGTATTCATTTTCTTGATTCCATATACGGCGTCATTATATAACGGATTGTCGCGACTGTTCGAAATGGCATACGGCATCAACTTTATCTATTGCATAATCGGAATGGCGCTACTCACCTGCATATATGTCGTGGCGGGGGGGTACTTCGCGACCGCGGTCAACGACTTCATCCAAGGCATAATAATGCTCGTTGGAATAGTCGCCGTCATCGGCGCGGTGTTGAGGACGAACGGGGGATTCCTGAAGGCGATCGAGTCGCTCGCTTTCGTCAGCGACGCCACCGTATCCAAGGCGCCCGGCGTATTCACGTCGTTTTTCGGGCCGGATCCGATGAGCCTGCTGGGTACGGTCATACTCACATCGCTTGGCACGTGGGGATTGCCCCAGTTGGTATCGAAGTTCTATTCGATAAAATCCGAAAAGGCAATCGCGAAAGGCGCGGTAATTTCGACCATATTCGCGCTGTTCATCGCCGGCGGCTGCTATTTCCTCGGCAGCTTCGGCCGCTTATACGCGGACAAGGTCGAATACGGCGAAAAAGGCGTCATCTACGACTCCATAATCCCGAACATCCTTTCGGGCTATTCGCATTGGCTGATTGGGATAGTGGTGCTGCTGGTGCTGTCGGCGTCGCTGTCGACGCTGTCGTCGCTCGTAATAACTTCGTCCTCGACCCTGACCCTTGACTTTATCAAGGGGCACGTGATAAAGAAAATGGACGATAAGCTGCAATTGATATTGATCCGCTCCCTTATCGTGGTATTTATTTTAATATCGATGGTCATAGCCACGATTCAATATCGCGGAACCATAATGTTCATAGCCGACCTGATGGGCGTTTCGTGGGGGGCGCTGGCGGGATCCTTCCTCGCGCCGTTCCTGTACGGCCTGTATTGGAAAAAGGCGACGAAGCTGTCGGTATGGTGTAATTTTGGGTTTGCGACCTTATTGATGATACTGAATATTTTCCTGAAGAAAACGCAGTATTTTCCGCAAATCCTATGGTCGCCGATTAACTGCGGCGCCTTCGCGATGCTCGCAGGGTTTGTCATCGTGCCCGTGATCAGCATGCTGACGCCGAAGCTCGATAAAAAGCACACGGACCATTGCTTTTCATGTTACGACGCGAGCGTGAGCGTCCGGATACGCGACGATCTCGGCAATGGCTAGAAATATGCAAATGCAAATACAAACACATATACATATACGGATACAGATACGGTTATGAAGCTAAAGGAGACCCGGATATGCCAATCACGGACTTTCTCGTAAGAAACGCAGAGATGTACAGAAACATGATATGCCTGACCGAAATAAATCCCGCGCTCGAGGACAACCGCGAGCTGTCGTGGAAGGAGCTGTCGCTCGTCGAGACGGCGCACGACGTCCGATACAGGAAGGAGCTCACGTGGCATGCCTTCGACGAGCGCGCCAACCAGTTCGCTAACCTACTGCTGAACCGCGGCGTCAAGCGGGGGGACAAAGTCAGCATCCTGCTGATGAATTGCATCGAATGGCTGCCGATATACTTCGGCATCTTAAAGTCCGGCGCTATCGTCGTACCGCTGAACTTCAGGTATTCCTCTGATGAGATAAAGTACGCGCTCGATCTTGCAGACGTCTCGATCCTCATATTCGGGCCCGAATTCATCGGCCGCATGCAGGAAATAAAGGATAAAATTCCCAAAGTACACACGATGTTCTATGTCGGCGCAAATTGCCCCGACTTCGCGGAAGGCTACGAACAGCTCGCCGGCGCAAGCGCGAGGCGCGCTCCGGACATTCCGCTGCGCGACGACGAGGACGCGGCGATCTATTTTTCATCGGGTACTACGGGATTTCCGAAAGCCATCCTCCATCCGCACCGGAGCCTCGTGACATCATGCCTCGTCGAGCAAAGTCATCATAGCCAAACGCATGACGACATATTCCTGTGCATCCCGCCGCTGTATCATACCGGCGCGAAGATGCATTGGTTCGGCAGCCTTCTCGTGGGCGGCAGCGCCGTGCTGCTGCGCGGCATTCGCCCGAAATGGATTATAGAGACCGCGTCGGACGAAAGGGTTACGATAATCTGGCTGTTGGTGCCGTGGGCACAAGATATACTGGACGCGATAGAGAGCGGCGAGATAAACCTTGACGATTACGACCTGAGCGCGGTCAGGCTTATGCATATCGGCGCGCAACCCGTTCCGCCAAGCCTCGTCCGACGTTGGATAAAGCATTTTCCGAATCATGAGTACGACACGAACTACGGCCTCTCCGAATCGACTGGGCCCGGCGCAGTGCATCTGGGCGTGGAAAACATCCATAAAGTCGGC
>Ga0209628_10003682_pt1 | contig 10839 bp, 8 predicted proteins | sample TergutCu122P4_FD_187285 | JGI IMG/M metagenome (GOLD analysis project Ga0209628, IMG submission 187285) | Cubitermes ugandensis P4 segment gut microbial communities from Kakamega Forest, Kenya - Cu122 P4 (SPAdes) (version 2) | ecosystem: Host-associated > Arthropoda: Insects > Digestive system >...
AAAGCGCCCGTCGAAGGCGCGTCCGCACATGCCATAGTTGCCGGCGCCAAAGGAGCCGCCCACGATGACGGTGAACTTGGGCACCGAGCAGCCGACCTGGGTCATGATCATCTTGGCGCCATCCTTGGTGATGCCGCGTTCCTCATACTCGCGGCCCACCATGTAGCCGGTGATGTTCTGCAGGAACACCAGCGGCGTGCGGTCGCGGTCGCACAGTTGCATGAAGTGGGCGGCCTTGAGCGAGCTGTCGTTGAACAGCACGCCGTTGTTGGCCAGGATGCCGACCTTGCATCCCCAAATGCGCGCAAAGCCGCATACCAGCGTGGTGCCGTAGCCCGGCTGGTATTCGTGAAAGTGGCTGCCGTCGACGATGCGGGCGATGACCTCGCGCATGTCGAAGGCCGTTTTCCAGTCGGTGGGCACGATGCCGTAGAGTTCCTGCGGGTCGTAGAGGGGCGGCTGCGGATCGATGCGGTCGATGGGCTGTTTTTGCGCCGGGGTGGTCTGGGCGAAGATATCGCGCGCGATGGCGAAGGCGTGGGCTTCGTCGTCGGCGGGGTAGTCGCAGGTGCCCGAGACGGTGGTGTGCATGTCGGCGCCGCCCAGGGCTTCGGCGCTGACCACTTCGCCGGTTGCGGCCTTGACCAGCGGTGGGCCGCCAAGGAACACGCCGCCATTGCCCCGCACGATGACGCTGTAGTCACACAGCGCCGGGATGTAGGCACCGCCGGCCGTGCAGTGCCCCAGCACGACGGCGATTTGCGGCACGCCCAGTTTGGAGAGCGTGCACTGGTTGCGGAAGATGCGTCCGGCGGCGTAGCGGTCCGGGAAAAGTTCGGCCTGCAGCGGCAGGAAGCCGCCCGCGCTGTCGCACAGGTGCATGACCGGCAGGCGGTTTTCGATGGCGATGTCAAGCGTTCGGACGATTTTCTTGACCGACAGCGGATACCAGGCGCCGCCCTTGATGCTGGGATCGTCGGCGTGGATGACGACTTCGCGTCCGTGAACGATGCCTATGCCCGACACCTGGCCGGCGCCGTGCACCTCGCCGCCGTAAGCCTTGTTGGCCGCCAGGGCGCCGATTTCGAGAAAAGGCGTGCCTGGGTCCAGCAGCAGTTCCAGGCGTTCGCGCACGGTGAGCTTCTTGTGCCGATGCAGGCGGTCAAGGTCGCGCTGGGGGCGCGCGTAGCGGGCCGTGTGCAGCCGCTCGCGCAACTGCTGCACGCGCTGGGTCATGGCGGCGTGGTTCTGGCGGTAGCTTTCCGAACCGGTGTCCAACCGGCTGACGATGCGGCTCATGCCTGGATCTCCTCGGTGTGCAGGGTGGCCAGCACCGCGCCGCGCTGAAAGGTCTGCCCAGGTTGATAGGGCAGACTTTTCAGGGTGCCGTCTTGCGGCGCTTCAATGGTCATTTGCAGCTTCATGCTTTCAATGACGAGCAAAGCCTGAGATGCCTTGACCTGGCTGCCGGGCTGCGCGATCCAGCTCACCACCACGCCCGGCATGGGAGCGATGGCACTGCCTTGACTGGCCCCGGCGCCGGCGGCGCCGCTGCGCGCGGGGTCTATCCGGTCGATCGCGCAACTGCGTCCGCGCAGTTGAAGGTACAGGGTATCGCCCTGGGCACACACGCGCACATGCGCCGGCCTGGCGCCCGCTTGTATGACGTAGTGGTGGGCATCGCGGGCGTGCACCGGCAAATCGGCGCCGTCCACGCGCATGTGGCCGCCGCGCTTGAGCACCTGGTGGCGCCGGCCCGGATCGGATCGGAAGATGTAGGTCGTCATAAAGGAGAGGTCCAAAAATCAGTTGCGCCAGGCGCCCATGGCCGCATGGATTTCACTCGGTACGCAGGCGTGGCTTTCGAGGCTGGCGGCAGCGGCTGCCGCCAGCAGTGCCTGGCGTTCTTCTTCGCTCCATTCGCGCGGGCGCAATTGGGCTTTGTGGCGTTCGAGAAAGCCGGTATCCACGGCGCCCGCACAGAACGCGGGATGGGCCAGCACCCGGTTCAGGAAGTCGGTGTTGACGGTCACGCCCAGCATGGCGGTGTCTTCCAGGGCCTGGCGCAGACGGGCGATGGCCAACTCGCGCGTGGCACCGTGGGCGATCAGTTTGGCGAGCATGGAATCAAAGTCGGCGCTCACGCGGGCGCCCTGGGTCACGCCGCTGTCAAAGCGTATGCCCGGCCCTTGCGGCTCGTCCAGCAGCAGCACCTGGCCGGTGTCGGGCACGAAGCCGGCGTCGGCGTCCTCGGCCAGCACGCGGCATTCGATGGCGCTGCCGTGCCAGCGCACCTGGTCCTGGCGCAGCGGGAGCGGCTCGCCTTGCGCCACGCGCAACTGCCACTCCACCAGATCCAGGCCGGTGACCATTTCGGTGACCGGGTGCTCCACCTGGAGGCGCGTGTTCATTTCCAGAAAATAGAACTCGCCGGCAGGCGAAACGATGCATTCGACCGTGCCGGCATTGATGTAGCCAGCCGCTTTGGCCAGGCGCACGGCGGCGTCGCAGATGCGCTGGCGCAGCTCGGGCGCGAGCATGGGCGCGGGGCTTTCTTCGATCAGCTTCTGGAAGCGCCGCTGGATGGAACACTCGCGCTCGCCCAGGTGAATGAGCTGGCCGTGGCGGTCGCCGAACACCTGCACCTCGATATGACGCGGCTGTTCGACGTAGCGCTCGGCCAGCAGGCGGCCATCGCCGAAGTAGCGCTCGCTTTCGGCGCGCGCGATGGCGATGGCCTGGGGCAGCGCGGCGGCATCGCGCACGATCTGCATGCCCTTGCCGCCGCCGCCCGCCGCGCCTTTGATGAGCAGCGGAAAACCGATGGCCCGCGCCCGCTCGGCGAAGTGTTGCGGGTTATCGGCTTCGTCCGCCGATGGGGTGACCGGCACGCCGTGGCGCTGGGCGAACTGGCGCGCGGTGATCTTGTCGCCCATCAGTTCGATGACCTGCGCCGGCGGGCCGACGAAGACCAGCCCGGCTTGCTCCACGGCACGGGCAAAGCCCGCGTTTTCGGAGAGAAAACCGTAGCCGGGGTGAATGGCGTCGCAGCCGTGGGCGATGGCCGTGCGGATCAGCGCCTGGCCGTCGAGCCAGGCCGAGACCGGCGGCTCGCCGTGCAGTTGCACGGTTTGGTCGGCCACGCGCAGGGCTGGCCCATGCCGGTCCTTGTCGTGCCAGGGCACGACGGTGGCAATACCCATGCGCTGGGCGGTGCGCGCGATGCGCAACGCGATTTCGGCGCGGTTGGCGATGAACAGTTTTCGCAGGCTCATGTTTTGGGCGTGGCGCGCGGGCGCGGCGGCGCCCTCTTGCCGGTCTTGGGTGGAGTGGAAATGGCGCCGGGCGCGGTCATGACGGCATGCTCGATCCGGTCCAGACGCTCGCGCACTTCGTCGAGAACCTGGCCGATGTGGGTGCGCGCCCCCGAAACCACGACCGGCGAATGGGCTTGGCCGTTGGGGAGCAAAGGCCCCAGCACCATGGCGGTGTAGCGGTCGGCCATGACTTCGATATCCACGGTGCCATGACCGAACAGCGTGCCCCACATGCGGTGCTCGATCCCGCCATACACCATGGAGCGCAGCAACTCGACGTCGGTATCGGCGCGCAACTCGCCTTCGGCGATGCCGTCCTTGACGGTGAGGGTCAAAAAAGCGGTGTAGCGCAGGTGCAGGTCTCTGAGCACGGACTGGAAGTACTCCGGCCCGGTTCGCACCTCGTGCAGCACCAGGCGCGAGAGCCTGGACTCTTCCACGTACACCCGCAGATGGCGCCAGATGAGAAAGCGCATGCGGCTGCGCACGCCGTGCAGGCGCGAGAAACCGTCCTTCAGATCGGCAATGAGCGGCTCGTACATGCCTCGCAGCACGGCATTGAGCAGGGCGCGTTTGGACGGGTAATAGGAATACACCAGGCCCTCGACCACGCCCACCTTGGCGGCGATCTCGCCGACGGAGGAACGGTCGAAGCCCTTTTCGAGAAAGACCTCGCGCGCCGCCGCCAGGATTTCGGCGGCGCGGCGCATGCGCTTTGGGGTCAACGCGCCCATGGGCTGGGCGTAATCGGCCAGCTCGCCGGCTGGCGGCGTGGCGGGTTCACGCCCGGGGGATCGGGTCATGCCAGTGTGTCCAGCACGGAGGCGGCAACCTCGACTTCCAGGTCCAGCAGCATCTGTGCAAACGCCTTGCCCTGGGGGTCGTAGCGCAGCGAGGCCACGCCGCCGCCGCCCAGCGCCTGTTCCAGCACGAAATTGAGCGCCAGAAAGCCCGGCAATTCGTAACGCCGCACAGGCCCTTTGGCGACGTGGGCGAAATAGTCTTTCACCACGTCCTCGGTCAGGACGCGCCGCAACTCGGCATAGGCCGCGGCGGAACGCGCGACGATGCCTATGTTCGCGGTATCGCCCTTGTCTCCGCTGCGCCCGTGGGCCAGGCGCAGCAGCGGCACCCGCGCGAGCGGCCCGGCAAAAAGGTCCGCCGCAGGGCTGCCGCCGGTGGCCGCCGGCGGCTCCATGAAGGCGCTGCTGGCCGGTGGCTGCCACGGCTGGAAAGGCCGCGGCTGCCCGTCCAGGCAGATGCGAGGGACGATGCGCGATTGCTCGATGAGGAACGAGAACAGCCGCACCACTGGCGAAGGGCTGGGCCGCCCCGCCGCAAAACCGGTGATGCCTTGTGCCATGGAGGTGGCCGATGGCGCAATCTCGCGCGCCAGCAACTCCAACGCCTCACGCCGCGCATGCCTGGCGGCCAGCTTGAGCACGGCCTCGCGCGTATGGCCCGTCCGCGCATGGGCGCCGTAGGTCGATTCGGCGCCCAGCACTTCCAGGCTGGTTTCGGTGAAGCCGGGCAGGCCGCGCTCGGTCAGCATGCGGGTGCAGCGTTGCAGGATGGATTCGCCCACGCGTTGCGCCTTGGCCGCTGCCTGATGCCCGCCGATCATCAGCGTGCCCAACAGCCGCCAGCCGTCGCCATAAGTGGCGCTGACCTTGTAGGTGTTTGGCGCCGGCGTGCCTCGCGCGCCAGTCACGCGCACGCGGTACGTGCCTTCCTGCGCAAGCCGCACCCCGGTGAAATCGCACACCACATCGGGCAGCAGGTAGCGGCGCGGATCGGCAATCTCGTAGACGATCTGCTCGGCCACCGTCGCTGGCTCGACGAGGCCACCCGTATTTGGAGGCTTGGTAATGACGAAGCTTTGCCCATCGGGGTCGCACTCGGCGATGGGAAAGCCCATCTGGTCCCAGCCGGGCACGCGCTGCCAATCGGTGAACAAGCCGCCCGTGCACTGGGTGCCGCATTCAATGATGTGGCCGGCCAGGCTGCCGGTGGCCAGTTTGTCCCAGTCGTTCCAGGCCCAGCCGAATTCGTGGACCAGCGGACCCAGCGTGACCGCGCTGTCCACCACGCGGCCAGTGATGACGATCTGTGCGCCCGCGTCCAGCGCCGCCGCGATGGGCTGGGCGCCAAGATAGGCATTCACGCTGAGCAGGTGCGCCGGCATGGCCTGGCCGCTGAACATCTCGCGTGTGCCTTCGGCGCGCAGCGCATCGGCCTGGTCCATCAGATCGTCGCCCTCGACCACGGCGATGCGCAGCGCAATGTTTTGCGCTTGCAGCGCATGGGTCAGCGCCTTGGCGCAGGCTTGCGGGTTGACGCCGCCGGCATTGGCGATCACCCGTATTCCTTGTGCCTGGATGTCGGGCGCCAGTTGTTCGATGACTTTCACAAAGTCGGGTGCGTAGCCTGCGTCGGGTGATTTGGCGCGAGCACGCGCGAGCAGCGACATGGTGATTTCGGCCAGGTAGTCGAAGACCAGGTAATCGATGGCGCCGCCGCGCACGAGCTGGGCGGCGGCGGCTTCGGAATCGCCCCAGAAGCCGCTGGCGCAGCCTATGCGAAGCGGACGCTGGCGTGGAGTTGAGGTCGTCGTCATGGCGGGTGTATCAACGGTTGGTCCAGACGGGATCGCGCTTTTCCATGAAGGCGCGCATGCCTTCCTTGCTGTCTTCGCTTTGCGACATCACGGGCAGCACCATTTGGGCCAGGTTGAGCGCGTCGGCCAACGGCAGGCCGCTCATGGCCGCGAAGGCGCGCCGGCCCATGCGCAGGGCCACGGGCGAATTGGCGGCCAGCTTGGCCACCAGGGCGTCCACCGCGGCATCGAGTTCGCCTTGAGGGACGGCCTGGTTGAGAATGCCCAATTGCAGCGCCTTGCCGGCCGGAAAGCGTTCCGCCAGAAAACACATTTCCTGCAAATGACGGCGCGGTATCACCCGCATGAGCAGCGGCAGGATCATCATGGGGAAGACACCCACTCTGGCTTCCGTGGTGCCAAAGCGCGCGCTGTCCACCGCGATGGCGAAGTCGCAAGCACAAATCAGCCCGACGCCGCCGCCGAAGGCGCTGCCATTGACGCGGGCGACGATGGGCAGGTTGCAGCGATCCATGGCGCGAAACAACTCTGCGACAGGGTTGTCGAAGCGGCCCGGATCCAGCGCAAAAGGCGAGCCGCCAGCACCGTGCTCGAGTTTGCCGCCGGCGCAGAAAGTCTGGTGGCCCGCGCCGGTCAGCACGATGGCGCGCACACCGTCCATGGTTTCCGCGGCAAGCAGCGCCTGGCGCAATTCCTCCATCACGCCGTCGGTCATCGTGTTGTGCTCGGCGGCGCGGTCGATGGTGACGTGGCAGGCCAGACCACGGCGCTCCACGAGGACCTGAGAGGTGTTGGCATTCAAGACGATTCTCCTTGGGCGGTTCTGGCAAGGGCCTGGGGCGGCCGATAAAGCGGAAAGCCGTTGTAGCTGAAGTCTTGCCGCGCGGGTTCCAGTTGCCAGGTGTGGCGGGCGGTGGGCACGCCGCCATCCACCCGGATGACCGCGCCGCTGATGAAGGCCGCGGCGGGAGAGAGCAGGTACACCACGGCCGAGGCCAGCTCCGCCTCCGTGCCGAAGCGTTGCAGCGGCACCTTGGTGCGCAGATCGCGCAGCAGCTTCTGGTAGCTGTCGTCGTAAGTGTCGATGCCGGCCGAGGCAATCCAGCCCGGCGCCACCGCGTTCACGCGCACGCCGGCATGTCCCCATTCGCAGGCCGCCGTTTCGGTCAAGGTCAACACCCCGCCGCGCGCCGCGCCGGAGTGGCCCATGCCGGGCAGGCCGCCCCAGATGTCGGCCAGCATGTTGACGATGCTGCCGCCGTGCTGCTCCATCCATTGCACATAACACTCGCGCGAGAAAAGAAAGGTTCCGTGCAGGTTGTTGCGCACGACCACGTCCCAGCCTTTGAGGCTGATGTCGCGCAGCCGCGCGGGAAACTGCCCGCCCGCGCAATTGAACAATCCGTGGATGGCGCCGTGTGTGCCCAGGATGCCGGTCACGGTTTGGCGCACGGCCTCCTCCTCGCGAATGTCGCAGGTGTGCAGCGACACGCGCGAGCGGGCCTGCGGATAAGCGTCGGCCAATTCGGCCGCCACCGCTTCCAGCTTGTCGCGCTTGCGGCCCACCAGGGCCAGGTCGGCGCCCAGGCTGGCCAACTCGTGCGCGGTGCAGCGGCCCAGGCCGCTGCCGCCGCCGGTGATGACGATGACCTGCCCATCGAACAGGCCGGGGCGAAATATCGAGCGGTAGCGTTTGGATTCCATGAGCATGACGATTATTTGTTTGGCTGCCGGCGGTAGTGATCCGCGAGTCTTTCGCGGATGAGGTTCTTCTGAACCTTGCCCGTGGACGTGCGTGGCAATGCGTCGGTGACGATGACCGCCTTGGGCGCCTTGTAGGGGTCGATCAGACGCTTGACCTCGCCGATGATCCGCTGCGCGTCAAGAGTGGCGCCCGGTTTGGGCACGACGACGGCGGTAATGGCCTCTTCCCAGTGGTCGTGGGGCAGACCGATCACGACCGCCTCGGCCACGTTTTCGTCGGCGGCGTAAATGGCCTTTTCCACTTCGATGGAGGCGACGTTCTCGCCGCCGGACTTGATGACATCCTTGCGCCGGTCGTCGAACCACAGAATGCCGTCGGCATCGAAATGGCCAATGTCGCCGGAGTGGAACCAGCCGTGCGCGAACGCCCGTTCGGTGGCCTGCGGATCGTGCAGATACTCGGTCATGGTGTGAATGCCGCGGTAGACGATCTCGCCCTGCTCGCCCTGTGGCAGCAGCGTGCCGTTCTCGTCCATGATGGCGGCCTGCACGTTGACCACGGGCGTGCCGACCGCGCCGGCATGCGACAGTTGATGCTCCGGACGGAACATGGTGGCGGTGGGACTCATCTCGGTCTGGCCGAACAGCAGGTAGAAATCGCAGTTGAATACCTCGATGCAGCGCCGCAACTGCTCGTCGGGCATCGGCGCCATGGCGTAGCAGGCGCGGCGCAGGCTGGACAGGTCCGTGGCGCCGATGCCGGGGTGCTCCAGCATCTGCCGGTACATCATGGGCAACCCGAAAATCTGCGTGATCCGCTCGGTTTCGATCTGGCGCAGCAGTTCGCCGGCGTCGAACCCGCGCCGGATGTAAATCGTCGCGCCCACCATCAGCGCCGCGGTGCAATGGCAATTGAGCTGGGCGGTATGGAACATAGGCAGCATGGCCACGAAGCGGTCGTCGCCGGCGAACCGTGCTTCCATCGCCATCGTCAGCGACTCCAGGTAGATGGCGGTGTGGTTGCCCACCACACCCTTGGGCGCCGAGGTGGTGCCGCTGGTATAGAGATAGGTGATGGGGTCGCGGTCTTCGACCAGGCACTCCGGCTCGGCTTCCGGCATGCCCGCGCCAAGCTCGGCGAACGTCACCAGGTGGCGGCCAGCCAGACCCGCGGCCTGGCTGGTTCCGGTGCCCGGGGCCACGATCACGTCGGCCACCGCCCCCACCTCGGCAATGGCCGGGGACAGCGCGGCCAGCAACTGGGCTTCGATCACCAGACCGCGCGCCCTGGAGTGGCCCATCACGTAGGCGGCCTCCCGCGGCTGCCAGCCAAGGTTGATCGGCACGCACACCACGCCAAGCTTGGCGCAGGCGTAATAAGTCACCAGAAATTCGGCGCTGTTGCCGCTGGCAAGTGCAAGCACATCGCCGCGGCGGTAGCCGCGCGCGGCCAGCCCGTGCGCCACCCGGTTCACCCACGCATTCAACTGCCCGTAGCTCAGCCGCCGCTCGCCTTCCACCACGGCAAGCGCGTGGGGCGCCCGCGCGGCGGTACGGGTCAGGCTGTCGCCCACGTTCACCCGGTGAATCAGGTTGGCGTGCAGCGCCGCGGTGTGAGCGGGGGCTTCCAAGGTTTTCGCGTCGTGCATGGTTGTCTCCTGTGTTCGATCCGAGCGCGGCCTGGCTCGATGCAAACAAAAAAATGAGTGTAACTCAACAGATGTTTTCACCAATGCCCATGCCAGTAAATCCCAATGGTACAACAAAAAAATTGAGTTATCATCAATTTGCCCGCTTGGGCTTGCTCAACGAACCATGACAGGAGACCCAGTGAACACCGCCACGTCAATCGACCAACGTTTTTGCGGCCTTTCCGCGGACGAACAAACCATCCTCGATCAGGCCGATCGTTTTGCGCGCGGCGCGCTCTATCCGCTGTCCCAGCGCATGGACGACCAGGAGTGGTGGCCGCCCGAAATCTTCGCCAAGATTGGCGCCAATGGCTACTTCGGCATTCCGGTGCCGCAGGAGCTGGGCGGCGCCGGCATGGACATGTTCGCCAGCGGCCTGGTGCTGCAAGCCTTCTCGCGCTGGAACCATGCGCTGTCCTTGAGCTGGGTGGCGCACGAAAACCTGTGCCTGTACAACATCTACCGCAACGCCAGTGACGAACTGCGCCGGCGCTACGTGCCCGGCCTGTGCAGCGGCAAGCTGACCGGCGCCCTGGGGCTGACCGAGCCGGGCGCAGGCTCGGATGCCCTGGGTTCCATGGCCACCACCGCCACGCCCGATGGCGACGGCTACCTGCTCAACGGACGCAAGATCTTCATCACCAACGGCCCCGTGGCCGACGTGTTGCTGGTGTACGCCAAGACCGACAAGGCGCGCGGCGTCAAGGGCATCTCGGCCTTCATCGTCGAGAAAGACATGCCCGGCTTTGGCGTGGCGCAAAAACTGGTCAAGATGGGCTTTCGCGGCAGCCAGACCGGCGAACTGGTGTTCGACAACTGCCGCGTGCCCGCATGCAACCTGGTGGGCCAATTGAACGAAGGCGTCAAAGTGGTGATGAGCGGCCTGGACCTGGAGCGCGCCATGATTTCACCCCTGTGCCTGGGCATCGCCGAACGCGCGCTGGAGCTGTCGCTGGACTATGCCCGAACCCGCGTGCAGTTCGGCAAGCCCATCGCCGATTTCCAGATGATCCGCGCCAAGCTGGCCGACATGTACGTGTGGGTCGAGTCCATGCGGCTGTTCGCCTACCAGGCGCTGCGCGCCGCCAATGACATGGAAATCGGCGGCGGCGGCCGCGGCAGCATCCACAAAATCACCGCGGCCTCCGTCATGTTCGCCGCCGAAACCATGAACAAGGTGCTTGATCAGGCGGTGCAAATCCACGGCGGCCTGGGCTACATATGGGAGTCGGAAGTCAACCGCCTTTACCGGGCCATCAAGCTGCTGGAAATCGGCGCCGGCACCACGGAAGTGCGCAAGATCATCATCAGCGAAGAAATGCTCAGGGGGTGAGGCGATGAGCGCGCGAGAAGACATGCCATTCGATACGGAACATCTGTACGACCGCCGGGCGGACCGGCGCTGGGATCGTGTGTGCGTCGGCGACCTGACCGAACGGATGACCTGGAGCCACCCCGATGCCGTGGCGCTGATTGGCTGGGAAGGCGCCTGCTCGCAGCCGCGGGTTTC
>Ga0209628_10003685_pt1 | contig 10834 bp, 8 predicted proteins | sample TergutCu122P4_FD_187285 | JGI IMG/M metagenome (GOLD analysis project Ga0209628, IMG submission 187285) | Cubitermes ugandensis P4 segment gut microbial communities from Kakamega Forest, Kenya - Cu122 P4 (SPAdes) (version 2) | ecosystem: Host-associated > Arthropoda: Insects > Digestive system >...
CGTGCCGGCGCCACTCTCTGGTGCAATGCGGCATGCGTGCGCAAAAGCGTCTCCGCTCTCGCGCAAGCGAACCAAATTAAAGGGTGGCGGCAATTGGATTGGTTCCGCCGAGGAAATATGCGTGGCCGGAATCGACGACAAAACGTCCCTCCGCTTCCCTCTTCCTCCCATCGAGCATATCTACGTCGATACGAGAGTATACCCAGAGCATATTCTTACGCGAGCATTATATATATAGCGAGTTGGCACTCGACGCCTTGTGGGAGGAGAGCTCAACCTGGAACAGCAACCCAAGACAGTCTTGACCAAGAGAGTCCTGATCTGCTCGTGCGAAGACACAATGCGTCTCGATACGGCTGTTATCCGGCGTGGATGCCCTGACAGTGATGTTGAAGACTTTCGACATCTCTGCGGCGCGGAACTCCAGCATTTCCGCAGCGCCGCACAGATGCAGGAACCGCTGACGGTAGCCTGCACGCAGCAGGCGGCGCTGTTTGCGGATGAGGCCGGCGAGCGTTCCGAAGCGATCAATTTCGTGAACATCCGCGAGACCGCAGGCTGGTCAAACGAGGGCACGCAAGCCGGGCCCAAGATGGCGGCGCTACTTGCGGCGGCTTCTATCCCGGCGCCGGAATATCCACTGGTCACGCTGTCGAGCGACGGTGTCATCCTGATTTACGGGCGGGATGAGGCCGCGATCGAAGCGGGGCGACTGCTGGCGGATCACCTTGATGTGACCGTCATGCTTAGGGCGCCGGAAGATATCGCCCCTGTGACAACAGACTTTCCCATCGTGAAGGGAACAATCCGCAACGCGACCGGCCATTTTGGAGCCTTCGCGCTGACGATTGACGACTACGCCCGTCCGCGCCCTTCATCTCGCGATAAGTTTGTGTTCGAGGCTGCGCGCAATGGCGCCACGTCGCACTGCGATCTGGTGCTCGACCTGTCGGGCGGAGCACCTCTGTTTCCTGCTCACGATTTGCGCGACGGCTATCTGCGTGCAGATCCAAGAGATCCGGCGGCCATGCTGCGTGCTGTTCTGATTGCGCGTGATCTCGTCGGCCAATTCGACAAGCCGAAGTTCATCGACTTTACACCCGATCTTTGCGCCCATTCCCGCTCAGGGCTTGTCGGATGTCACCGGTGTCTGGATCTGTGCCCCACCGGCGCGATCACGCCAAACGGCGATCATGTTGTCGTCAATGCCAATATTTGCGCCGGGTGCGGGCAATGCGCGGCCGCCTGCCCCACGGGCGCGGCAGCTTATGCGCTCCCGCCGGCAGATACGCAGCTGCAGAAAATTCGCGCTTTGCTGCTCACCTATCACGAGGCTGGTGGCCCCACTCCAGTGCTCCTGCTTCATGACAACCAGCACGGTACGCCGCAGATTGATGCGCTTGCCCATCATGGTGACGGACTGCCGGCAAATGTGCTCCCCATCGCCGTCAATGAGCTGACACAGGTTGGACTGGAAGCAATCATCGGCGCTTTTGCCTATGGCGCGGCCGCCGTGCGGTTTCTGCTTCGCGCGAAGCCGCGACACGAGATCACCGGATTGGTGCAGACCATCGCCATGGCTGAGGCCATTCTTGCCGGACTTGGTTTTGATGGCATCCGCGTCGCTACGATTGAAACCGACGACCCCCATGCGCTCGGCGCGCAATTGGCTGGCATCGGGAGACCTGCAGCGGTGGAGACGCCCGCGACATTCCGCATCATCGGCAAGCGTCGTGACCTGCTTCGCATGGCTCTGAGCGAATTGCATCGCCTGGCGCCAAGGCCTGTCGATGTGATTGCCTTGCCGCAAGGCGCACCGATCGGCGCAATCAGCGTCAACACCGACGGCTGCACGCTGTGCCTGTCCTGTGTCTCGGCCTGCCCTACCGGCGCGCTTCGCGACGACCCTGAACGCCCCGTGCTCAAATTCGTGGAAGATGCTTGCGTGCAATGCGGCCTGTGCCAGAGCACTTGCCCCGAAAAGGTCATCACGCTCAAACCGCAGATCGACTTCCGTGCTGCGCGTGCGCCAGCTCAAATCATCAAGGAGGAAACTCCGGCGCTTTGCATCCGCTGCGGCAAGCCCTTCGGCGTGAAGAGCACGATTGATCGGATCGCTGCAAAGCTCGAAGGACATCACTGGATGTATCCCGCCGGCGACAAGCGGCTCGATGCTGTCAGGATGTGCGCCGATTGCCGCGTGATTGTCATGAGCGAGCAGCAATTCGATCCATTCCAGGGCGTTCCGGAACGCGCGCCGCCCCGTACCACCGATGACTATCTGCGTGAGCGGGAGAAGAAGGATTAAGCTTTCTCTGCCTCTGCTTCAGGCCGCGCTCGAACCATTATTCAAGCTGTCTCTCAGACGGTCGCCGTTTTCTCTGGTCTATCGAGTTGTGGAGACCCGGCGTGAAAAATCACGCTAAGCAGGTTCCGGACCCGAAGGGCCGCGCAGCGCAAAGTGTCCCACGGTTTACCGATAAGAACCTGCGACTAAACAAAGACCTAAGCAGGCGATGTGTGGGCAAGCCCACGAAAGCCTGCTTAGTACCACGCCGCACAAACGCCTCGGTGCCAGCGCAAACACCTGCGAGCTTGTCGGCGCGCATGACGAATGGTGCTCCTGGCGACGCAGACGTTACCAACTCTCGTCCTACCCGGACCGCATCCAAAGGCGACTTGCGTGATGCCATCTTGCTGATGGATAGGCGCGGCTGTCATTGCCTGCGCAGATGTTGCAACGGCTAAGACAAAGCCAACAACGGCGATCAACCTCATCATTCCTTTGCCTCCGTCTATGCAGTGCGTTGAATCCAAAGTAACTGGCCGCGGGCTTTTCGCGCACGTCAGCCGTCACGTCCAACTCGCCAACACACTACCGGTTCCACGACGCCCTTGCGTAGATGGTCGTCTCCGACCATTGCGCCGCCGTCGAACAACCTGAATAGCCGCACAATCGCAGGCTAGCACTGGCACATTGGCTGCCTATACTTACAACCTGATACATTTCCCGGAAGCGTCCCGCCTGGCAGCTTCTGATGCGAGCCGTCACGGTAGAGGCTCATACAAGCGAGAGCGCGCTCACGATTTCATCGACGCTTTGAGAGATTGACATCAAGGCCGTATCAAGCACCAGACGAGGTCTGTCCCAGACTTCATAGTCGCGATCGGCGACTTGTTGCCACGTGGGTAAAACGAGACCTGTTATCGTCGACGGCCGCGTTTCGACACGCATTCGATGCTGCTCTCTGTCGGAACATACAACCTCCACTTCAAGAACGGAGACGCCTATCTGTTCTGCGACGCTTCTATAGGCGTCTCGCGTTATCTTGAGCGGGTTGACTGAGTCAGCAACGACGGTCTTTCCGATCATCAAATTATCAGCCGCTATGCGATAACAGACCGAGTACCCCGCCCCGCCTACTTCGGCACCTTTACCCAAAACTCCCGAGGACCATATCGCCTGTTCGATGGAATCGACCCGAAGATAGACAGCATCTATGCGATCGGCTAGCAATCGTACTCTTCGCCGTACCCGGCAACCCGCCGAAAACAATAAGCATCCGTTGATCCCCTCTCATCCACGTCATTCAGTTCGATTGATCCTGCAAAAGCGGCAGTTCCGCTTCTTTCCTAAAATTTAAACAGACCCTGAGCTACTTCGCCGTCGCGCGAGCCAGAAAGCTCGTCAGCGCGCGGCGATCTTCGGCGGAACCGATCCTTTGCTCGGGCATCTTCGTGCCAGGCGTATAGGTGTTCGGACCGACCTCGAACAATTTTGAAACGGTTTCAGGCGTCCAGACGATATCCATCTTCTTGAGCGCTTCCGAGAAGGGATACCCCGGCAGCGACGCAATCTTCCTGCCATATAGCCCGGCAAGCGTCGGACCTGCGCGCTGAACCTCCGTTTTTGACAGCGTGTGACAGGCGACACACGCCCGGAAGACATCCGCACCGTGATCGCCCGCATAGGCGGCCAACGGGTCTTTCGGCGTACCAAGCATGTTCGAACCAATCGCAATGCCAGTGCGCGTATTCCAGCGCCGGATCTTTCCGTCGGCCCCACCGGTGAGCAAGATCTCTCGATCAGGCAAGAACGCAACCGACCAGATTGGAGGGCCAGCTCCACCGAGAATGCGCAACACGGCGCGCGTCCTACGATCAACGATCGCCACGGTGCCGCCAATGCTGGCAGCGGCAATCAACGTACCGTCCTTGGAAATGGCCAGAGCCACCACCGGCGTTGAACTGGCCGCAACCTCGCCGCTGTCCTTCCCATCGGCGGACAGCATGCGCAGCTTGCCGTCGGCCGCTGCCGTCACGATTTCACCGTCAGGGGCAATGGCAACAGCATTTAATGGTGCTGGCAACATAACGACCTTCGACGCGCCGTCCGCCAGATGCCATATCCGCAACGCACGATCATAGCCAACGCTCACGATCGACTTCCCATCCGGAGTGAAGGCGACGCCGTTTACGTTCTGCGGATGTCCTTTCAACACCCGTTGTGCGCCGCTCGTCAGTGGCCAAAGCCGCACGGTATGATCCCAGGAGGCCGACGCAAGCATCGACGCATTGGGCGCGACAGCGAGTGAGACGATCGGCGCGGTATGGCCCTCGAAAACCCGATCGGGCTGCTGTCGACCAGTCGTCCAAATCGCGATGCGCCCGTCGGCACCGGCTGTTGCCATTCTTCCGTCCTTGAGGAAGGCAACCGCGTTCACCGCATTGGAATGGAAACGAAGCACTTGTTCCGCGGATTCGGTCGTAAGCGACCATCGGATCACTGAGGTATCAAAGCTGCCGGAGAGGACCGTCTTGCCATCGGCCGAAACGGCGATTGCCCGAACGGGACCACCATGCCCCATCAATTGAGCCAGAGCTGGTCGCAAGAGAGGAGAACCGACCAGAAGCGGGCCAGCCAGAAACATGGTATGGAGCAAGGTCCAGATACGCAGAGCCATACTCATCGGCCGTCCGTGGCAATCTGACTGGAGCGATCCACGCCTCAATGCACGGCAGCATCGCTCCGTTCCATTCGGAGCATAATGTTCACAACTAACGCTCCGCGTGGTTTTGTGGCACAAAGTCAGTCCTCTCCCCGGCTCCGCCGATCAATCAACGAGGCCCAGCATGCCCGCGCCCAAGCCGCCAGCTTTTGAAACCCTAAGCCTGCACGCGGGCCAGCATCCAGATTCCGCAACCGGCGCTCGCGCGGTGCCGATCTATCAGACCACATCCTACGTCTTCCAGGATTCTGACCACGCGGCCGCTCTGTTCAATCTGGAACGCGCCGGCCACATCTATACGCGCATCTCAAACCCGACGACCGCCGTGCTCGAAGAACGCCTTGCCGCGCTGGAAAACGGGGTCGGCGCGATCTGTACGGCGAGCGGCATGGCGGCGATGCATCTCGCCATCGCGACCCTGCTCAACGCCGGGGACCATATCGTGGCCTCGGCCTCACTCTATGGCGGCACGATCAATCTGCTCGCGCATACGCTCCCACGCTTCGGCATCACCACAAGCTTCGTGAAGCCGCGCGATCTCGATGCGTTCCGGGCGGCGATCCAGCCCAACACCAAGCTCGTGATCGCCGAGACCATCGGCAATCCGGGCCTTGAGGTGCTGGACATCCCGGCGGTTGCTGACATCGCGCACGATGCCGGGATTCCGCTTCTGATCGACAATACCTTTGCCACGCCCTATCTCAGCCGGCCGATCGAACTCGGCGCCGATATCGTGATGCATTCAGCAACGAAGTGGATCGGCGGCCATGGCATCGCGATCGGCGGCGCGATCATTGATGGCGGCCGCTTCGACTGGCGGGCATCGGACAAGTTTGGCGTGCTCACCGAGCCTTATGCAGGCTATCACGGCATCGTCTTCGACGAACAATTCGGCCCCGCCGCCTTCATCATGCGCGCACGCAACGAGGGCCTGCGCGATTTCGGCGCTTGCCTGTCACCGACCAACGCCTTCCAACTGCTGCAGGGCGTAGAAACGCTCGGCGTACGCATGGAACGCCACATGCAAAACACGCTGCTCGTGCTGGACGCGCTGGAGAGCAACAAGGCTGTTGACTGGGTACTGCACCCTTCGCTGGAGACCCATCCGGACTACCAATTGTCAAAACAACTGTTGCCGCGCGGCGCCGGTTCGATCGTCTCGTTCGGCATCAAGGGTGGACGAACGGCGGGCCGCAAATTTATCGAGTCATTGCGGATGATCAGCCATCTTGCCAATGTCGGCGACGCAAAGACGCTGGTGATCCATCCCGCAAGCACAACGCATCAGCAGATGGACTTAGGCCAGCTTGCCGCCGCCGGGATAGGAGAGGAGCTGGTGCGGCTGTCGGTCGGCATTGAGGCGGCCAGCGACATCATCGACGATCTCACCCAAGCGCTGCGCATCTCACAAAAGGTTTGAATCATGAAGCTTTCCGTCAACGGCGCCGAGGTTTTTGCAGCGACCGGCGGTCGTGAATTTGATCCGTCCCTGCCCGCGGTGGTGTTCATCCACGGCGCGGGCTTCGATCATTCAACCTGGGCCCTGCACACGAGATGGTTCGCACATCACGGCCATTCGGTGCTCGCACCGGACCTGCCCGGCCATGGCCGCTCGGCCAGCCCCGCTCTTGCCAGCATCGCCGAGATGGCCGATTGGACATCTGCACTGCTCCGCGCCGCGGGCGCAGCGAAGGCACATCTGATCGGGCATTCAATGGGATCCCTGATCGCGCTGGAAACGACTGCTCGTCATCCCGACGAAGTATCTGTGCTGAGCCTCATCGGCACGGCGGCGACCATGACGGTCGGCCCAGATCTCCTGAAAGCCGCCGAAACCAACGATCCGGCCGCGATTGACATGATGTCGATCTGGGGCCTCGGCTTCAAGGCCGGACTCGGCGGCAGCCCGGCGCCAGGGCTCTGGATGCATGGTGGCGCGCAAGCAGTCCTTGAGAATTGCGAGCCCACGGTGCTGTTCAAGGATCTCTCTGCCTGCAATGCTTACGGGAACGCGCTCACCGCGGCCGCGAGCGTGAAGATACCGACCACGCTCATTCTTGGAGAGCGGGACATGATGACTCCCGCGAAGGCAGGCCGGGCGCTCGCCGCTGCAATTCCGCATGCACGCACGATCGTGGTGCCCGGCGCGGGCCACATGATCATGACCGAGCGCCCCGACGAATTGTTGGTGGCGTTGAAGGGCTAAGCAGGTTCCGGAAAAGTGTCCCACGGTTTTCCGATAAGAACCTGCGGCAAAACAAAAACCTAAGCAGGCAAAGCCCACGAAAGCCTGCTTAGCAACTAACATGTCATGGACAATGGGAGATCAACAATGACGGCCAGTTTAAATGGACGCACGGCACTCATCACCGGCGGCTCGCGAGGGATTGGAGCTGCGATCTGCAAGGCGCTGGCCGGGGCCGGTGCGGCCGTCGCGATCAATTGCCGTGAGCGGCTCGACCAAGCCAACCAATTGGCTAAACAACTTCGCGAGCACGGCAGCCGCGCCGTTGTCTTCGCCGCCGACGTTTCGCAACGCGACGCGGTCACCGCCATGATGGAACAAGTCACATCCTCGCTCGGTTCCGTCGATATTCTCATCAACAATGCCGGGATGGCGGTTGTGCGTGGGATCGACGATCTCACAGAGAGCGATTTCGACCGAACAATCGCAGTCAATCTCAAATCCGCTTTCCTGTGCACCCAGGCGGTACTGCCAACGATGCGCGCCAGGAAATGGGGCCGCATCGTCAATATCTCCTCAGGTGCAGCGCGCGGAGCCGGATCAATCGGACCGCACTACAACGCGTCCAAAGCCGGGATGGAAGGATTAACGCGGGGCTATGCGGCGCGTTTGGTCAAGGAAGGGATCACCGTCAACGCAGTAGCACCCTCTCTGATCGAGACCGACATGATAAAAGAGCATGGACAACTCGTCAGCCGCATCCCGCTCGGCCGCTTTGGCACCGCCGAAGAAGTAGCAAGCGCCGTCATGCTCTTGGTCGACAACCCCTATATGACAGGTCAGACGATCGCAATGAGCGGCGGCATGGCGTTCAATTAGACCGTTTTGCAGGTGATCCCGCCATCAACGACGAGCTCAATACCAGTGATATATTTCGACTCGTCAGATGCAAGAAACAGGGCTGCATTGGCAACGTCCCAGGCGTCACCCATATGGCCCATCGGCACCTGGGCATCGCGCGCCCGCCACATCGCTTCCACGTCGCCCTTGGTGTAGCTTGCCGCGAGCCCTGCGGAGTGTTCGACCATCGGCGTCTTCATCAGCCCCGGCAGGATCGCGTTCACACGGACATGCTGGGGTGCGAATTCGACTGCGGTCGTGCGCGTCATCTGGTTCATTGCGGCCTTTGAGGCTCCGTAGGTGACATACGAAACTCCCAAGTGCCGGATGGACGCAATCGAGGAAATGTTGATGATGGAGCCGCCGCCCTGCTTCACCATTACGGGAATGACTTGCTTCATGGCGAGATAAGCACTCTTGAGGTTGATGGCGAAGACGCGATCCCACGCATCCTCGCGCACATCAACCACACTGCCGACCTCGGCAATGCCGACATTATTGTCGAGCACGTCGATACGGCCGTAAGCTTTCAGACATGCGGTGGTCATCGCCTCGATCTCGCCGGCGCGTGACACATCGGCGGTGAAGGCAATGGCCTCGCCCCCCTCACCAGTGATCACTTTCACGGTCTCTTTGGCTGCCTCCGTGTTGCGGTCGACACAGAACACCTGTGCGCCCTCGCGCGCGAACATCACTGCCGCCGCCTTGCCATTGCCCCAGCCTGGTCCGATCGAGCCGGCACCCACCACCATCGCAACCTTGCCCTTGAGGCGATCCATCGCGCTCCCCCCTCTTTTTCTATTGTTCGCACCTAATCGGTGGGGTGTTAAACTATAAACTTCGATTAGACTACTCGTCGATCATATTGGATCGGCAGGTGGTCTAATTTTTCTTGTTCTATCGCATTTTGTTACGCCAACCGGCATCCACTTCGGCGCAAAATGCTCTCGCCGTACACGCGTGCGGCAAATTAGTCGGTTATTCGGGGAGAGACGCGAGCTGCTTAAAACGCAGCAGCCAATTCCCTGGCGCCAGCATTGTTGCTGTTGGAGTCCATCCCTGCATCAGTCACTGCAAGCAGCTTCGCGACCGTATTGTTGCGGATCGCGACGGGATTGCGTCCATAACCTCCGCGCTGGAAGAAGTTGGACGTCGGCACTCGCTCCCGCATGGCCTGCGGCATAGTCACCATGTCGAGCCCTGTGCCGTCGCCGGTGAGATTCATCATCTCAAGTTCAGCCGCCGTCAACGGACGCATATGCCCCCTGGTACGCGCAAACTGCACCGACGTCAGGAGCTTATGAGTTTGCAGCATCGGCCCGACATCGATGTCGAGTACCATGGCATGCATGGCCCAGCCCTGCGCCGTGTTGGCGATCTTTTCGTGCTCGGACCACGTGTCCGGCACAGCACGGGCCTGCGTGACCATGCGCTTCAACACCGCAAGCTTATGATCTAAGGCCTGTCGCGCCGGACCCGCGAGTTGCACGGCCTTTGCCGTAAGCGCACGAATGAGTTCAGGCCCCTGCTCGGCAAGCAGTTCGACACTGTTGGTCGTAAGCAATTGATTGTACCCGATTGCGGTCGAGATCGGGGGTGATCCGTTGCGCACGCCGGATTGCATGTCGTGATTGCCGTTGCCGCCGGTCTCGAATGAATAGACCCGCACCGCCTGCGCCCGCGTCAGTCCCGAAGCCAACGCATAACGCACATAGGCGCGCTTGAATTCGACCTCGCTTGCGGGCCGCTGCGGCGTGAATTGATAGAGCTCCTGCGCCGCCCTCACGAAATCGGCGACCACAGGGATATATTTGCGTGGCCTTGGCTCCGGCTCCTCCGCGGCTTCCGGATTCGCCGGCCGCTTCGGCCCGGTATAGATCGGCGGCTGCTCCAGCACATAGTCATCGAGCATAACCGGCTGCCCGGCACGTCGCTTGGCGTTACGAATGCGCCGCTTCTCGGCGATCCGGTTCCAATAGGCGCCAGCCTCTTCCTCGAAGACCGCGCGGGCTTCCTGATACTCCATCAGCCTGCGGCGATAGTCGGGGGTCACCTGAGACGACGGCCGGTCCATCAGGTTGCTGACGGTGAAGGGCCAAAAGCGCGACTCTTGTGCCTGCACCTGCGGCACGAGCAGGAAGGGCACAAGCGGCAGGATGCGCCGAATGAATTGGTGATGCATGGCGCTCTTGTACCCGGCATTGTGTAACTGTCTTCTTAAGACGCTGTTCATTTTTTAGGCTCGGCTGCTCCGGCCCCGCGCGGATCGCGCCAAGCCGCAGCACGGCACTTGACTGCAGCACAGGGGAACTTGATGAAATAAGACGGAAATGCTCACCAGGAACCACGACATGATCGAAAGGGCTGCCACAAAGCTCAGACACGATGGCTGGACTATCGTCGAAACCACCGGCTTTATCCACCTGATCGGCCCGCTCTGGGAACGCAAGGTTGACGAATCTCACGAATTTGCGCTTGTCGCCCAGGACAAGCACCAAAACCGCCGCGGCATGGTGCAAGGCGGCGTAATGATGACCTTTGCCGACCGCACCTGCGGCATGATGGCACGCTACGCGTCGGGGAGGCAGTTCATGGCGACCGTCCAGCTCGACACGCATTTTGTCGAAGCTGGCAAGATCGGCGACATCCTGATCTCGCGCCCACGCGTGGTGCGCTCCACCCGCAGCCTAAGCAGAGATTCGCGGCTTGACCAACGGAAGCTCCGAGCGCTCCTGGTTCA
>Ga0209628_10003686_pt1 | contig 10833 bp, 9 predicted proteins | sample TergutCu122P4_FD_187285 | JGI IMG/M metagenome (GOLD analysis project Ga0209628, IMG submission 187285) | Cubitermes ugandensis P4 segment gut microbial communities from Kakamega Forest, Kenya - Cu122 P4 (SPAdes) (version 2) | ecosystem: Host-associated > Arthropoda: Insects > Digestive system >...
ACATCTGGAAATATCTGTCAAATTTGAACCTCACTTTCTCGGCCACAAAAACAGTTGTAAGTATTTGATACAAAAGCAGTTAGCTTCATTTTACTAAAAAACCACCCACAGATTTTGGTGAGGAGGCGTGAAAATGAAGCTCTTTGCAGGAAGGTTGCCGCATTGCAACTCCTTGCCGAACTGGTGTTTTCCGGTGTTACGGAGGAAGAGTGTCGTTACGTTTCCTTTTTCCGAACCCCTTTCCTGGAAATGGTTTATCGCTGTTTGGGAGAGGAGGAAATCCGGCGTCTGGTGGAAGATCGTCTCGACCTTGTGCGACGCATCAAAGAACACGTCGGCGACAAATCCGTGACACCAACAAGTATCGCCGGTCTCCCGTTTGAATCGAAATCGGACCGGCGATCTTTCCTCGAGGCGATCACGGACACAGGAAATCGGTAATCGGAAAATCCGTTTATTAACTTTGTAATCAACAATTTTTCACAGGAGAAACATTATGGCAGACAAAATGCGTTGGCGTTACGGCGAGACCAATCCGGTCGTCGGGCTTGTTCCGAACACGGTTGCGGTCGAAATCGGCGACCTTGTTTTTTACGACTCGGATAGTGTCAAACCGGCTTCCAGTCAGCCGAACCAAACGACGAAGGCGTTGAATCAATCGGCGTTCGCCGGGAAATTTCTCGGTGTTGCGATGCAGGCGAGTCCGTTGGGCGAGGCGACTTCGATCCGGGTGGCAACGACCGGGGTGTTCGAGTTTGACACCGCTCCCAAAACCTTCAATCTCGGTGACTATATCGGGGTTGAGGAGTTGCCGGGACGGGTCGGTTTGTACAATCAACAGGTCGATACGGCGGCGGCAGGCGGAGCGTTCGGACGGGTCGTCCGACGTGAACCGGTGGCGTCAAACACGATTCTCGTCAATATCAAGTCGAAAATCACGGAAGGCGGCATCAGCTAATTGTGACACCTTTCACATCATCTTTCACCATTTCAATTGACAAGGAGAACAACAGTGAGTACAATCAAATACAGGGAATTACGAAAGCGTTTCGAATCGGACGGTGCGGAAAAAACGATCCGGCATCTGAGCGAGGCACTCTCGAAAAAGGAGTTGCGAGGCGAGGATTTCAGTATCCGCGAGCTTGCCGAGGCGTTGATACCAGGCGGCCACCATTGGATTCGGGAACTTGATCCCCGGTCGGGAAGTGGCACCGTTTTGCTGGAAGGTGAGGGGATCGACCCGACGGCGTTCCTTGGTGTCACAAGTCAGATCATTTACAACAAGATTCTCGAGTCGTACAATCGGGAGGCGTTTGCTCTGTCCAAACTGGTCGAAACGATCTCAACGCGGCTTGACGGCGAAAAGATTCCCGGCACGACCGGAATTGCTGATACCGCACGTTCGATCCATCCCGGGATGCCGTACCCGAACGTCGGATTTTCCGAGGATTACGTGGAGACGCCGAACACGAGAAAGCACGGTTTGATCGTTCCGGTAACGAAAGAGGCGATTTTCTTCGACCGGACGCACCTCATTTTGAGTCGTGCCGCCGAGGTCGGTGAAGTGCTTGCCATCAACAAGGAAAAGCGGATTCTCGACGTCGTGCTTGGTATCACCAATACCTTCAAATGGAAAGGGAACGCCTACAACACCTATTGCACCGGGACGAACGATCCTTACATCAATGCGGTGGCGTCAAACCCACTCGTCGGTTGGGAAAGCCTGGAAAAAGCGGAGAATCTCTTCGCCAACATGCTTGATCCCATGACGAAAGACCCGATTTTGGTGGAGCCGGACGCCGTGCTTGTGATGCCGCAAAAGCGTGGTATCGCGCACCGCTTGTTCCATGCGTCGGAAGTATCCTATTCCGCTTCCGGCGAAACGACCATGTCGGCGATTCCGAATCCGTATACCCGTTACAAGGTCGTGGCAAGCCGGTTGGCTTACCGGCGTCTTCTCGATAGTGGCGTCACAGCGACCAATGCGGCGGGATACTGGTTTCTCGGCAACTTCCAAAAGGCGTTTGCCTACATGGAGAACTGGCCGATTACCGTTACGCAATCACCGCTCGGCAGCGAAGCGGATTTCACGCAGGACATCGTGGTCCGGTTCAAAGCCAGCGAACGCGGCACACCGGCGGTCATCAATCCGCGATACGTTGTGAAGTGTACCGCTTAGTTTAATGAGAAATGTGAAATGAGAAATGAGAAACGACTTTTCGATTTCCACTTCCTTTTCACATTTCTCATTCCCTATTTCTCATTTCTCATTTTTATATGACTGACTCATTAGACCAACTACAAACCATTCGTTCGCAAACACTTGCGAGAATTGCCGAGATCACCGCCGAGCCGAAACCGTCGTATGATATCGACGGACAGTCGGTTTCCTGGAACGATTATTTGAAGACGCTTCGGGAAACGGTTTCGTGGTGTGACCGGATGATCAATGCCGAAAATCCCGGTTGCGCAATTTCGCAAGGATTCGTCAGATGACAGATGACAGACGGCAGACAACAGAATTTTGACACATAAATTGCAATGTTTAACGACAATACGCTCGAAATTGCGGACGGCGTCGAAGACGTCGTCCTTCATCGGCCCGGCTCGGATCGATACGATGGTATCACCGGTGCGCTTGCCCGAAGGACGAAGGAGCAGGATAAACGTCGCGAAAACCGATTGATACCCTACCATTGGACGACGTGGCACCTTCCGCAAGCCGAGGTCAACACCGGAGATGAAATCCTCGACGCGAAAGCGAACCGCTGGATCGTTACGAAAATCGAATACACCGAATTGACCGGAACGGTGCGGTGCGTTTCCTATCGATTTGACGCCACGTTCGGACTGGACGAGTACGTCGACCTGTTCCGCAAACGGGGCGAACCGGCAAAATCCGGCACGCTCGAATACCGTTGGTTTCTCGTCCGCTCGGGGATTCCGGCAAAATTTTCCGAAACGATAATTTCGGACGGCGTCGAGTCACGGCGGATTGCGGTTCGGACGCCGGTTGATTTTCGTACCGGTGATCAACTCCGGTTTCCTGATGGTGCCTATTGGCGAATCGAAGGCGTAATGACACCATACGACAATCGATTTTGGACCGAGCTAAAAGTTGTCAATGAAGTCGGCAGTCGGCAGACAGCAGACGGCAGGTAGCAGAGTTCCTGCAAACTGCCGTCTTCTGTCTGCCGTCTTTACTTATCACTTATCCCCTGAATCCATGTCATTTGAAGAACTCCTGTTGAACTATTGGGCGTCACACGCTTCGCTTTATGATATTGTACCATATTCAAGCGTTTTTGCCGGGGCTGAGGCCGACGCGGACATGCCGTTTGTCAAGGTTTTTCAGGACGAAAGCAAAGCGTCCTGGCCAACGACCGGACCGTTTCCCCCAGCCGTGTTTACGTGCAGACTCGAACTGCATCACTGTTGCTATGACGCCGCAACGGAACTGCTTGAACAGCTCATCTGCGGCTTGAACGGAGTTCGAATCCCAATGGAAGCAGGCGGAATGCTCATTTTTCGTTACACCTCGAGACACCACAAACGCCAAGGCGAAATGCACTGGACATTGACAGCGGTGTTCCGTTGTATGGTGGGGTAAGGAGGCAGACGGCAGACAGCAGACGGCAGAATCCTGCAATCTGACATCTATTCCGTAATTCGTAATTCGTAATTGACTCGTAATTCAAATGAAGATTCAAGAGATTGGCGGTTCGCCGAAAGAGTTGTATGATCGGAACGGATTTTCCGCCGAACGGGTGTTCCTCGTTCCCTGGGAAAAACGTCAGGAGTTCACCGAGTTGGTTCTCGCTTCGCCGGAGGTGTTGACCTATCCGGGTCAGGCCCAAACGGCGGCGGTCCGGTTGAAGATGGAGCCGCTTGAGCCGGACGCGATTGAGTTGAATTCCGTTCAAAATATCGCAACGGACCTTCCAGGTTACGGCGGTTCGTTTTTGAAATCGACCGTTTACTATGAATCGGTCAGCGACAACGACCGCGACGATCTTCCGGTGACGCCATCGGGGAGTTGGATCACGTACCGCATGGAAATTGGGGCGACCGAGGAACTCCTTTTGCTGACCGGTTGGAAGTGGTCGGACTTGCCGGGCCAGGCGTTGCCAAGTGATTTCAGTGGCGTCAAAAGAATTCCGTACACGGAGCATCATGTCACCTGGAACCAGGTCGTCGGTCCGCCCTGGACGGCGATTTTGCAATTGCAGGGCAAGGTGAATCAAGTCGCGTTTCTCGGCTGCGAACCGGGAACGCTGTTGTTTGACGGGGCCGTCGCATACAAGTTGTACCGAAAGAATGACACCATAAATGACACGCCTTCCTCGTTTACCTGGCAAATCCGTTACGTTTTTCGGGAACGGTCGATCAAATCGGGCGGACAGGTGTACGGCTGGAACCATTTTTACCGCCCTTCGCCGCCGGGCTGGGTCGAACTCGTAAACGGCTCGCAAAAATTCTACGACTCCGGCGATTTTAACGAACTGTTCGTGCCGGAAGGGAACGGCAACTGAGGTTTTTCCAAAAAAAACGGCCACGCCGTCTAATCCCAATCCTCATAAAGGAGTGCGATTTCCGCGATGGACAGCGGCTTGGGCACGATGTCAAACCAGTCGTCCTCTTCTTCAAAGAGTCCCGTCGTTTTCAAAAAAGAATCCGTACGAAAACGGTCGAATACCGGTTGCGGTTCTGCGACTGGTTGCGGAAAGTGGAAACCGCCTGGTAGCAAATTGATGTCCGTTAAAGTTCCGTTGACGAAAAGATTCGTCGCAACCGAATTTGGTATCATGACGATTCGTGGACCGGAGAAGTAAAGAATATTATTGGTCTCCGTTCCATGACGCCCCGGCTCTTGAGCACCTTCATAATGAATCGTCAAAGTCTCATTGCTACGGGATGTTTCCAACCAGCGAATACCGGAACAGCCGTAAAACTCGTGTCGAAACGTTCCGGAAGCATTTGTTGAAACGATTTGTCCGGGTAGCACATACAATTCGTGTTCCTGCCCTCCCCGGAGATGGATCCCGTCGGGGGAACCGAGGTCGCCATCACCGTAAACCTTCGCTTCGGTAAATCCCCAAGTGCAATAAACGTCGTTTCGGTCGCTTGTCGAATTGTATTCCGTTCTGCGAATCAACCATTGGTCGAGGTCAAGAACATTATTGTACGTGTTGACAATATAAGCGGTATCACGACCGCCGTAGAGGGAGGAAACGTCGACCCGGGCGAAATCCAATACGGTGATGTTGAACCCGGTGTCGCCGCCGCCGACAAAAACAGCCTTGCCGCTCTCGAAATAAACGGAGTCGTCGTAAATCGTATCAAAAATCAATGCCTGATCACGACCGCCGTTGCCGTAAACCTCGAAGAAATTTCCTTTGACGGTGTACGTTTTGTTCGTCGAAGTCGTCAATTCGGCGACTCCGTTTTCGAAAACGAACAAGTCGTCCCCCGCCGTTCCGTACAAGCGAATCGCGGTTGAGGGGCTGCTCACCACGTACTTGTATTGCACAAAGTCGTCGATATTGATACCATCGTCCTCGGGAATCGCCGGATTTTCCAAATCCAGTTCAAACACTTCCACACCGGACACGATGATTTCCAACAGGTGGTTCGGCGCGACATTGCGGAACTGAAAACCCCCGTAATCGGCAAAACGAATCGGCAATTCGACACCGTTATACAAAAGGATATTGTTCCGGTAATCAATCGAAACAACGTCGTCTCGATTCGGGTCCAATTCGAGGCTGGGAATTCCGGTTTCCTTGTCGAAAACAAACGGGGAATAAACCATGCTCAGCGATTCCAGTACGACATTTCCCCGAATCAGCAGGACGTAGGTTTCTCCCTGCTCCACTTCCCAGTTGAGCCAACCGTGTTCCAGAAACTCGACCACTTCCGTGAGCGGTTGCCCGGCATGGTTGGTTTTGTAAAGCTGCATTGTCAACTCGCCTAGACCACCCTGGGCAAGAACCGCGTCCCAAACGACCGTTTCCGATTTTGTCGGCGTGAACGAGTAAAGCCGACGGCGGCCGTCGGTCAGATCCAAATCTTCAACCGACCAGCTTTTCGCCGTTCCCAGTTCCGTCGGGGTGTCATCGTCCAAAATGGTGCCCGTTGCCGTGGTGTTACCGCACACAGCCCCGGTGATCCCGATGATGTTGAGCGTAAAATAGAGGTTTTCGCCAGGTTCGTAATCGCCGGGAACTTCGACGCGAACCGTCTGAACCGTTTGACTGCCGATGAAATGGAGTATCCCGGTTCTGTCGCCGAAATAATGCGTTCCGAGAACGGCGGTACCATCGACAAGCTCGTATTCGACGTAAACCTCGTCGCGGGAAATGTCTGAAAGAACAAACTGGAAGACCATTTCGGTCGTTCCCTCATCCCCTTCTTCGATTTGAACGTCGGAGACGGTCAACGTTTCCAACGTTTGCTGCCGCACACTGACGTAAGACCGGGCGATTTCGCTAGTGTTGACGCCGTCGGAAACGACGAAGCTGATGACCCGGTCGCTCAGGTCCGCTTTTTCAGACGCATTGCCGTATTCCAGCGTTTTCAAAACGGCCAAATAATCTCCGACGGAAGCGTCGCCGAAAATCAACATCTTGCCGGTCCCGGCATCGTAAGTCGATTTCAAACCGGTTCGAGAAGTCTCGACGAAAAGAAATTCGTTCAATCCATTGGGACGGCTTTCCAGCGTAATCTCTGCCCAGGCCAGGAAACGACTATCCTCGTCCGTCAGCGTTGCCGCAGAAGAAACGAGCAAACAAGGGGAACCGTTTTCAAAAAACTGCGTGTGGTGGTCGATTCCCGCCTCGTCGGGGCCGTTGAGATCGAGAACCGGCGGTTGGGTGCTGATGTCCTGCACGGTGAAATCGATCTTGACGTTTTGGCCCTGAATCACGACCTGTTTGACAATTGTGCCGGAAAAATCGGGACCGGTTACGGTAACGGTGTAAAGTCCGTTGTCGAGAAAGACCTGATAACCGCCCGCTTGATACGGGTTGAATTGGAACGTTTCCGATTCCGAATTGTTCGGAATCACGGTAACGGTCGCACTGGAAATTCCTTCGCCCGCTTCGTAATAACCGGAACGATTGAGATCGTTGTAGACAACGCCAAGCAGATACGCTCCGCTCCCGGTCAGCGAGGAGCTCGGAGCGGCAAAATCGATGGTCGTAACCCATTCCCCGATTTCCGTCAACGGGTTCGTTTCGCGGATCATCGAGATTCCGACTTCCGTAAAGGCGGAACTCATGATGTTGTCGCGATGGGAATGCGAAGGAACTCCCCAATCGAGCGCAAAAGCGGCGTGGGTGAAGGAGGCCGCCGAGAATCCGTTTCTGGCAGGCCGTCCGTAGGCGTAAACATTTTCAGACGCACAAACGATTGCCTCCCCTTCAGACCCACCGGGCTTGAGCGAAGGGTCGTAACCGGCGTCGAGGATTCGGTCGTAGAGCGACGGCTCGCCGGGAAGCTGATGCGATTGTTTCCCCGCCTGGATCATTTGTAGCGAATGGTTCGTTGCGGCGACGTAAAGGTTTAGATTCCACGCCAAAGGAGCGGCCGGAGTCAGCGAGGCCCACTCGCTGATGAGGTTTTGAGCGGTCGGATAGGGATAAATCGAGAGTGCTTTCGATACTTCGGAATCCCACGCCTGGAGAGGGGAAAAACTTTTGATAAGGCGGTCGAGTTCCCCCTGCGGATCAATTCGCATCCGGTTGATGAGTTCGAGCATTTCCTGCTCTTCCGGCGTAGGACCGGAAATGGCATACTGGGCAAGTTGCGCCACCGATTCCGGGACGCTCACCAACGGATTGGTAGCAAGCACCTCCCGGGCTTCAAGAGTTTCAAGATGTAATGTTCGATATTTTCTGACCATGGGGAGAGGGGGAAACGGGCGACGCAAAGTCGCCGACAAATTGCCGTTGAGCCGACATGATCCATCACCCAATTCGAGCAAACGCAAAAATCCCTTAGTCTGTTAGTTCTATTTTACTCTAAAAGGGTTCCCGAAAAAAGTCAAAAATGGAAAAAAACGAACAAATTTCCTAGTAAACCGCTCCACGTTTGTAATCGGAACCACGCACGGAGCGGGCGATTTTAACGATTGTGTCGGTTTTGCTATCCGTGAACCCAATCAGAGCCGCGTACAATCAGAGCCGCGTACAATCAGAGCCGCGCACGCAGTAAGCGGTTTTCACGTTACCTTCTGAACGGACAGAATCTGTCTCTAGCGAAAGTCCAAAAATAAGGTAGAATGGAGGGACGTTTGTTTTTTCCAGGAAGAACCGATATTTCGTTATGCGCATTACGGAAGGAAATCCGCCCACTGTCCCTTGTTTTCCCGGCTCACCGCTTCAACGGTCCGGCGTGTTTGATCGCCCTCCGGCGATGAAGTTTACGCATCCGCTTCCGTACGGGGCGATTTTGCAGGAAACCGGCGTCCAATTCGTCGTCGTCAGCCGCAACGCAACGGCAATGCGGCTCCTGCTTTACGACCGCACGGAAGATACCGAACCGAGTGAAATCATTCATTTCAAGCCCGAAGAAAATCGTTGGGGAGACGTTTGGAGCATTTTCGTGCCCGGTGTCAGTGCGAAACAGCTTTACCATTTGCAAGCGAGCGGTCCGTTCGAACCGCAGCAGGGACACCGTTTCAACGGACACGCCCGATTGATTGATCCGTATGCCAAAGCACTCACCGGAAGTTTTCAACCCTCTTCCGACGGCATCATTCGTCCGCCGAAGTGCGTCGTGATCGACGACGACGATTTCGATTGGCGCGACGACCGGCATATCCGCCGTGATCTTTCCGAAACGGTCATTTACGAATTGCACGTTCGCGGGTTCACGAATTCCCCAACCAGCGGCGTCAGGCATCCGGGAACGTATCTTGGCTTGATCGAAAAAATCCCGTATTTGCAGTCCCTCGGAATAACCGCCGTCGAACTTATGCCGGTCCATGAGTTTCTCGACACGGAAGTCAACGGCACGAAGCCGCTCATCCCGAATTACTGGGGCTACAATTCGCTGGCGTTTTTCTCTCCACACCGGGGATACGCTTATGGAACCGATCCCGGGGCGCAGGTCCGGGAATTCAAGGAAATGGTCCGTGCGTTCCACCAAGCCGGAATCGAAGTGATCCTCGACGTCGTGTTCAATCACACCTGCGAAGGAAACGAGTTAGGCCCGACGCTCAGCTTCAAAGGATTGGAAAACAGCGTTTACTACATGCTTGAAAACGGTTTTCATTACAAAAATTACACCGGTTGCGGTAATACGGTCAACGGAAACCATCCGATTGTTCGTGAATTGATCTTTAACTGTTTGCGACACTGGGTTCACAACTACCATATCGACGGTTTCCGGTTTGATTTGGCGTCGATTCTTTCCCGGGACCAGACGGGAAATCTCCTGGCAAATCCGCCGTTGATCGAAATCATTTCGGAAGACCCGCTTTTGTCCGACACGAAAATCATTGCCGAAGCGTGGGACGCCGCCGGAGCGTACCAGGTCGGATCGTTCGGATATGGTTCGAAACGCTGGGCGGAGTGGAACGGCAAGTACCGCGACGATGTACGGCGGTTTTGGCGCAGCGATCCGTACATGACCGGGGCGTTGGCGACCCGATTGGCCGGTTCAAGCGACTTGTACGCTCACAGTGGTCGGGATCCGTATTGCAGTATCAACTTTGTTACGTCTCACGACGGTTTCACGCTCAACGATCTTGTTTCGTACAATTACAAGCACAACGAGGAGAACGGCGAAGGGAACCGCGACGGGGACAACAGCAATTTCAGCAACAACTACGGAGTCGAAGGTCCGACGAAAAACGTGGAAATTGAGGCGGTCCGGCTTCGGCAGATTAAAAACATGCTGACGACGCTTCTGCTCAGTCAAGGGGTTCCGATGCTTGCCGCCGGGGACGAAATCCGGCGAACGCAGCGGGGCAACAATAATGCGTATTGTCAGGACAACGAAATTTCCTGGTTCGATTGGGATTTGGCGCAGAAAAACGACGATCTGCGACGGTTTGTGCAGACCTTGATCCATTTTCGACGCGAACAGACGATTGTTCGGCAAAAGCATTATCTGACCGGCCAACCGCGTCAGTCGGGCGAACTGCCGGACATCAGTTGGTTCGGACCGCTTGGTGGACACGTCAATTGGAACAACGGCTGGGAGCGTAGTCTGGTTTGTCTGTTGGCCGGGATTCCGAAATATCTTAGGCCGAACGGTTATCACATTTTGATTTTCGCTCACGCCGGACCGGAAGCACGAGAGTTTTATTTTCCCGCCGTCTGCCAAAATTTCCAGTGGCGTCAATTCATCAATACGGAAGCGGCGTTTCCGGAAGACATTTACCCGGAATACGATGGTCCGACTCCGAATTTACGGACACCGTTCAAGATGTGCCCTCACTCGCTCTGCGTTTACCTCGGCAGGTAGGCAACCGACGCCCCGGCGGTCGCGTCTGATCGATTACGTGAACCTCAACGAACCGCGCCCAATCAGAGCCGCGCACGCAGTAAGCGGTTTTCACGTTACCACCGGGGTCACCGCTTACTGCGTGCGCGGCTCTGATTGTATGGCTCTGATTGTGCGTTCCGCCAATTAGCGAAATTTTTCCGATTTTTCCCTTGATTTTTTTTCGGTTCCGATTAAAATAGAATTAACGGTGGTGTGTCCTCGAAGCGTTTTCGAGGGAAAAGAGCACCGCCAGCCCGAAAACAGAGACGCAATCGTGAGATTGCGCGAAAACCAACGCAATCTCACGATTGCGGCTCTGTGACGGACCGACCCACAACC
>Ga0209628_10003688_pt1 | contig 10831 bp, 9 predicted proteins | sample TergutCu122P4_FD_187285 | JGI IMG/M metagenome (GOLD analysis project Ga0209628, IMG submission 187285) | Cubitermes ugandensis P4 segment gut microbial communities from Kakamega Forest, Kenya - Cu122 P4 (SPAdes) (version 2) | ecosystem: Host-associated > Arthropoda: Insects > Digestive system >...
TGAGCGACAATATTAGCAGGTGTCCGAAAAATACTTTTGAATGAGGTGCATTTTCAGCCTCAATAATTACCCATTCTTCCTTGGGTTTCAAGATAATTGATTTTACTCTTTCGATAATTTCCATTTTTTTAATCCCTAAATACGTAGCGGGCGCAACCTTTAAATTAATTTGTTTGTTATTAATGTTTAAAATATGTTATGTTAATTTTTTTCCAATAAAAAAGCGTGGAACTTCCCTTTTTACAGTAATGGTCATCTACTACCAATTCTCGAATAAAGTAAAGTCCACGCCAAACGTGAACGTTTACTTTTTTGCTTTCGAGAATTAATGGTTTTTTTATGCTATTTAGCATTTGTAGTTGTAGATGTTTATTACTGTAAGAACTAAAGATGTATGTGCCGGGTTTGTTTCTATTCTTTCACAAACTTCCTTGCTATTGTGCCTTTATCTGTGTAAATATGAAGTAAGTACATTCCTTGATGCAGTGTAGAAACATTGATTTTTAATTGAGAATTGAGAATTGAGAATTGAGAATTAAAGGTTTTACGCCCGGTTAAATCGTATATTTCAATTTTTTCAATTTTCAAGTCTCCGCTTTCAATGGTAAGTTCGTTATGTGCCGGATTAGGGAAGATTTTTATTTCAGGCATAGCAATGTTATTGATAGCCACAGTTCCCAAAGTAGTTTTTATTCCGTTGTTAGCAACTGTGAATATGATACTTATGGGTTCGGCGTCTTCAAGTTCTAAAAGAATAGTATTGAGCATTTTTAAACCGGGTATGTCAACTATTGCCATATATTTACCTGCTGACAGATTGGGAAATTCAAAAAAACCGGCTGCGTTGCTGGTGTAAGTCGTTACGGTTGTCGGAATATTGTTTTCAAAAGAGATTAAATAAACAACTGCATCCTTTACCGGTGAATTTGATTTACTCCCGCCCCCAGTTATTACATTCCCTTTGATACCGGAACCACCTACCGGGACTTTTTGTTCGGGCAGAATGGTAATGTCAATGTTTGGAACGAAAGTGTTGGCTACTACAATAAGGGTTGCTTCGTACCACATTTCAGTATTACCATAATATGTAGGTAGCGCATTTTCGGCAACCGGCGGTGTAACTTTTATTATATATGCACCTTGTATAACATTTTCAAATTCATACTTTCCACTGGTTCCAATATTTACGGTTTTTACTAAATAGTATTGTGAGAGAGTTTCTACTTTGTATAGCGAAACAACACCGGAACTTAATGTGGTTTGGTTAGTTCTGAAAACTTTCCCTGAAATATTGGTGGGGGTTGAAAGGATATTAAAAAAATCTTTCCACTCGTATGCTTTTCCGTATGCTTCTTCGGCACCTTGGGGTACATTTAACTTGCAAGTTGTTTTATTTACGCCATCAAAAGCCTTTGTTGAGTAACCATTACCACAAACTGGTGGATTTGGATTCTGACTTATTATATCTGTAAGTCCACTACAATTATAAAAAGCGCCGTTTTTTATTGAGAGAACATATCTCGGAATATTGATGCTTGATAGTTTATTGCAATTATAAAATGTTTCTGCTTCAATAGTAGTTACACCTTCCGGTATATTTACCGGTGAATTGAGATTGACACAATTGTAAAAAGCACCCTCTCCAATTGATGTAACATTATTTCTTATTGTTACGCTTGATAATCCCTTACAATCATAAAAAGCACATTTAACAATTTTCGTAACATCATTGCCGATAGTAACTGTTTTTAAGTTTGTATTATCTGAAAATGGGGAATATGGTCGGTAATAGCTGTTTGCTTCTACAATATCTCTGCCCAAATGAAGAATTTCAATTGATGAACCTGAAAACTGATTCGTATAATTGTTAAATGACAAATTTGATGGTCCATCTTGAAAAGTTACATTTTTTAAATTCGGACAGTCAGAAAAGGCATTATTTTTAATTGAGATAATGCTATTTGGTATATATATACTTTTTAAACCTGATTTTTGAAAAACACTTTTTTCAATTGAAAAAATATCAGGGATAGCAACAGACGTAAGGCTACTACATTCATAAAAAGCGTATTCTTCAATAGATGTAATACTATTTGAGATTGATATGTTTTTTAAATTAATACAACCGTAAAAAGCACATTTAATAATATTCTTAACATCATTTCCATAAGTTACTGTTTTTAAACTTGTATTATGAGAAAATGGAGTATATGGACTATAATAACTGTATGCTTCAACAATATTTCTACCCAAATGGAGAGTTTCTATAGGGGAGTTTAAAAACTGATTTGTGGAGTTTTTAAATGGTAAGTTTGATGATCCGTCTTGAAAAGTTACATTTTTTAAACTCGGACAATCAGCAAAGGCATTGCTTTCAAGAGAAATAACGTTAGATGGAATAATGATACTCGCTAATCCGGATTTTTGAAAAGAATTATTTTTTATTGATAGAATTTCATCAGGGAGGGCTACAAAAGTGAGACTGTTGCAATTATAAAAAGCATACTCTTCTATTGAAGTAACACTATTTGAAATTGTTACATCTGTCAATCCTCCACAAGCGTAAAAAGCATACTTAATAACCGACTTAACACTATTGCCAAAAGATACTGTTTTTAAACTTGTATTTTGAGAAAATGGTGAATACGGATTGTAATAGCTATACGCATCTACAATATTTCTGTCGATAAACAAAGTTTCTATTGATGAACCAGGAAACTGATTTGTAGAGTTGTTAAACGACAAGTTTGCTGTTCCATCTTGAAAAGTTACTTTTGTTAATCCGTTACAACTGCTAAAAGCAGATGCAGGAATCGAGGTTACTGTACCCCCTATAGTTAAGGTATTCATCGAAGAAATATCTGCGAAAGGTTTATCGGATGAAGTTGCTGTATAGTTTCTTCCTAAATACAGCACTTTACATAAACACCCTGTAAACCAATTACCTATCGCATTGTAACTATTACAATCTTTAGTTATCGTTGTACCGTTGATGCAGTATTTGCTAAAATGCAAATTTTTAGAATCATTTTTTATCGTAATTGTATCTAAATTGCTACAATTTCTAAATGCCTCACCTTCAATTTTAATAACACTACTTGGTATTATTATTGATTTAAACCCCGGATTTGAACAATTATAAAATGCTCGTATTCCAATTGTTTTAACCGTATTTGGAATATTTATGGTTTTAAAATTTTGCAAATCTTTAAACGCGCAGTCTCCAATGTTAGTTACACCATCCTGAATTTCTATATGAGTTATAGAATTGGGATTACTGTAACATTCCGGAATGTTCCAAGGCGCATCACCACCTAATGAACTCCAAAAATCAGCCATATTTCCTGTTCCATAAATCTTCAATATATTACCATCCACATACGCATACACGTTTCCTCCAGTGGAATTATCCGATATATTCCATGAATTTGTTGGTGATAATCCTCCTCCTGACCATGGACAAACACCGTAGGCATTATAAGCAAACAAAAAAGTAATTAATGTTATGCCCAACATTATTAAGTTTCCCTTACATTTCTGTTTTTTCAAACTAACCCCGTTTTTTGAATGGTCTCTGGTCTCCATTGCACTGCCGCTGTGGGCTGTGGCTAACATTTTTGTAGATTTTTGATTCATAAAATTTTAATTAATGGTTAATACATTTTTTTGTTTTTTTTTGGTTACTTTTTTTTTATTTTTTTAGACAATAAAAAAACGTGGTACTTTCTTTTATTATACAGTAATGGTCATCTACTACCAGTTCTCTAATAAAGCAAAGTCCACGCTTCACGTGAACGCCTACCGCCTTACTTACGAGAACTGCCGGGTTTTTTAAACCCAATTTAATGATGTAGATGAATTTTACTGAATTCGTAAAGCTAATAAAACGTTTAAGTTTAGTGTCAAAGAACGCTGATTTACTGTATTATGAAGCAATTGTATGAGTTGAGTTTTGTTAGGAAAAAGCGATTCGTAAATCGGCGCGAAAGTAGCATTAATTGTTTATGTTAGTTCAGCAATAAAACATTTTCAAACATTTTTCGTTAGGGGTGTTAATATTTGTTTGTTCAGTCAAAATTATGAGGTCGCTACTCCACGTTCAACCCACGCTCTTGAAGCCCACCACAGGTAGAATCTTAATTTCGGTTCCCTTTTATAATGACCCCTTTTTTAACCGTAGCGTAGTGCTCATCATCGAAAAAGATGATGAAAACTGTATCGGTTTAATCATCAATCAGGAGCTCAATTGCACCGTCCGGCAAGCCGTTTCGGGCGTAAGAATCGATATGCCGGTGTATGCCGGCGGTCCCGTAATGCACCACACCGCCTTCGCATTGCATAACTACGATAAATGTAAACAGTCGGAAGAGATTCTGCCACACCTTTATACCGGCTACGACGAAGTTCTGTTAGCCATTTTTGAACATACCAAAATCCCTAAAATGGATTTCAAATTCTTTATCGGCTATTCCGGCTGGGAACCCGGACAATTGGAAAAAGAGATAAAAAAGAAAATGTGGGTGGTGGCCGATGGCAACGAAGAACTCGTGCTAAGAACCCCTACCGCAAAAATTTGGGAAAAAGCCGTGAGAAGTCTGGGTAAAGAGTACGCCCACTGGCTCGAAGTCCCCAAAAATATCCACGATAATTAACTTTTTTCTATTTTCGCCAACTTATTTTAGCATTAATTATTTATGAACAGAATTTTAGCCATTAACCCCGGTTCTACTTCAACCAAAATTGCAGTTTTCGACGGGAAAGAACAAGTTTTTGTAAAAAACATCAAACATTCAACCGAAGAATTAGCAGATTTTAAAAAGATTACCGAGCAAAGTGATTTTAGAAAGAATGTTATTCTAAAAGAATTGGAAGAAAACAACATTCCTTTGAGTACTATCGAAATTGTGATGGGGCGCGGGGGATTGATAAAACCCATCCCTTCAGGAATTTATAAGGTGAACGACTTGATGAAAGAGCACCTCTACAACGGATATAGCGGAGAGCACGCCTCAAATCTTGGCGGCTTAATTGCCGATAATATTGCCAAAGCCATCGGACTGTCTGCTTCCTATATTGCAGACCCTGTGGTTGTTGACGAATTGCAACCGGTGGCACGCATCACCGGACATCCGCTGTTTGAACGTGTCTCTATTTTTCATGCCCTGAATCAAAAAGCGGTGGCACGCGGCTATGCCCAAGAGATTGAAAAAGACTATGAAGCATTGAATCTCATTGTAGCCCACATGGGCGGAGGCATCAGCGTGGGCGCCCATGAAAAAGGACGCGTAATTGATGTCAATCAAGCCCTTGACGGTGAAGGTCCTTTCTCGCCGGAACGCTCCGGAACACTTCCCACCGGACAGTTGGTAAATCTTTGTTTTAGTGGAAAATATACTAAAGATGAAGTAAAAAAAATGTTGGTAGGTAAAGGCGGATATGTCGGATATTTTGGCTCGAACGATGCTTTTCAAGTGGAAAAAGACGCCCAAGCCGGAGATGCTAAAGCCAAACTTATTGAAAATGCAATGGCTTATCAGGTGGCAAAAGCCATCGGCGAGGCGGCTGTAGTGCTGAAAGGAAAAGTAGATGCCATTTTGCTCACCGGAGGAATCGCTTACGGAAAACCGATTGTTAGCGAAATTACGCATTATATCGATTGGATTGCCCCCGTTAAAGTATTTCCGGGAGAGGATGAAATGAGAGCTTTGGCTTTTAACGCATTCCTGATTCTTAAAGGTGAAACCGAAGCTAAAAACTATGAGTAAATCTGTATGAAAATAGCCGTTTTTTACAGAAAACATAGCGAAAATGATAAGGAGTTTATCGTTGAAGCATTGCAATTTCTTAAAAATAAAGAAGTTGAATTGCTTGTGCATGAAAAATTGCTGAATCAACATTATTTAGAAGATATTGTGCAAAATTGCGCGGTCTTTTCTACCCACGACGACCTAAAAAAGATTCCGGATATCGACTTTCTTTTTTCTTTTGGCGGAGACGGCTCTTTTATCGCAGCCACAAAATTGGTGGGTGATTTGAATATCAATATGGTGGGAATCAACACCGGTCGTATTGGTTTTTTAACCACCATAACGAAAAAAAACTTTGAGCATCAGTTTCAAATGCTTTGTAAAAAACGTTTTACAATTGAGAAAAGAAAACTCCTGCATTTAGATGCCTCCCCTGATTTGCCTTTGGAAAATAATTGTGCGCTGAACGATATTACGGTAAGAGCCACCGAAGAGGATTCGGTGTGCGGTATTGAAGTTTGGTTGAACGACATTCACGTAAATACCTATTGGGCAGACGGTTTGATAGTGGCAACCCCCACCGGCTCAACGGCATACTCTTTAAGTTGCGGCGGCTCCATCATCCATCCGGCATCCAACGTTAATATCATCACCCCCATCGCGTCTCATTCATTGAATATCAGACCCATCATTGTGAGCGCCAACGATGTGATTAAAATAAAAGTGCACAGCAGGGGAACGGATAAATTTTCGTTAGCCTTGGATAATGAACGCATTATAGCATCTACCTCCGCTGTTTTAACCATAAAAAAAGAGGAATTTGAAATCTCCATGGTACGTTTTCATAATACCGATTTTTTTTCGGTAACCCGCGAAAAACTACTTTGGGGCATAGATTTAAGAAATACCATAAATCAACGATTATTCAAATGAGAATTATTTACACGATGTTGTGTTTCAGTTTGATGCTGAACATCTTTGCGCAAACGCAAGAACCCGCTTCACCCCAAAAGGGCAAAAAAGCAAAAGCATTTTTTTCCATGAAAGATACGGATACGCTCCGTGAAAGACACAGTATTACAACAGCCGCTGAGCCATTTCCGGAAAAACAAAAAAAATGGGATTTGACTTGGAGTGGTTTGGCAAGTATGGATATTTTTTGGGATACGCGAAAACCCGTAGAAGCGCGTGATGGCGGCATTTACTTGTATCCTGCGGATGTTTTTTACGATAAAAAAGGAAAAGATATAAACGCACGACCCTTTTTTAACTTTTGCGCCATGAACACGCGGCTTACCATGAAAATACAAGCTCCCGACGCTTTGGGCGCAAAAATTTCGGGAATGGTGGAAGGCTGGTTTATGGGAATCTCCAACAACGACATGAATGGTTTTGCCCTGCGCCACGCTTTGATTAAAATGGATTGGAAATCAACACAATTGCTGGTTGGGCAAACGTGGCATCCTTTGTTTACCGAGCGAATGTTTGCCTACACTGTGGCGGGCAGCGCGGGCGCTCCGTTTCAACCCTTTGCCCGCGCACCGCAAATTCGACTTACTCAAAAATTTGCAAAAAACAACTACTTCCTTTTGTATCTCAATGCCCAGCGCGATTTGCCGAGTTTAGGTTCCAACGGCGTTTCCTCCGAATACCTGCGCCAAAGTGCGATACCCGAAATGGGCGTGCAATATATTTTCGACTGCCAAACAAAAGATAAAAAAAACGACTCCCAACACACCATTTATGGCGGTTTGGGATTTAATTTTAAGAGAATTGTGCCCAGATTAATCACCGCCGACACGGTTGCCACTAAAAAAGGATTAAACAGTTACTCCGGTATTGCCTTTTTTCATTATGAACATCAAATGAATAAAAAAACGAAAGCGGGTTTTAAACTGAAAGCGGTTTTTATGCAAAACAGTTATGATTATTTGATGATTGGAGGTTATGCCATTAAAGGAGGTAAAAAAAATAAGCCGTTGGATAATGATTTTTGTTATTCAAATTTGAATACGCTTTCGTTTTGGGGCGACCTCTATTTGAATTATCGTTCGTGGGAGGTAGGAATATTTGGCGGGTATTGTCAAAATTTGGGTTCTTTCCACCGCATACGAACTTACGAAAACCCTTTCTCTTCTTATGTTCGTGTGCCGAATGCCGATTTTATGTACCGGCTGAGTGCGCGTTTAAAATACACCGCCAACAAATTACAGTTTTGTTTGGAACCGGAATATACCTCCGCTGTTTACGGCACTTCACTAACCCCAAAAGGGAAAGTGGATGTTGCCAAAAAGACCCACTGGGTACACAATGTAAGAGTTTTATTTTCAACGGTGCTCTATTTTTAGGCTAAAACAGCAAATATTGCGTATTTATTTATTCCATCGCAAATCCCAACCACCCGTTTACGGGTTTGTTTTCGGGCGGATTGCACCACTTTATTTGTCCGCAACAAAACTCATTTCCTGTAGAACGGATATGAACGACTTCAAAATCAGGAAGTTCTACAAATAGTAAATCTGCAATTTGTTTATGAGGGGTATCGCCAAGTAATTCATCAACAATGATATTGTTAAAACCTGTTTTAAAAGAGAAAATGGTGTTTTCGTATTCACAAAAGTGCGTTTCGGATTTATTTAAAAACCGGAAAAAATCTTCATTCCAATCTACAAAGCAGTTGTTTTCAAGTATTTGTATTCTCTTTTTGTGATAGTTTTCGGGAGAAATAATACTAAAACGCAAAGGGCGCAAAGGATTTTCGTGTTCTCTGTGGTAATAATAAAAAGCATGGTCTCTGAAAAAAAACGCCTCAAATCCTAACTTTTGATAATATTCTGCTAAAGATTGGTGTACCGCCTGTAAAAAAATCCCTGCACAGTTTTCGTTGCACGCCTCTTCATATACAGTATTCAGCAATTTCGTCATAATGCCTTGCGATTGAAAATCGGGGTGGGTGGCGCAAGCATAGAGGTATTTGATTTTATATAAACTAAAATTTGAAGGGGATTTCAGGCTTGTTGGTAAGGCAAATGCCATCGACACAATGCTGCGATTTATTTCGCAAACGTAGCCGTTTTCAATTCCAAAATGTGAAATAAAGCGCCGGATATAATCGTCAGCATCGCCAAAAACTTCTTCCCAGAGTTTTATTATTTCGGGGATTTGAAAGGAAGTTGCTTTTCTATAGTTCAACGGTTTAAGTTTTTAAATACATTTTTTGGAATTAAAATTTTATCGCTGAATAATTCTTCGGTATCGCGGCACTTACCCCCGGTACTTCGTTAAACGTAGCTTTTTTTACTTCTAATTTTAATGCAAAACCCTCTGTTTTACATAAAAGAACATCAAAAAAAGAATACTCATCATACACAGTTTCTCCATAATAAGAAAGTTCAATATCATCTGAAACCGAAACCGGAAATCCGTTAAACATATCCTGTAAAGCAAAAAAATCAACCTCTAATCCAATATAATGCTGAAAAAAAGAGTAATCCCCGTCGTAGTAATTTTTTTGCAATTTATTAATAAACAAAACATTATCGGTCGTTAGCCAGGCTCTTCCGGCTTCTATGGGTACCATATTCAATTGGATATACAAAAAGCTGTCTATCACATTCACATAATTATATTGACAGTTATACGATTGTCCGTTAAAACTTATTTGCGCGTTGCCCTTGTAATGAATTGAATGATAAGAATATGAAGACGAATCATTGGTTTGCGCAAATAAAAAAGAAGAGCACAAAACAGAAAAGGAAAAAACGAAAAAGAGATTCCGCGCTGTACTTGGAATGGGGGTTTTTAAGAAAAGATTATACATAAATTAAAAAATGAACACTCTATAAAACAATCCGTTAGAACCTCCGCGTAAGGTAGGGTCTTTTCTAATATCTGCTTCTCTTAATGCCATTTTTCTAAAAAAATCTGCTACCATTTTTTGCGCAGTTGGGGTTAAAATATCTATGGAAGAATAGTTTCCGGTAATTATGCGATATTCATTTTGCAGGTTATTCCACTCATTTATAACAAATGTATTAAGTTGCGCCGCAAGCAGATTGTTTACCAGTATGGAAACAAATTCGGTTTGGTAATTTTGTTTTACAAAGTTGGTGATGGCATTATCTCCGCCGCGCAGAATGGCGTTAGGAACGGGAAACTTAATACTATCTATGGTAGTTCTCCAAAAAGTGCGCATTAACAATTCTCCACACCGCCCGGCAGCAATGTTCAAACTGTCAGTGAGTGTATTAATACGAGTTTTAAAATCATATTTGATAAGTGTGTCTATCACATTATTTGCTGATTCCGGAAAATTTAAGCGACATAGCGGATCGGAATAGGAATAGCCAAGTTTTTTATCGTAAAGTGCATTAATGGTGTGAAGTGCCGCACTGTCAATACATTGCTTTAACGCTACAGAAATTTCAACATCAGTAAAAAGTTGTTCTGCAAATTTGTCCTTTTTGTCTTTACAGGAAAAAAAGATGACGGTAACAGATAATAATAACAGATAAATACGTTTTTTCATAAGGATTGAAAATTTAATCGGCAAAATAACATGATTTTTTTTAATAATAATTTTTTTTATCATTTTGTTGAAACGACCGATTCTACTAATTTATTACTCAACGAGATCGTAGAAAAAAACAGTGAAAAAAAATTGCCTGATTTTTACGGTGTGTTAGCCGATTTTCAGACGGCGGGTAAAGGGCAGGGCAGCAAAAAATGGCAAAGCGCAAAAGGAGAAAATATTTTGGTGAGTTTTTATTTTCAACCCAACATTTCGCCCAATCAGCAAATCTATTTCAATTATTTTTTTGCATTAACCATCAGAAAGGTAATATCGTTGTATGTTGATAATGTGAGCATAAAAAAACCCAACGATATTTGGGTGGATGATAAAAAAATAGCCGGCATTTTAATTGAACATCACATTCAGGGAGAAAAATTGAAATATTCTGTTGCCGGCGTGGGTATCAATGTTAATCAAACGCAGTTTGACCCGGAATTACCAAACCCCACTTCCTTAAACCTGATTTTAAAAAGCACCCTGAGTAGGGAAAAAATTTTGGAAGAGATTGTTG
>Ga0209628_10003689_pt1 | contig 10830 bp, 3 predicted proteins | sample TergutCu122P4_FD_187285 | JGI IMG/M metagenome (GOLD analysis project Ga0209628, IMG submission 187285) | Cubitermes ugandensis P4 segment gut microbial communities from Kakamega Forest, Kenya - Cu122 P4 (SPAdes) (version 2) | ecosystem: Host-associated > Arthropoda: Insects > Digestive system >...
TTGGGTCGATTCTGTATTTCGGACGATGAGCGATGATGAGAAGATTGGCCAACTGTTTATGATTATTGCTAATCCGACATTGGATTCACGCAATATGCAGATGCTGGAAGGGTATGTGAAGAATATCAAAGCGGGAGGTATTCTGTTTCACAGGGGAGATGCGGTGACACAAGCCGATGTAACCAATCGAATCCAGAAAATAGCACGCATCCCGCTTTTGATTGCGTTGGATGGCGAATGGGGGTTGTCGATGCGTTTGGATGGGACGACACGTTTTCCGAAGAATATGATGTTGGGGGCGATTGAGGATGTGCGTTTGATTGAAGAGTACGGAAAAGAGGTGGGGCGACAGTGCAAAGAGATGGGCATCCATATCAATTTTGCACCGGTGATTGATGTAAACAGTAATGTGAATAATCCGGTGATCGGGATTCGCTCGTTTGGCGAAGACCCGAATAGGGTGGCTGAAAGGGGAATCGTATATGCACGTGGCTTGGAAAGTATGGGCGTCATGGCTGTAGCCAAACATTTTCCCGGACATGGAGATACGGCTGACGACTCGCATAACACCTTGCCGGTTGTTCGCCGTTCGCGCGCTGCCTTAGACAGTGTTGAATTATTACCTTTTCGGAAATTTATCGATGCGCGATTTTCCGGAATGATGTCTGCACATATTCATATTCCGGCATTGGACAAAAGTCCGCAACCTGCATCGTTATCGAAACCTGTCATAACCGACCTGCTGAAGAAGGAAATGGGTTTTGACGGGTTATGTTTTACAGATGCGTTAGCCATGCAAGGGGCGACAGTCGGCGGTATCGCAAGCTTGACGGTTGCATCTTTGCTGGCAGGAAATGATGTGGCGCTCGGGGCTGTTTCGCCTGCAAAGGAATTAGAAGCCGTCAAATCCGCAATCCAGTCTGGAATCTTAAAGAAGGAAGACATCGAAGCCAAATGCAAAAAGATACTGCAATATAAATACATAGCCGGATTACACCTGTATAAACCTGTCGAATTGCGGAGTTTGCCGGAACGACTGAATACATATTATGCATCGTGGTTAGTAGCCAAACTGAACGAAGATGCAATCACCGTGTTAAAGAACGAAGATGAAACTGTCCCGCTAAAAAAATTGGATCAGCAGAAAACAGCCATTCTGACGATTGGGGAAACGTTTGGCGATGAATTTCAGAAAACAATCAACAAATTCGACACATCACCACGTTTTCAAATTTCGACCAACACCACCGAGACAGAGATACAACGCATCGCAAGCGAACTGAATAAATACGATGTGATTATTTGCGGCGTGTTCTCTACTCGAATAAAAGAACATCTCATATTGAGGCAATTAGCCGAAAAGAAAGCGTTGATATACGCCTTTTTCACCTTGCCTTATTTCTGTCGCGAATTCAGCGCTTCGATCAACCGCGCAAAAACCGTGATCATGGCATACGAAAGCACGCCGCTCGCACAGATTTTTGCAGCGCAGGTGATTTATGGTGGAGCAGCGGCGAAAGGGAAATTGGCCGTGACAATTCCGGGAATGTACGATGTCGGGACAGGTGTGCATACCCGAAAAACACGTCTGGGTTATCATCAACCCGAAGAAACAGGTGTGAATTCCAACCGCTTAAATGAAATTGCCTCAATCGTTCAGGAAGGGTTAGACCGCGAAGCATACCCGGGCTGTCAGGTGTTAGTCGCCAAAGACGGGTGGATCATCTACAATCAAGCGTTTGGTTATGAGGATTATCAAAAGAAAAAACAGATAACGGAGTCGTCGGTTTATGACTTGGCTTCCGTAACGAAAGCAACCGGAACGCTGCTTGCCGTTATGAAAGCGTACGACGACAAATTGATTGCCTTGAACGCACCTCTAAAGCAGTATCTTCCTGAATTTCAGGGTACCAATAAAAGTGGTTTGAGGGTTGACGAAATGCTGTATCATCAAACCGGATTGCCCGCCGTTATCAATTTCTACCAGCAGGCGATTGACAGAGACAGTTATACAGGCAGTCTGTTCAGTTCGGCAGCCACCCGAACGCATACCGTACGATACGACCAGCGAACATACGTCCGGACAGACTTTAAATTCCTCCCCGAATTGGTTTCGTACGAACGAAAAACAGGGTTTACGACCGAAGCAGGGCGAAACTTTTTCATACACGATTCGTTTAAAGATTCGATTATAAACGGCATCAAAGAAGTCAAATTAGGCACGCGGGGCAGGTATGTTTACAGTTGTATCAACTTTATCCTGTTGAAAATGATTGTAGAAAAACAAACAGGCCAACCGATAGACCGGTTTTTGGCCGATTCGTTTTTTAATCGTCTGGGCGCACGGCGCATGATGTATAACCCTTTGACAAAAATAGATACGGTGGAAATTGTTCCGACAGAGGATGACCGATTTATTCGCCGTCAACTGCTCAGAGGGTATGTGCATGATGAAGCGGCGGCATTTCAGGGGGGCGTTTCGGGTAATGCGGGTTTGTTTTCGAACGCAAACGACTTGGCCAAAGTATTACAACTATATGTGAATCACGGAAGTTATGGCGGCGAAACGTATATATCGGAGGCTACGTGCCGGCTTTTTACGGAAAGTAAATCGAAAACCTCGCGGCGGGGATTGGGGTTCGACAAGCCCGAAACAGGAAATACCCGTCGTTCCCCCTGCGGGGAATTAACGCCCAAATCTGCCTTCGGGCATACGGGATATACCGGAACCTGTTTTTGGATTGATCCGGACAATAAGATGATATTCATATTCTTATGCAACCGCGTGTATCCCTCCCGAACAAATACCAAATTATTCACCTTAGATATCCGTTCCCGCATCCAGGATGCGATATACAGTGCTTTCGAGATGTAATATTTCGCCTATATTAATTTCTGAAAAATTTTGATTACTTTTGCAGGAAATTAAACTTTTTATAATGTTCAAAAAACAATTTTTATGGGATTTAACCGACGTGAATTTATTAAAACGGGAGGGTTGGCTATGCTTGGTTCGATAGCAATGCCTTCGATGTTTAGCAGTTGTGAATCCTCAGGCGTATCGGGCGCCTCAACGGAATCGATCCGTTTTGCCCTGAATCACTTTGGGATCACAGAAAGCGATTTGAAGAAAGTCCTCTCTGCCGCATTGGAAAAAGGCGGCGACTATGCGGATTTATTCTTCGAACATTCCTACAACAACAACATCAGCCTGCAGGACGGCGCCGTAAACCGTACCGGCTCGAATATTGACTTTGGGGTGGGTGTACGTGTGATTTCAGGCGACCAGACCGGTTATGCGTATGTCGAAGACGTCGCATTGAAAGAAATGCTGAGAGCCGCCCGGACGGCAGCGCGAATCGCTTCATCAGGCAGGCAGAAAGAACCGGCTAACCTGACGGAGATACCGATTCCACACAATTATTACAAGGTACAAACGCCGTGGGACGAAATCATTGTCAAAGAGAAAATGCCTTACCTGCAAAAATTGAACGATGCAATCTTTGCCATGGATACGCGCGTAACGAAAGTGTCGGCCAGCATGAACGATAACACATCGCATATATTTTTCTGTAATTCAGACGGAGAGATGTATTATGATTATCGGCCAATGGCTACAATTTCTGCACAATGTATCATGGCAGTAGGAAGTAGAATCGAAAATAATTCTTCGGCGCGTGCTTTTCGTACAGGCGCTGAGTTTCTGACGGAAAACTTGGTTGACGAAGTTGCCAAAGAAGCCATTGAAAAAACATCGATTCTGTTTGAGGCAGTTAAACCCAAGGGAGGCGAAATGCCGGTTGTCATGGGTGCGGGAGGATCCGGAATATTATTGCACGAAGCCATTGGACATGCTTTTGAGGCGGATTTCAACCGCAAGAACACCTCCATTTTCTCTGATAAACTGAATCAAAAGATTTGCGATTCGGCTGTCAATGTGGTCGACGACGGCACGATTCCGTTCAACCGCGGTTCGATCAATATTGACGACGAAGGGACCCAGTCGCAAAAAACATATATTGTACGCGAAGGCGTTTTGACCAATTACTTGCACGATAGAATCAGCGCGAAACACTATGGCATACGTTCGACAGGCAATGGCCGCCGTCAGTCGTTCCGTTTCGTTCCGATTCCTCGCATGCGCGTTACGTACATGGAATCAGGCAAATACAATGAAGAAGAAATTATCGCTTCCGTCAAAAACGGCATTTATGCCGCCACCTTCACGAATGGACAGGTTCAAATCGGGGCGGGCGACTTCACATTCTTCGTCAAAAACGGATACCTGATCGAAAACGGAAAACTGACACGTCCTATCAAGGACGTCAATATCATCGGCAACGGACCCAAAGCATTAGCCGATATCACCATGGTAGGCAATAACTTAAAGATGGACAACAGTACTTGGACATGCGGCAAGGACGGGCAAGGATGCCCCGTAACACAAGGCATGCCCTCGGCTTTGGTTAGCAAACTTACGGTGGGGGGGGAAAGTTGATTCAAAGATTCAAAGATTCAAAGATTCAAAAATGTAGGGGCGTCTTGCAGCCGCCCTTTAAATCAAAAATTCAATTATCCCGTTAGGGATATAATATGGGTAAAAATATGATCACAAAGACACATAAACAATTAGCGCAGTGGGCAATGGAGTTTGCCCTGAAAAATGGATGCCAGGCAGCGCGCACCAGCCTGTCAAATGGTTCAAACAGTTCGTTCGAGATTCGCGACATGAAGATCGACCGATTGGAGCAATCCTCTGAAAACAACCTTTCGATCAATCTTTTTGTCGATGGACGGTATGGCTCGTTTTCGACCAACCGGCTTGATAAAAAGGAATTGGAAAAGTTTATCAAAAACGGTATCGACTCAACCCGTTATTTAGCAGAGGACTTGGCGCGTACGTTGCCCGATGCTTCACTCTATTACAAAGGAGGCGGAAGCGACTTGCAACTGTACGACGCAAAATTCGATTCAATCAATCCCGATGATAAAGTAGCGCTCGCGATGCAGACGTGTGATGAAATCATGGGGAAAGACGAACGCGTTATTTCGGCCGAAGCAACTTTCAGCGACGGTAATAATTTCCGGTATATGGTTGCAAGCAACGGCTTTGAAGGCGAATCGGCTGATACGTTTTATGCATTGGTCGGAATGGTCAGTATCAAAGACAAAGGCGACGAACGCCCCGAATCCTACTGGTATGACGCATCGCTCTACTACGACACACTTATTAAAACAGGTATTGGGAAAAAAGCGCTTGAACGCACGATTGCCAAATTGGGACAACAGAAGATCGCATCAGCCAAATTGCCGATGATTGTGGACTTTATGAATGGCACCCAACTTGTTGCTCCCCTGCTCAGTGCATTGAATGGAAGAGCGATCCAGCAGCGAAATTCGTTTTTGTTGGATAAACTGAACGAAAAGGTGGCAGGCGATAATTTCACATTAATCGACGATCCGCATATTCAAAAAGCATCCGGCGCACGCTATTTCGACCTTGAAGGTGTCGCCACAAAACGCATGCCCGTATTTGAAAAAGGGGTATTGAAAACGTATTATATTGATACCTACTATGCAAATAAATTAGAGACAGCGCGGACAATCGATTCGCCGTCGATCCTGACGATGCCGTTGGGGACAAAAAATTTGGACGGATTGGTTGCATCACTCGATAAAGGGATATTGGTTACCGGCTTTAACGGAGGTAACAGCAACAGTTCCACCGGTGATTTTTCGTACGGCATCGAAGGCTTCCTGATTGAAAACGGGAAGTTGGCAAAGCCAATCAACGAAATGAATATCACAGGCAATATGCTGACATTATGGAGCAACCTGATTGAGGTCGGCAACGACCCCAGATTGAATTCCAACTGGCGCATCCCCTCCTTAGTATTCGACAAAGTCGATTTCAGCGGAATGTAACAACCCATACTATTGTCGTGTAAAGAATAAGATGACGTTTTATGAAATGTTTGACTTATGAAATCCCGCAGGGATGTCACTTTATTAACCGTCGGTTTTAACCTGCGGATCGGCGGGCAACTCAACCCCTCAAGTCCCGCAGGGACGGCACTTTGCGACATAATAAATGTGTCGTCCCTGCGGGACTTGAGTGAGGGGGATATCTGTCTATCCGCAGGTTAAAACCGGCGGTTAATAAAGTATCGTCACTGCGTGACTTTTAATATAGCCAAGTAACAGTGTCATTTCATCGTTAACAAAGCACTATTATTAAGTATCGTCACTGCGTGACTTTTAATACAGCCAAGTAACAAAGTCATTTCATCGTTAACAAAGCACTATTATAAAGTATCGTCACTGCGTGACTTTTAATATAGCCAAGTAACAGTGTCATTTCATCGTTAACAAAGCACTATTATTAAGTATCGTCACTGCGTGACTTTTAATACAGCCAAGTAACAGTGTCATTTCATCGTTAACAACCCATATATTATATGAATGTTTAACAAATTAATTAACAAACAAAACGAATTATGCGAAAATGCTTTTCATTTGTAGCAGCAACTTTGCTGCTATTGTGTACCACCTTGGCTTATAGCCAAAGTGTGACTGTGACAGGAACTGTCACAGATGCAAGCGGTGAACCATTAATTGGTGTCAATGTCTCTGTCAAGGGCACCACGAGCGGAACTGTTACCGACGTCAACGGTCGATACACGCTCACACAGGTTTCACCCCAATCTACATTGACCTTTTCCTACATAGGCTTTGTGCCTCAGGAAATGGTATTAGGCAACCGTACCGTACTGAATGTACAGTTACGCGAAGACACGCAACGCTTGGACGAAGTGGTCGTTGTCGGATACGGTGTGCAGCGGAAAGTCAACTTGACCGGCTCCGTCGATCAGGTTACGAGCGAGGTTTTTGAAAACCGTCCAATCACGAATATCTCACAAGGTCTGGTAGGCGCTGTCCCCAACCTGAATATTGTGATGACCGACGGTAAACCAACCCAATCGCCTTCGTACAACGTTCGTGGAACAACTTCGATCGGACAAGGCGGAAATGCTCTTATCCTGATCGACGGCGTGGAAGGTGACCCGCGTATGTTGAATCCGAACGACATCGAAAGTGTGTCGGTATTGAAAGATGCCGCTTCGGCTTCGATTTATGGTGCAAGGGCTGTTTTCGGCGTGGTGTTGATCACGACCAAGTCGGCCTCGAAAGGTAAAACATCGATTACGTATTCGGCCGTCTTCTCGTCGAAATCCCCCACAGCCGTTCCCGACAACATCGTGGATTCCTATCCTTGGGCGCAATCGTTCAGCGACGGCTGGGCGCGCTGGAACGACAACGGAAGTATGCCAACGGCTGTAAACAAGACCATTGCCTTCTCGCCGGAGTATCTTGCCGAAATCAAACGCAGGTGGGAAAATCCCGGCCAGCCACAGATTGAAGTCAATCCGAAAACAGGCGCCTACGAATATTATTGCAGCACCGACTGGTACAAAGAATTCTACAAAGATAGTTTCTTTGCGCAAGACCATAACATCGCTTTAACCGGAGGCTCAGATATCGCTTCGTTTTATATCACAGGGCGTTATAACGGTGAAGACGGTTTATATCGCTATAATACAGATAAATATTCGATGTATAACCTTCGTGCGAAGGGTACGATCCAGCTGACAAAATGGTTAAGCGTGGAAAACAACTCCGAATTTTCGTCGATGCAATACCACCAGCCTATCAATACGGGCGAAGGTGAAAATCTATGGCGAAATATTGCCGACGAAGGACATCCGTTGGCTCCTCTGTTGAATCCCGACGGAACGCTCTCATTTTCATCGGCTTATACGGTTGGTAACATGTATTTGGGCAAAAGTTTTGCGAATTTGAATCAAAATATGCTCAAAAACAAAACTGCCTTCAAAGCGGATTTCTTTGACAAAAGTTTGATAATTCGCGCTGACTTCACATTCCAAAACACCGAATACGCACATCAACGCAAACGTGTCCAGACGCCCTACAGCCGTATTCAAGGCGTCATCGGGTATACAGGTACCGATACGAACGACTTTCAGGAACGCAGAAGTACGACCAATTATATGGCTACCAATGTGTATGCCAACTACACAAAATCATTCAACCAAGCCCATAATTTCGACTTCTTAGTCGGTTATAACTATGAGCAATCCATTTGGAAGGAAGTAACGATGCAACGTAATGGTATTGTGTATGAAGACGCTTACGATATCAACCTGATGCTGGGAGATAATATCGTAACATCAGGCGGATATAGCAAATGGAGGATTGCCGGTGGTTTTTTCCGTATGAATTACAATTTCAAGGAACGCTACCTGCTTGAAGTAAATGGCCGTTACGACGGTTCATCCAGATTTCCGGAAACCCAGCAATGGGCATTCTTCCCGTCGGCATCTCTCGGATGGCGCCTTTCGGAAGAAGCATTCTGGAAAGTAGACCCTTCTGCGCTTTCAAATGTGAAACTTCGCGCTTCGTATGGTTCTTTGGGAAATGGAAATGTCAGCACTTATACGTTTACCGAAAACTTCGGTATCAGCCAGTCGGGCAGAATATTGGGCGAAACACGCCCGCAGCGCACCAGTATGCCAAACATCGTTCCGAGTAGCCTGACTTGGGAAACAGCAACAACAGGGAATGTCGGTATTGACGTCGGCGCATTGAACAGTCGTTTGAACTTCACCGGAGATGTGTATCGCCGGTGGACAAAGAATATGTATACCGTTGGCCCCAGCGTACCCAATATTTTTGGAGCAGGCGTTCCGAAAGGGAATAATGCCTCGTTAGAAACAACAGGTTGGGAAATAACGTTGGGCTGGGCAGACAGGACTAAATTGGCAGGCAAACCGTTTAACTATAATTTGAGATTTACGCTTGCCGACAGCAAAACCATTGTCACCGATTTTTATAATCCCGAAAAGGACTTGACAAATATCTATAATACGAATTTCAATAATCGCCAATACTATGTTGGCCAAACACTTGGCGAAATATGGGGATACCGAGTGGCCGGACTTTTTACTTCCAAAGAAGATATTGCCAACTCGCCTAAGCAAAACAATATTCGGGCGCGCAACACGCGGAGGAACGATGTCGGAGACTTGAAGTTTAAAGACTTAAACAACGACGGCGTTATTTGGCAAGGCCTGAACCGTGTTGGCAACTCGGGTGATAAAGAAATCATTGGCAACTCTGCAGCGCATTATACGTATGGTCTTAATCTGGGCGCCGACTGGAATGGCTTTTTCTTATCAGCCTTTTTCTACGGAGTAGGCAAGCAACAGTGGTTCCCAGGCAATGAATCACCGTTCTGGGGCCAATACAATCGACCCTACAATGCTTACCCGCGTTGGCAAGAGACGCAACAATTCCGCAACGAATTGCAAAACTTTGATGCTTACCTGCCTTTGTTGATAGGTTATTGCGCCCGCGAAACCGACGGACAACTCGGCATGGCGAACGACCGTTATCTGCAAAATGTCGCTTTTATCCGATTACGTACGATGAATGTTGGTTATACAATTCCTTCACGGATTTCGTCAAAAATAAATGCCAATAACTTACAGATTTATATTTCGGGCGAAAACCTCTGGACCTGGTCGCCGCTGTATAAAATCACGCGAGATATTGATGTAGCAAATATCTGGAGCGCCGGTACACAGATTACAGGTCTTGACAGTAATAACACCCGAACAGACGGACAGGGATTTGCATATCCGCAACTTAGTGCGATTTCGGTAGGGTTATCTATTAATTTTTAACGTAAAGAAAGGATGAATAAGATGAAAAAATATATCAATTATCTTTTAACAGGACTGTTGTTCTGGGCAGGTATAAGCAGTTGCGACCTGAACGAATTTCCCCAAGCCACAGCCTCACGTAAAGCAATTTTCGAATCGGAAAGCGGGTTGCAACTCTACACCAACTCTTTTTATGATTTGCTACCTACGCCTTACGACGGTGTTTTCCAGGTTGACGACAATTCCGACCTGATTGCACGTCAAAATGTTAGTACCCTTTTGATGCCTAATGCATTAAGCCCGGTTACAAGTAGCGGGTGGTCATCATCAAGTTCCGACTGGGGTGGCCTCCGGAATATCAACTATTTCATTGAAAACTGCGAGAAAAGTCCGGTAGCGCAAAAGAATCATTATCTTGGATTGGCTCGTTTCTTCCGCGCTTACTGGTATTTCGGGAAAGTAAAACAATTTGGCGATGTGCCCTGGATTGACCATACGATTGAAGTAGACGACGAAGCCACACTCTACGGGTCGCGCGACGACCGGTTCTTTGTCATGGATCAGGTATTGAAAGATCTTGATTTTGCAATCGACAACATCACGATGACGTCGGATGCTTCCTGCACGCGAATCACCAAAAATGTAGCCCGCGTTTTCAAAACCCGCGTCTGCCTGTATGAAGCCTCTTTCAGGAAGTATCATACGCAATATAATAAACAAGGTACGGCCAATGCGCTGTTTGAACAGGTAATCACGACGGCTAACGCGATTACAGGCTTTTCGTTGCGTCAAGGTGCTACGGCATACCGCGATATGTTCCTGCAAAAAACGCCTTATACCGACGAAACGATTTTGTCGGTCAGGCTTAGTGCGGCTTTGGCGCTTTTCAGTTCAAGAAACCGCAAGACAATCAGCCCGACATACGGAAACCGTCCGGCGCTGACACGCCAATTTGTCAATATGTACCTGAACAAGGACGGTACGCCGTTTACAAATAATCCGAACTACAAAACGACGCCGTTTGTAGAAGAAGTGAAAGACCGCGACCCGCGACTTGGCCAAACAATCCGTATCGGTAATTACCGGC